>ODAI012327021.1_pt1 | contig 10579 bp, 11 predicted proteins | sample 1539321 | NCBI WGS metagenome assembly ODAI01 (sample SAMN02144231, study PRJEB22623) | gut metagenome | biome: sheep rumen | host: Ovis aries | place: New Zealand | reverse complement strand
TTTTACACCGAAGTATTGACATATACTGTCATTTGGTGTATAATATAACTTATGGTGCTCTGAAGGAAAATCGTATGAAGATCAATTTAAAACAGCTTTTCAATATCACAGGAGAATCAAAGGAGATCAGCTATACTATCCAGTCTGATGAATTGTCGGACATCCGCGGTTACAGCTTCGCTTCACCCGTGGAAGTAAAGGGACGTATCTACAACAAGGCTGATGTGGTCTACCTTGACTACTCCGTTGACCTCACCCTGCTGAATACCTGCGACAGATGTCTCAGGGAATTTGAGAGAAGCTACCACTTTGATTTCAGTCATATCGTAGTTCCTTCCGTCAGCAGCGATAACGATGATTATATCGTCGCTGAGAGCGAGAGCATTGAATTGAATGATATTGCCGTAACGGATATGCTTCTTCAGCTGCCTACCAAGATTCTCTGCCGTGAAGACTGCAAGGGATTGTGTATGGTGTGCGGCTGTGATCTGAATGAGTCCGAGTGCAATTGTCTAAATAATTGAGCTGTGAAGCTCGTTTGTAAGGAGGTGCCACAATGGCTGTACCGAAGAGAAAAACTTCCAAAGCAAGACGTGATAAGAGACGTTCTGCAGTATGGAAGCTGGAGACACCTGCAATGTCCAAGTGTGACAACTGCGGCGCATACAAGGCTCCGCACAAGGTTTGCAAGAACTGCGGTTTCTATAAGGGCGTAGAGGTTCTTAAGATCGACGCTGAATAATCGTCAGAGTACGATGACTGAAGAAGGAGAGGAGGAGAGATCCTTCTCTCCTTTTTGTGATAATTAGTGTATCATCAATTGCAGTGAACGCTAAAACTATTTGGTGTTTGCTGAAATAACGGCTGGAGAAGATTTTATGGTCAGGATCAAAAGTTTAATAACCGGATCTCCGGCGGCAAGGGCAGGCGTTACAGCCGGTGATCTGCTTGAAAGCATCAACGGGCACACCGTAAAGGACGTCCTTGACTATATGTACTATGCCGCTGAGACTGATATTGATCTTGACATTGTCAGGGACGGAGAAAAGCTGGAGTTTCATATTGCCAAGGACGAGTACGACGACCTCGGTCTCGAATTCGACACCTTCCTGATGGACAGCAAGCAGTCGTGCAGCAACAAATGCGTGTTCTGCTTTATTGACCAGATGCCGCCCGGAATGCGTGAGACGCTCTATTTCAAGGACGATGACGCGCGTCTTTCGTTCCTTCAGGGAAACTACGTTACTCTGACCAACCTCAAGCAGGAAGACATCGACCGTATCATACAGATGAAGCTGAACATAAATGTTTCAGTCCATACAACAAATCCTGAGCTCCGCGTGAAGATGATGCACAACCGTTTTGCCGGTGAGAAGCTGAAATTCATCTGGCAGCTTGCCGAGAACGGTATAAAGCTGAATTGTCAGATAGTGTGCTGTCCCGGACTCAATGACGGAGAGGAGCTTAAACGTTCCCTGCGCGATCTCGGCAGCCTTATGCCGAATATCAGCAGTATGGCAGTCGTACCGGTCGGTGTGACGAAGTTCAGGGAGGGACTTTACCCGCTGAAAACCTTCACCAGTGAGGGCGCAGGCGAGACGATCGACATAATCGAGTCGTTTCAGAGGGAGTTCCTTGAAAAGTTCGGCACGAGGACGGTTTTCCCCTCTGATGAGTTCTATCTGCTTGCAAAAAGGGATATACCGCCCGCTGAGGTCTACGAGGATTATCCGCAGTATGAAAACGGCGTGGGTATGCTGCGTTCGCTTATGGACGAATTTTCACAGGCACTCGATATGGCTGAATGGGAGGGCGGAGAACGTCACGTTACTATCGCGACCGGTTACAGTCCCTATCCGATAATGTGTCAGTTTGCGAGGCAGGCGGAGGAACGCTTTCCGCTGCTGAAATGTGACGTCTGCTATATCCGGAACGACTTCTTCGGCGCTACTATAACCGTCACGGGACTCATCACGGCTCAGGATCTTATTGCCCAGCTCAAGGGCAGGGATCTCGGTGAGCAGCTCCTGCTTTCTAATTCAATGATAAGGCGTGACAGCGATGTTTTCCTTGACGACCTTACAATATCTGATGTTGAACGCGAACTTAACGTGTCGATACGCACCTCAGCCAGCGACGGTTTTGAGCTGCTCGATGCGATAATGGGAATAGAATACTAACAATTATCTGAAGAAAGGAGATGTAAGAATATGTCGATACCGATAGTTGCGGTGGTAGGACGTCCTAACGTAGGAAAGTCTACTCTCTTCAACAAGCTGATAGGACAGAGACTCTCTATCGTTGAGGACACTCCCGGTGTTACCCGTGACCGTATCTACTCAAAGTGCGAGTGGAGAGGCAAGGAGTTTATGGTAGTCGATACCGGCGGTATAGAGCCGGACAGTGATGACGTTATCCTGTCACAGATGAGGCGTCAGTCCGAACTTGCTATCGAAAAGGCAGACGTTATCGTATTTGTTACGGATATACGCTGCGGAGTTACTGCGGACGATTATGCAGTTGCTCAGATGCTCCTCAAGAGCGGAAAACCGATAGTTCTTGCAGTAAATAAGTGTGATAGTCTCGGTGAGCCTCCTATGGAGCTCTACGAGTTCTACAATCTCGGACTCGGAGATCCTTATCCGATCTCTTCTGTACACGGACACGGAACAGGTGATATGCTCGATAAGATATTCGACTATCTCCCGGACGGCAATGAAGAGGAGTATGGTGACGATGTTATAAAGGTAGCCGTTATCGGTAAGCCTAATGCCGGAAAGTCCTCTCTTATCAACAAGATAGCAGGTGAGGAGAGAGTTATCGTTTCAAATATTGCCGGAACCACCCGTGACTCAACGGATACTGTCATCGAGAATGAATACGGCAAATTCGTATTCATTGATACAGCAGGTATCCGCAAGAAGTCCAAGATAACCGAAAAGATCGAGCATTACAGCGTCCTCAGAGCTTATATGGCAGTTGACCGCGCAGACGTGTGTGTAATTATGCTTGACGCCGCTGAGGGCTTTACCGATCAGGACTCAAAGGTCGCAGGTTATGCTCACGAACAGGGCAAAGCCTGTGTCGTTGCCGTAAACAAGTGGGATCTTGTTGAAAAGGACGACAAGACAATGCAGGAGTACCGCACAAAGCTCGAGAATGATTTCAGCTTTATGTCATATGTACCCTTTGTATTCATTTCGGCTAAGACCGGACAGCGTATAAGCAAGCTCTATGAGCTGATAAAGTACACCTATGGACAGAACAGTATGAGAATTTCGACCGGTATGCTCAACGACGTCCTTGCATATGCAACGACTCGTGTTCAGCCGCCGTCGGACAAGGGAAGAAGACTTAAGATATACTATATGACTCAGCCTTCAACAAAACCGCCGACGTTCGTAACATTTGTGAACCGTGCGGATCTGTTCCATTTCTCATACAGAAGATACATTGAAAATCAGATACGTTCGACGTTCGGACTTGAAGGAACGCCGGTCCGCTTTATTGTGCGTGAGCGCGGAGGGAATGATAAGTGATGAGAGTAATAGTATCGCTGCTTCTTGCAGCTTCATTCGGATACTTTCTTGGCAGCTGCAATTTTTCTATAATAGTAGTAAGGTTTATGAAGGGCAAGGACATCCGTGATATGGGAAGCCGCAATGCTGGTCTTACCAATACATTAAGATGTGCCGGAAAGACCTGTGCGCTCCTGACACTTATCGGCGATCTGCTGAAGGGCGTTGTGGCAGTCGGTCTCGCACGGTTTTTCTGCTGGCTGCTCGATGCAGGACTCTCGCCCGGAAACGACACTCATTATATCGGATATATCGCAGGCTTCTTTGCGGTAATCGGACATATTTTCCCGATATACTACGAATTCAAGGGCGGCAAGGGCGTACTTGTCGGCGTTTCGACGTTCCTTGTAGTTGATTTCAAGGTATTCATCGCACTGCTTGCGATCTTCATAGTAATACTGTCAATATCAAAGTATGTATCGCTTGCCTCGATAGTAAGCGCAACATATTGTCCGCTTGCGACACTGCTTATGTCGTGGATAGTGGACGGTGACGGTTTCGGCAGAAGTCTGCTGTATGCGGCGATGTCGCTGCCGATGGCGGCTATGGTCGTATGGATGCACCGTTCAAATATCGAGCGTCTCCGCAACGGCAATGAAAACGTTTTCACGTTCCACACAAAAATGTGACGAAGGGAAGGTATCAAGCTATGGCAAATATTGTTATACTCGGTTCGGGAGGCTTTGGTCTCAGTCTTGCGATAATGGCTGAACACAGCGGAAAGCACAAGGTAACAGTCTGGTCAAAATTCCAGTCTGAGATCGACGACATAAGAAAGCACGGCGAGCATATCCAGAAGCTGCCGGGAGTGCCTGTTTCGGAGAGTATCGCTCTCACCAGCGACATTTCCTGCATCAAGGGCTGCGATATGCTGATATTCGGTATCCCGTCGTCGTTCGTGCGCGATGTTGCAAAGCTCGCAGCACCCTACGTTGAGCCCGGAATGGTCATTGTGAATACCGGCAAGGGACTTGAGGAGGGAAGCCTAAAAACTCTCAGTCAGGTCATCGGCGAGGAGATACACACAGATAAGCTGGTCGTTCTTTCCGGACCTTCACACGCTGAGGAGGTCGCCCGCTGCATACCCACAACTATCGTTGCTGCTTCCGAAAACAAGTCTGCAGCAGAGTACGTCCAGACACAGCTCGCAAGCAGCTTTATGAGGATATACCTCAATGATGACGTAAAGGGCTGCGAGATAGGCGGAGCTCTCAAGAACATCATCGCACTCTGCGTTGGAATATGCGACGGTATGGGCTACGGCGACAACACAAAGGCTGCTCTTATGACTCGAGGTATCCACGAAATAGCGCGTCTCGGAAAGGCTTACGGCGCTAATGTTACGACTTTCAGCGGACTTACCGGTATCGGTGATCTTATCGTTACCTGTACGAGTATGCACAGCCGCAACCGCAGAGCCGGTATCCTTATCGGACAGGGCGTTTCTCCGCAGGAGGCTGTTGAGAGAGTCGGAACAGTTGAGGGATATTTCTGCTGCAAGGCTGCATATGATTTAGCAAAGCGCCTTGGAGTCGAGATGCCTATAACCAACCAGCTCAATGACGTTCTCTTCAATGGCGGAGACGTCAGGGAAGCTCTCACAGCGCTTATGAACCGTCCTCAGATTTACGAGGAGATATGAGGTGTAATAATGATAACGATAAGAGAATACAGAGGTCATATACGCAACTGGAAGGCTCTTTGCAGCGAGCTCGGAGTTGACAGCGGACTTCCGAGGGATAAGAGAGAGCTCGCCATCATCGAAGCCGGCTATAAGAAGTGGGGACACGATATAGCTGACCACATTTACGGAATGTTTGCGTTTGCACTTTATGACGACGAAAATGATGAGCTCTTCTGTGTTCGTGACCAGTTCGGCACAAAGCCTTTCTACTACTATCAGACAGCAGACGGAAAGCTGCTTTGCAGTCTCTCCATAAGAAACATCATTGCTCAGGAGGGCTTTGTCAAGGAGATAAACCGCGATATGCTCCAGATATATATGAGCCTTACCTATGTTGCAGGCGAGGACACCTTCTTCAAGGGGCTCAAAAAGCTGATGCCCGGACACTGGCTCAGCTTCAAAGACGGAAAGCTCACTATCCAGCGCTACTGGAAGCCTGAGTTCAGACCTGATAACAGCAAGAGCCTTGAGGATTTTGCTGACGAGATACACTCGACTCTCACTCACATTATGACTGAGGTCAAGGAGGACGGAGAGGTCGCTGAGTCCTTCCTTTCCGGTGGAGTTGACTCCTCGTATGTACTTGCGATGAGTGACGCAAAGAGAGCGGATTCCTGCGGATATGACGAGGAGCGCTTCGATGAATCAAGAGTAGCTGCAAAGACTGCCGAGCTTCTCAATGTTGAGCATTCCGTTGCCAATATCCAGCCCAAGGACTTCTTTGATGTGGTTCCTTACGTTATGTACAATATGGAGCAGCCTCTCGGTGATGCTTCTGCTATCGTGTTCACACTTGGCTGCCTTGCAACTGCCAAGCACACCAAGCTCTGCTATTCCGGAGAGGGTGCAGATGAATTCTTCGGCGGCTACAATATGTACCGCAACGCTGAGCGCTATGGTGACGAGCTGAAGAACTTCTACGTCGGCAACACAAACATAATGAAGGAGGACGAGAAAAAGCGTATCCTCAGACATTATGATGAAAACGTGCTCCCGATAAACCTTGTAAAGTACATCTACGACGAGACAGAGGGACTCGATCCGCTCACAAAGATGTCCGACGTTGATATACAGATCTGGCTTGAGGGCGACATTTACCTCAACGTTGACAAGATGAGTACCGCAGCCGGTCTTGAGATAAGAATGCCTCTCACAGACCGCAGGATATTCGATATAGCTTCGAGAATGCCTTCTAAGTTCAAGGTGAACGAGGAGCAGAACAAGGTCGCATTCAGAACTGCCGCTGCAAAGGTGCTACCCGAGGAGATAGCTTTCAGGAAAAAGCTCGGATTTATAGTTCCGATACGCATATGGCTCGCTGATGAGCGTTACAACGCTGATGTCAGAGCGAAGTTCAGCAGCGATATGGCAGCAGAATTCTTTGACCTCAGCGAGATCAAGGCGATCTACGACGAGTATGTCGGCGGAAACTCCGATAACTGGCGTAAGGTCTGGACAATTTATACCTTCCTCGTATGGTATGAGGAGTACTTCGTTAAGAGGTAAAATATATAAAAGTGGGCGAGCGGAACTCGCCCCTACATTTGTGACTATAATGTCGTATTGTGTAGGGGTGGCGTTTCGCCGCCCGCTGTTTCAATATTCTTGTGGTGATAAAACATAAGCACTAACCTTTGAGGTTAGTGCTTGTTGTTTATATGGGAATTGAATTCTTCCTTGAGTTTTGATAATTGCTGGCGGAATGAATTATCCGCATCGAAGCTGAGCTTCGGGAAGGCTTTTTCGATACGCTTCATATAGTAGCCCTTATTTTCATAAGCTGCTTTGTATTTAGCGCGGAGCTCATTGAACTTAGCCTTCTGAGCCTCTGACAACTCGTCGAGTTCATCTTTCTTGGATTTTGCAGTTTCAACGGCGTCAAATATATGCTCGCCGGTCTTATCGGAGATCTTTCTCATCTGCGACGAGATGTCGTTAATGAGAGTTATGCGCTGTCTGATGTGAACGATAGCGGCAACGGTCACGATCATATCGCTTGTAAATCCGATGAGGAAAACAACTATTGCTGTCATACCGACAAAATGCGGCAGTGCAGCAACAAACGACTCCACAGCCGGGTGAATGAGCCGCACGGTGACAATGCAGGCAACTCCCCACAGAAGCGAAAATTTCAGGCAGATATAGCCGCCGACGTTGAGCCGTTCCTTGGAATAATCCCACCACTGCATATGGAAGATCTTTTCGAGAACGAAACCTGTCAGCAGTTCGAGTGCGCTCGTGAGTATGACAGAGCCCGTAAACAGTATGATGAGATTGCCCTTGAGCGGTTCGAGAGCACCAGTGACCAGAATAACTCCGAAGCCGTAGATCGGGCAGTATGGACCGTTCAGGAAGCCCCTGTTGATGAAGCGCCCGTGTTCAAGAGCCTGATAGACGACCTCGAGACACCACCCGAAAAAGGCATATATCATAAAATAGAGCATATTTGAGTAAAGCTCAGGCAAGAGAAAGCTCCTTTCGTATCAATAGCCGAGTTCTTCACCGACGATGATGACTTTAATGCGGTTTTTGTGGCGCTGCTGAGCCGAAATGAGGTAATTGCAGCAGATACGGCTGTCAGATGAGCAGCCGTCTGAGATCTGGCGGTCAGCCTTTGAGAGCGAAACACATTCGCCCTTTGAACCGCAGTATGTATCGCAGTTCAGGCGGACGCAGTTCGGAGGAGCTGCTTCGGTCTTTACTCTTATCTCAGCCTCGTTGAGGTCACGGACTATCTTGTTATAGCCGGCGATGATGATAACTGAGTCCGGACCGTAAGCAATAGCAGCGATACGGTTGCTGTTGCCGTCAACGTTGTATAGGACGCCTGACTCTGTTATAGCATTAGCGCTGGAGATAAAGACATCTGCTGAAAACGAAGCACGGTATATCTGCTTAGCTTCCTCGGGAGTCTGAGCCTTTGAGCGGTCGATGTAGTTATATCTGCCGGAATTGAGAAGATCGGGGATACCGCACTCCTTCATACTTACAGAGCCGCCGTGAGTTACGGAGCAGCCCTCGGGCATAAGTGACTCTACGATGCTCTTGACCTCATCGGCAGTTTCGGCGTAGTAGAACTCCATATTGTTCTTTTTGAGGTTCTCGCCGACCTGCATAATACGGTTTTTTATAGCAGTTTTTTTATTGTTGTCCATCTGGAATACCTCCTAAATAATAGTATGCCGGACATATGTCCGGCATACGCATTTTATAGATTTACAATATTATCAGCCGTTATCGGGTTCAAGAACGGAATAGTTACCGTCATCGCGCTTATAAACGACATTTATCATACCGGTATCGGCATTTGTGAACATAAAGAACTCGTGGTCGAGCATATTCATCTGAAGAATAGCCTCGTCAACATTCATCGGGCGCATCTTGAACTTCTTGTGCTTGATGACCTCATAGTCAACTGTATCGGGAACAGGATAAGCAAATGCCTCCTTGAAAGCTGTATCCTTGAGCTTCTTCTCGACCTTTGTCTTATTCTTTCTGATCTGTCTGATTATCTTATCAATAGCGTCATCGAGAGCAACATACTTGTCCTCAGCTGAACGCTCTGCGCGGAAAATCATACTATTGTATTTAACTGTAAGCTCAAGCTCGATCTGTGTCTTGAGCTCTGATATAACGATCTTAGCATCTGCTTCTTCGCCGAAGAATTTACCAAGGCGGGCATCGATCCTCTTTTCTGCATACTCTGTGAAGTTCTGGGGTATCTGCATTTTTTTAGCGGTAATAGTAGTTTTCATAGAAGTCCTCCTTTGAGCTATGGTAAGACCACAGCTTTACTTTGTAGTTATATTATACCATAATAGCTCGGGACATACAAGTGTTTTTTGTTAATTTTGTAGATAATGCACAAAGAATAATTCAAAAATCAGTAATCTTGCTAACTTAATTAGCTTGTGGAGTGAGTGCGTCGAGCATTACCTGAGTTATATATTCTGCTGTGAGGTAGGTGTTGTTTCTGTCCTCAACGACTACGCAGAATGCTACCGGAAGCTCAGGATCGGTCACAAAACCGACGAGCAGAGAGTTTTCCTTCTGACCGTTCTGAACCTGCGCTGTACCGCTTTTTACGCCAACGGTATGGTTTCTGATGAGGTAGGTGTAGTTGTTAGCACCGTTGGTGAGCAGGATTTGCTTCATAGAGTCGGCAGTTTTTTCGGAGAAGAGTGCATTTGAATATGAAGTCGAAGCAGTTTCGGTGATCTTGCCCTTAACGTTGGTGACTTCCTTGATGAGGTGCGGCATAGTCATTTTGCCTGTGCCGTTAGCGACAGCGCTCTGCCACATCATAAGCTGTATCGGGCTGACAAGCGTGTCGCCCTGTCCCATACAGCCCCACTGCGTCTGAAAATCGTAGGGATCGGTAAGGTTGGTGGAAGCCTTCTGGCACTCAATTCCGTCAATGTCGATGTACTCAGGTTCAGCGCCGTTTACAGAGTATCCGAGCTTGGTGTACATCTTTTTCAGCTCTTCAAAGTCAAGATCCGGATCTTCAACGAGTTGAGCAAAATAGGGGTTGCAGCTCTTCTCGACAGCCTGCTGGAGCGTAAGGTCGCCGTGACCGTAGAGCTCGTGGCAGTCGATGACCTTGCCGCTCTTGTTGGTGTATTTGCCGGAGCAGCTGAAGGTCTTGGAGAGAAGACGTTCCGGCCCCATTATTTCGAGTGCAGATATAACTGTTGAGACCTTCTGCGTAGAGCCGGGAACAGTTCCGGACATATTCTTGGACATAAGAGTGCCTTCCCTGAAACTCTTGAGTTCGGAATAGCCCTTTGTGACATCGAGCGAGGGGAGACTTGTGCAGACGAGTATCTCACCGGTCTTGTAGTTGTAAGCAACAGCGCAGCCGTCATTGCCTGCAAAGGCGTTATAGACCGTCCTGTTTGCCTTATGATCGAGGGTGGTGTAGATGGCAGCCTTGCCGCCCTCGTTGACAACTCCCTCTGAGAAGCTGTAATTGTTGAGCTTTTCGATGTTCTTGGCAACAAGTGTATTAGTCATCTGACCTTTGTCGTCACCGATGAGGTTGCCGACATCAATGAAGTAATTATCCTCGTACTTTGATGTATCTCCCTCTTTGAGTGAGCCGTCGAACAGAACATCTCCGTTTCGGTCGTAGACCATACCGAGAACGTGCTTGTCCGAGTTCATCATATAGAATGCTGACTCACGCTGTATCTTCACAACAAGAGTTACCATTCCGGCAATGAACAAAACAAGGAAAAGGCTCATTATATGCTGACATCTTCTGATACTTTTCATACAGCCTTCCTCCTTACCGGACGTTTATTGGGGCGATTTG
>ODAI011449608.1_pt1 | contig 10579 bp, 7 predicted proteins | sample 1539321 | NCBI WGS metagenome assembly ODAI01 (sample SAMN02144231, study PRJEB22623) | gut metagenome | biome: sheep rumen | host: Ovis aries | place: New Zealand | reverse complement strand
GACTACTCCAGTGGTCTGAACTTCTATTACTTCATCTCCCTCTTCTTCTCCGCCGCCATCATGTGGACACTCCGCAAGACCACCAACGACGAGAAACTGCTGGCCATACTGGAAGCCAAGTATCAGGAGAACAAGAACAATCCGAACAAGAAGACAAGTGGTCTCGCCGCCCGTCTGGAGGCTATGCAGAAACAGGCAGAGGAAATGCAGCGCCAGCGTATGAACCAGCAAAAGAGATAAGAATATGAAAGCTAAAAACATCGTTATCTTAATTTGCCTAGTCTTCCTAGGATTACCTATTAAAGCAGAAGAAACAGTGAAAATCGGAAAGCAGAACATCAAGCTCTCCAGCGAACTGATGACTCCCGAGGCCCTCTGGGCTATGGGGCGCATCGGAGCAGCTGAAGCCTCTGCCGATGGTAAGCAGATTGTCTATCAGGTAGGCTACTACAGCGTGAAGGCTAACAAGAGCCAGCAGAAGATTGCCGTCATCAATGCTGACGGTACAGGCAACACCACCCTCACCACAGGCAGCAAGAGCGAGACCGACCCCACATGGTATCAGGGAAAGATAGCCTTCCTGTCAGGAGGACAGATCTGGACCATGAATGCCGACGGCTCTGACCGCAAGCAGATTTCAAAGACCTCGAAGGATATCGAAGGTTTCAAGTTCTCTCCTGACGGCAAGAAAGTGATACTCCTCCACTCCATCGACTTCAATGAGATCATCAAGAAAAACCCAGATGACCTGCCGAAAGCTACGGGCCGCCTGGTGACAGACCTGATGTACCGTCACTGGGACCACTACGTGGAGAGTATCCAGCACCCCTTCGTGGCTGATGTGACAGAAGACGGCATCAAGGACGGCGAGGACATCCTCAGCGGAGAACCCTACGAGTGCCCGATGGAGCCTTTCGGCGGTATGGAGCAACTGGCCTGGAGCCCTGACTCGAAGACCATCGCCTACACATGCAGGAAGAAAACGGGACGAGCATACGCTATCTCAACCGACTCAGATATCTATCTATATAATATAGGTACGCGCGAGACAAAGAACCTCTGCAAGCCCGCCAACTACGTAGAGCCGGAGATTGACCCGACGAAGACGATGAAATACCAGAAGGTGAACGCACAGGAAAATCTCAAGAACAATGTGGGCTACGACCAGAATCCGAAATTCTCGCCCGACGGCAAGTATATCGCCTGGACATCGATGCAGCGCGACGGCTATGAGGCAGACCGCAACCGCCTGTGTATCTACGAGATAGCCACAGCAGAGAAACGCTACGTCACAGAGTCGTTCGACTCGAATGTCGATGACTTCGTATGGAGCGACAACAAGGATGCCATGATCTACTTCATCGGCGTATGGCACGCAACAGAGAACCTCTATGCCGTCAACTGGAAGGGAGAACTCAAGCAGCTCACCGACACGTGGGACGACTTCGGTTCGATCCACCTGATGAACAACGGCAAGCAACTCCTGATGGAGCGCCACAACTACACGTCGCCTGCCGACCTCTACATCGTAACACCCAACTTCAAGAAGCCAGTGAAGACGACTGTCGCACAGCTGACCTTCGAGAACAAGCACATCCTCGACCAACTGGCCAAGCCTACCATCCAGCAGCGCTGGGTGAAGACCTCCGACGGCAAGGACATGCTTACATGGATCATCCTGCCGCCAAACTTCGACGAGACGAAGAAATACCCCACCCTGCTCTTCTGCGAGGGTGGCCCCCAGAGTCCTGTGTCCCAGTTCTGGAGCTATCGCTGGAATTTCATGATCATGGCCTCGCAAGGCTACATCGTCGTAGCTCCCAACCGCCGCGGTCTGCCAGGCTTCGGACAGGAGTGGCTGGAGGAAATCTCCGGTGACTGGACTGGTCAGTGCATGAAGGACTATCTCGCTGCCATCGACGACGCAGCCAACAACCTGCCTTACGTGGATAAGGAGAAGCTTGGTGCCGTAGGTGCTTCATTCGGCGGTTTCAGTGTCTATTACCTCGCCGGCCACCACGAGAAGCGCTTCAAGGCATTCATCTCACACGACGGTGCCTTCAACCTGGAATCGATGTACACCGACACGGAAGAAGTATTCTTCAGCAACTGGGAATACGATGATGCCTACTGGAACAAAGACCAGACGGCCAACGCTACGCGTACCTATCAGTACTCACCCCATAGGTTCGTTGACAAGTGGGACACGCCGATACTCTGCATCCACGGCGAGAAGGACTACCGTATTGTCTATAATCAGGGAATGGGTGCCTTCAATGCAGCCCGTCTGCGCGGTATTCCTGCCGAGTTGCTCATCTTCCCCGATGAGAACCACTGGGTGCTGAAGCCCCAGAACGGTATCCTCTGGCAGCGCACATTCTTCGACTGGCTCGACCGCTGGCTGAAGTAAGCCCGGTTTTTTAGTCCCAAGGTGGGAATATTTCAGTCCCAGGCTGGGAACATGTTAGTCCCAGGGTGGGAATAAATAACGAGAAATAAAGAAAAAAAGACAAGATAATGACTCAAACGATTCAAAAAACACTACGCGACTCTGCCGGCATGCGGTGGACGGCATTGCTGCTCTTGGCCCTCGCCATGTTTTGCAGCTATATCTTCATGGACATCCTCTCGCCCATCAAGGACCTGATGCAGGAAACACGCGGCTGGGACTCTACGGCCTTCGGCACGATGCAGGGTTCTGAGGTTTTCCTTAATGTCTTCGTGTTCTTCCTGATCTTCGCCGGCATCATCCTCGACAAGATGGGCGTGCGCTTTACGGCGGTACTCTCTGCTGCCGTGATGCTCGTAGGTGCCTGCGTGAAATGGTATGCCGTCAGCGAAAGCTTTATAGGAACAGGTCTTGAAACGTGGTTTAACGAGCATCTGAACTATATTCCCGTATTCGACGAACTCGGCGTATCGCCCTTCTATGAGGGGATGCCCGCCTCTGCGAAGTTTGCGGCCTGCGGCTTCATGATCTTCGGTTGCGGCTGCGAGATGGCCGGCATCACAGTGAGTCGCGGAATCGTGAAATGGTTCAAGGGCCGCGAGATGGCGCTGGCTATGGGCTCTGAGATGGCACTGGCCCGTCTGGGTGTCGCCACGTGTATGATCTTCTCCCCGTTCTTCGCCCGCCTGGGTGGTGAGGTCAGCGTGAGCCGCTCGGTTGCCTTCGGTGTGGTGCTGATGTGTATCGCCCTGATCATGACGATTGTCTATTTCTTCATGGACCAGAAGCTCGATGCACAGACGGGCGAGGCTGAGGAGAAAGACGATCCCTTCAAGATCAGTGATCTGGGCAAGATCCTGACGGATGCAGGGTTCTGGATTGTCGCACTGCTCTGCGTGCTCTACTATTCTGCCATCTTCCCATTCCAGAAATATGCCGTGAATATGCTGCAATGCAACCTCACGCTGACAGCGCCCGATGCAGACTCCTTCTGGGCCAGTTCCTCAGTGACCATTGTGCAGTATGTCATCATGCTCATCGTGGCTGCAGCAGGTTTCGCCAGCAATTTCCAAAAGAAAAAGAATATGCAGTACTCGCTGCTCTGCCTCTCAATCCTTGCGCTCATCACCTATTGCTACATGGGCTATATGCGCCAGTCGGCAGAGTCGATCTTCGCCGTGTTCCCACTGCTGGCCGTGCTGATCACACCGATTCTTGGCAGCTATCTCGACCATCACGGCAAGGCCGCCTCGATGCTCGTTCTCGGCTCAGTGCTGCTGATTGCCTGCCACCTTACTTTTGCTTTCGTTCTTCCTGCGTTCAAGGGCAATGCCGTTGGCGGCATCATCATCGCCTACGCCACGATTCTGGTGCTCGGTGCCTCATTCTCACTGGTACCTGCCTCACTATGGCCCTCAGTGCCTAAGTTGGTGGATGCCAAGGTGATCGGTTCCGCCTATGCGCTGATATTCTGGATTCAGAACATCGGGCTCTGGCTCTTCCCGCTGCTCATCGGCAAGGTGCTCGACCAGACGAATCCTGGCGTGACCGATCCTACACAGTTCGACTATACGGCTCCACTCGTCATGCTCGCTTCTCTGGGCGTGGCTGCACTTGTCCTCGGATTTGTGCTGAAGGTGGTTGACAGAAAGAAGAGCCTCGGTCTGGAACTTCCCAACATAACAGAATAAACACAGACACAACATGAAAATAGGTTTCGACAACGAAAAATATCTCAAGATACAGTCTGAGCATATCAAGGAGCGTATCGCACAGTTCGACGGCAAGCTCTATCTCGAACTGGGCGGCAAGCTCTTCGACGACCATCATGCCTCGCGCGTGCTGCCAGGATTCAAGCCCGACAGCAAGCTGCGCATGCTTGCACAGCTGCGTGACTCGATAGAGATCGTCATCGTGGTCAGTGCTGAGGATATCGAGAAGAACAAGGTGCGCGCCGACCTCGGTATCACCTACGACGAGGATGTACTCCGTCTCCGTGATGAATTCATGAGCCGCAATTTCTATGTAGGCTCCGTCGTAATCACCCACTACAACGGACAGAGCGCAGCCGATCAGTTTCGCCACCGTCTGGAGCGCATGGGCGTCAAGTCTTACATCCACTACCCCATCGACGGCTATCCTCACAATGTGGAGCTCATCGCCTCTGATGAGGGTTTTGGCAAGAACGACTATGTCGAGACATCGCGCGAACTGGTCATCGTGACAGCCCCCGGGCCTGGTAGTGGCAAGATGGCTACATGCCTCTCCCAACTCTACAATGAGAACAAGCGAGGCATCCGTGCCGGCTATGCAAAATTCGAGACTTCCCCCGTCGGGACCCTGCCGCTGAAGCATCCTGTAAACATCGCCTACGAAGCCGCTACAGCCGACTTGAACGATGTCAACATGATCGACCCATTCCATCTGGAGGCATACGGCAAGACTGCCATCAACTACAATCGCGACATCGAGATATTCCCTGTGCTGAATGCACTCTTTGAGGGTATTTACGGTGAGAATCCCTATAAGTCGCCCACGGATATGGGAGTCAACATGATTGGCTTCTGCATCAGCGACGACGAGGTGTGCTGCAAGGCATCGAAAGATGAAATCATCCGCCGCTTTTACGCCGCCACCAACAAACTGGCCGAGGGTGCCGACAATGAGAATGAAGTCAGCAAGATTCGTCTGCTCTTCAACCAAGCAAAGATCTCAACGGCCTTCCGCCCTGTGACCACAGCAGCCTACGAGAAGAAGCTGGAAAGCGGACATACCGCTGCCGCCATTGAACTGGAGGACGGTACAATCATCACTGCAAAATCCTCACCGCTACTCGGCTGCAGCGCAGCACTGCTACTCAATGCCACGAAGTATCTCGCCGCCATCGACCACGAAGCGAAACTGATTCCCCAGAGCCTCATCGAGCCTGTACAGAAGACGAAGACAGAATATCTGGGTGCCAAGAACCCACGCCTGCATACTGACGAAGTGCTGGTAGCCCTGAGTGTCGTATCCGAGAGTGACGAGCGCTGTCGGCATGCACTCGAACAGTTGCCTCGCCTGCGCGGTTGTCAGGTACACTCCACCGTCATGCTTTCTGAGGTGGATCGCAAGATCTTCAAGAAGCTCGGATGTGGTCTGACTTGTGATCCTGTAAAGAAGAAATAAGGAAAAGAGGAAGTGGCTGAAGCAATCCAGAAACGACTGACCGACTCTCCTGTAGCAAGGTGGACGGTGCTCTTTATCGTGGCAACAGCCATGATGATGGGCTATTTCGTCAACGACGTGATGTCACCACTGGAAACGCTTCTAGAGTTGCCTAGCAGTCAGGGCGGTCTCGGATGGACACCATCCGACTATGGGTTCTTCTCAGGTGCGGGCAGTCTTATAAATGTCTTCCTGCTGATGCTTTTCTTTTCAGGGCTCATCCTTGATAAGATGGGCATTCGCTTTACGGGTATCCTTGCCTGTTCACTCATGGTGGCTGGCACCCTACTTAAGCTTTATGGCATTACAACCGATTTCGGAACAACAGCATTCTCCTTTCTTGGTTTCCAAATGCCAATGTCTGTTGCAACAGCATCCTTAGGGTTTGCAATATTCGGTGTCGGTTATGAGATGACTGGCATCACGGTATCGAAGGCAATGGTGCGCTGGTTTACAGGTCATGAACTGGCTCTTGCCATGGGCATTCAGCTGGCTATGGCCCGCCTCGGAACGGCAGCGGCATTGAGCATTTCTGCTCCTATTGCACGCCATTTCACCCTCTCGGCACCTTTGCTTGTCGCACTTGCCTTCCTCATTATTGGATTACTGGCCTTCCTCGTATTCTGTGTGATGGATCGCAAACTTGAATCTGCTGGGGACCCGGACAAGACTGAAGATTTTAGTTCTGAAGAGTTCCGCCTTGCAGATATTGGCATCACACTCCGTAATCCAGGTTTCTGGCTGATTACACTATTCTGTGTGCTTTTCTATTCCGCTGTATCACCATTCTTGAAGTTCTCCACCAAACTCATGGTCATGAAATACAGCGTTGATCCAGACATTGCAGGCTTTTTCTCATCGATAGCTCCCTTTGGCACCATACTCATGACCCCACTCTTTGGACTCATCTATGACCGTTATGGAAAGGGAGTCACATTAGTAATTACGGGTGCACTGATGCTCACTGTTGTACATTTCGGATTCTCGCTGCCCATGCACTCGGCAACGGTAGCCATCGCCCTTATGGTCTTACTCAGTATTGGCTATTCTCTGGCACCAGCTGCCCTCTGGCCCTGTGTGCCAAAGATAATTCCTCTGAAATGTCTGGGCACAGCCTATTCGATGATCTTCTTCATCCAGAATTTCGGACGCGCCATCATTCCTATGGCTGTGGGTAAAGCCAACGAGGCTGATGCCAGCTATACGACCTCAATGCTCATCTTCGGCTTCACGGCAATGGGAGCAGCCGTAACTGCAATTGCAATGTGGTACATAGACCGCCAAAAAGGCTACGGTCTCCAACTTCCAAACATCCAATAATCACCATTAGAATACTTTATGATAATATCCTCTCATCATATCATTAATACGTGCATTAAGACTATTAAGAATCTTATAAAGCCCGTACATCATAATCTGCCCCTCTTTCTGATTTGCATCCTGATGCTGGGAGGATTCGACTTGCCATACTATCAACACCTATACCACACACTCGAGCCAACGGATATCTTATCAGGATTTGCAGAGATGATCTTCCTCTCATATCTTATATGTATATGCAGTTATCTTGCCCGGAGAATAAGACTACAATACCTCTTCTACCTCATACTCTTTGTCATCTATATCGTAAATTTCTACTTACGCTATTCTTTTGGCATCGACATATCTCCAAAGATCCTGCTCCTGATAGTAGAAACGAATGCAAAGGAAGTATCCGGATTCTTTAAGACATACATGATGACTGACGGTATGTTTAAGACTATCGGGGCATTTTTCATCCTGATGACGATGATTGTCCTAGGTGAACGATACAAAGACAAGATATATCGGATAACAAATAGGAACATAATAATCGGCCTTCTGGCATGTCTGGTTGCCTTTGGCCTGATTGGCGGAATAAGCAGTGTCGGCAGATATACTTCACTGCTTGGGTGCCATAACACATACGAAGCGGAATTGTGGCTATCGAAGATTCATTTCTGCAAAGGAATGCCTATTCCTAATTTGTGCTATTCTGTCAATGCCACACGAATGGCAGAGAAGGACCTGAAACACATGATTGAAGCTACTAGCAATTGTCTGAAGGATGTGAGTTGTACCGAAAGTGACTCACTCAACATCATACTCATTATCGGCGAGTCATACAACAAATACCATGCAGGTCTCTACGGCTATTATCTAGATACCACACCCTACCAGTGTGCCGAAGCTGAAAAAGGAAACCTTTTTGCCTTTAACAAGGTGAAGGCACCGCATAATATGACAAGCATTGTACTGAAGAATGTACTATGCTGCAACGATGTCCATGAAGGCGAGCGTTGGTATGACTATCCTTACTTCCCAGCCATCTTCAAGAAGGCTGGCTATGATGTATGGCTCTGGGACAATCAGTACAAGTGGGACGAGAATGCAGCTTGGGCCTTTACGCTCAACTCCGTTATGTTCAACGACTCTATCATGAAGATATCATATACCGATGTCAACAGCCAGTGCCAGCCTTACGACGGAGAGCTCATAGCGGATTTTTGGCAGAAGAAGACTCCTGCCGAACTAGGTCAGCTGAACTTCATGATCTTCCACTTATCTGGACAACACTTCCTTGCCAAGAATCAATATCCAAATGAAACGAAATATAATGTATTTTCCGCCAAGGACGTGAAGGATAGTGCTCCCTATCTGAGCGATGAGAGTCGTCAAAGGATTGCTGAGTATGCTAATGCCACTCGCTACAACGATGAAGTCATCCACCAGATTATGGAGCAAGTCCGCCATACAAATGCCATTCTTATCTATTTCCCCGATCATGGTGAGGAAGTATTTGACTACCGCGACTTCTATGGCCGTCAGCTCCTTAGCGAAGACAGGATAACAAACGAACTGATAAAAAACCAGCTGGAGATCCCTTTCGTGGTGTGGTGCTCTGATACCTGGAAAGAGAAACATCCGCAGGAATGTGAGAACATCAAGTTGGCCATAGACCGTGAATTCTCTACCGACAATATCTGTCACATGTTATTCCGTTTAGCAGGAATCAAGACTGAAGAATACAAGTCAACACGTGACCTCCTAAGTCCAGACTTTAAACCCCAAAGCAAGACATACGATATCACTTCTCTTTAAAAGAAAAGCTTACCACTAGGGGCAAGTGATCACTATAGCCAGGCTGATAACGCATCCCGTTATAAGTACGGCGAGGTTTGAGTCCACCATATTTCTTTTCCTCTTCTAATAGGAATTGGGGAGCATGGATTCGAGCACTTTTCTTTCTGCCCTTTACAGCACCTGAACCTAGAATATGGTCGATGCACTCCCACTGTCCCTGATAACGATAAGTACCATGCACATCGTCTGGCCTGTCAGCATCTGCAGACAGACTCATGAGGCCATGCTGGCAAATCTCACTAAGGATAGGACCGTCAGGACCGTCGTTGAAATCTCCCGCCACCAAGATATTGGCCTTTGGAGAAATAGCATATAACGAATCTAGCGACTGGCGTAAACAATGAGTCGCCGCTTCGCGGAACGGACGACTATACCGCTCGCCACCAAAGCGACTTGGAAAATGAACAACATAAACATGTAGTGTATCCCCAGAGCTTATAAGTCCCTCAACGTGGAGGATATCACGTGTTGGTCGCATCCCTTCTATAACCTGAATACGAAGTGCTTCATGACTCAAAGGAGCAAAAGTGAATGGTGAATAAAGCAAAGCTACATCAATACCGCGTAGGTCGGGCGATGATGTCATCAAGTACTCGTAGCCGGCATTCCGCAGGAGTGATCGATGACAGAGATCGTTCAGGACTGAATCATTCTCTACTTCACAAAGAGCTATCAAATCGGGGATACCATCGTCTGAACAAGACAACAGCGCCTGGGCAATATGATTTTGTTTGCGCCAATATCGCTGTCGCGTCCAATGGCGAGTGGACTCAGGCAGATAGTCCTCATCGTTCTTCCCTTCATCATGACGATAATCGAAAAGATTCTCACAATTGAGTTCCACCACTGTGAGTGACTGTCCGACTGCAACACACGATAGCAGGATAGTAAATAGAAACATGCTAAGCCTCAACATGATGACGGACTTTCCAGCCTATAGTAGCCACAAATATACTCATTAGTGGCGAAAGATAATTGAAGAAGCAGTAAGGCAAATAGGTAAGCGTAGCCACGCCGAGAACCGTGCTCTGCGTAAGGCCACAAGTATTCCAGGGTATCAGGACAGAAGTGACGGTAGCGCCATCCTCACAAGAACGACTGAGCAAGCGTGATTCGTAGCCACGCTGACGATAAGTATCCTTGAACATTGAACTGGAGAGCATAATAGACAGGTACTGATCGGCTGTCGCTAAATTACAGAAGATAGCAGTGCCAACCGTCGAGGCGACAAGCGAAGCAGTTCCCTTTGCCAATCGGAGTATCTGACGCATCAGATCCTGTAGCTGTCCCGTCGCTGTAAGAGCACCGCCAAATGTCTGGGCACAGATAATAAGCCAGATGGTTGGCATCATTCCCGCCATACCGCTGGTATGTACCAATTCGTTAAGCATTGGAATGCCTGTTTCAATATCGGTACTGCCATAGCAGACCTGCATCACACCTTTATAAGAGGCCAGCAGTCCCTGTCCTTCCGCACCGGAGATACGATGGACAAGCTGTGTCTGAACCAATAGCGCAACCACTACAGCCAACAGAATTGCCAGAAACAGCACAACCATTGAAGGCCAGCGACGAGCTATCATCAGACCTGTCATAACAGGTACGACAAGTAACCATGGAGAGATGACAAATGTATGTTGCAGGCCATCCATAAACTCCGCCACATTACCTTGACCTGACACATCCATCATAAATCCTGCGACAAAGAACACGAATAGAGATATACAAAACGTGGGTACTGTCGTATAAAGCATGTATCGG
>ODAI014732959.1_pt1 | contig 10580 bp, 4 predicted proteins | sample 1539321 | NCBI WGS metagenome assembly ODAI01 (sample SAMN02144231, study PRJEB22623) | gut metagenome | biome: sheep rumen | host: Ovis aries | place: New Zealand | reverse complement strand
GGCAGGCAGCAAGGCAGCCTACGAGCAGGCCACTGGCTGGAACAAATTCTCAAATATCGTGGAATTAGACATGGGTGGCAGCACAGGTGTAAAGGGTGATGTGAATGGCGATGGCTCCGTAACCATCTCTGATGTGACGAAACTGGTGAACATCATTCTGGACAGTCCTTCCTCCGCCACTGAGTGATGCCACAAGGAAAGATGTAAGAAGAAATTAGCTCCGCCAGGCTACTGCTGTTCCTGGCGGGCTATTTTTTGATACTGCGATGGCGTCAGGCCAGTGACTTTCTTGAAAGTGCGGATGAAGTGGCTGCGGCTCTTATAGCCCAGCCCCTCAGCAATGGTCTCGTTGGTCATCAGACCGTAGGAGTCAAAGTCGGTCAGACGCTTGCAGGCCTCGCGGATGCGGTATTCGTTGAGTAGCGTGTTGAAGTTCTTGTTCATGCTCTCGTTGATTACCTGCGAAACATAACGGTCGTGGATGCCAATGGCCTGGGCCAACCGCTCTACCGTGAGGTCAGGCTGACAGATGAAGTCCACGTCGTCGAGTTGCTGGTAGACTTTCTCCACGATGGCTGACTGGTCATCGGGCAGGACTGATGGAGTGGCAGATAGAGTAGGGACTTCTTCAGCAGCTTGAACGTCGGAGGTAGGGGAGGACGCTGAGCTGAGAGAGTTGATAGTGGCCTGCAGTGAGGCGATTGTCTCGACGAAACCATCGATTTTCTTCTTGTTGGCTGCGCGTTGCTGTTTTTCACTGTCAGCCTGACGCACCAGTTCGTCGTTCTTATGGTATAGCTCCTTGTTGCTCTCCTTCAGTCGGCGGTTCTGAATGGTTGCGAAGATGAATAGAATTGCTACGACAAGGAGCGCCAGGAAGAAGATAATGGCTACCATAGTGCGCGAATTCTTCTGCTGGTTGAGCTCTATAACTTGTTTTTCGTACCTGTCCACCTCGTCGAAGAACTCGATGTTTTTGATTTTCTCCAGCTCCTCGGCAGTGTTGATGGAATCCTCCAGGTTCAGTAAGTCATATTTGACTTTACGTGCCTCCTCTGCGTTGCCGGCGCGTTGGCAGCACTCTATCTGAAGGTTGTAGACGTACATGAGCATATAAAACTCTTGAAAACGCCGAGTCTCTTTCTCCACATCTTTAAGATACTGCAGTGCTTGGGGGTAGTCTTTGAGTGCCATATAGCACTTGGCGATATAGAGCGGAGCATTGTAGACGAGATGGTAAACAGGCTGGATGGAGTCTTCAGTGTCTCTGATGCGGCTGAAGATGCGGATTGCCTCTTGATACTGGCCTTTGGAGGCAGCGAGGGTGCCGTCGGCAATGCCTATGGTGTAATTGCGGAGATTCTTGGGAATGCTGTCGACTGAACGATAACGTTCAATTTGTGGCTCCAGGGAAGTTAGACTGTCGATCTTCCAACGGAGGAAGATAATGTTCTGGAGGGCATTGGAGAGCGACTCCCAGTTTTTCTGTTCCAGACTGATGTCGAAAGCTTGTGTCAGGTATTTGCTTGCGTTTTGGTAGTCATTATAAAATAGGTATATGCCGGCAATGTTGTTATAGGTCTGATAGATGGGCTCGTCGGCCACCTGCATGGCTTTCTTGAAGTAGGAAAAGGCTGTGGAGTAGTTTGAGCGTAGCTGAGAGATGCCTCCGGCATTGTTAAGAGAATAGGCACAAATGTGCTTTTCCTCGCTATTCATCTTGGGCGAATAACGGTTGCCGATGATGGAGAAGCACACCATGGCCTCATCGAGCTTTCCCTCTTCCAGGAATCCGCGTCCTGTTTTGTAAAGCTCATCTGAAGGCGTTTCCCTATATTCCCGGTAGAGGCCTTCCATCTGCTTATGCTCTTGTGCCGGGCATGTACACAGAATGGTGAACAGCATAAAGACCGCGAAAAAGGCTCTTTTTTGTGCCCATTCGGGAATAGGCACATTTTTGTGGCGGGCAAACATCTGCTTTTTCATATATAATTCGTAATTTTGGTGCAAAATTACAAATAATATCTAACTTATTCATATTTTAATTAAACAAATTGTTATTATGGTAAAGAAATTTTTACTTCTTGTCATGGCTGTCTTTTCGCTCACGGCTGTTCAAGCCCAGAAGCAGGTAGCCCAGAAGGTCACGCCCGTTGAGGCAGACCCGACAAACCTGAACCCAGTGAACTCGCAGGAAGTGTTGGACGCGTTTGCCCGTCAGCAGGCTGCAAAGACCACGACGACGAACCTGCGCAGGACCGGCATGGCCAAGGCTGTCAGACGAAATGCTGCTGAGTCGGTAGAGTATCTGGTAGCCGCACAGAGTCACACATTGGACTACACCTTTGTATATGAAGGTGGCGACTTCAGCGTCTGGAGCATCGGCGTGGCTGTCGATGGAAACAACGTTACGTTCGAGCACCTGTTCCATGTCGAGGCTCTGTCGCCCGATTGGAACCCCTACGTCGATGAGGTGGTGACGGGTGTCTATGATGCTGATGCTAAGACCGTGACCATTCCTGCTCCATCGGGTGCCAACGGTACCGTGGTGGCTACAGGTAACGGATCGTTCCTTACTGTGATTAGTGGTGAGGTAAGCGAGGGAGGCCAGATTACTTCTATGGGCAATGTCATTTTTGACGTTGAGACTGCTGCTGATGGTACTATCACCCGCATGACCTCACGTTATCCTATCGCCCTGCCCACTTATTATGGTCAGAATACCTATGGCATGAATGCTGTCTACCGTCAGTACATCATCAACCTGCCTGGCGACGATGCTTCGCTGCTGGCTACCAAGACGAGCGTGGATTTGGGCAAATGCTTCCTTGGCGAAGAAATCAGCTCATCGGTGAAAGTCATCAACCTCGGCGGAGCTACGGCAAGCTATGTGGTCGACGTGGAGAGTGATCCTGAGGACTACATCGTCTGTGAGAACCTCACTGGCGAGATCGAGTCAGGAGAAATGAAGGAGATTGTGTTTACGCTGGTGGGTAAAGGCCTGACTGACGACGTTGAGGGCATCGGCACCATCTCGTATGAGGGTGGCGCTGCAGAAGGCAGCTTCGACGTGGTACTCAATGGTGTGGTGGTTCCCGCTCCCGACTATTCGCCTATCGTCAAGAACGGCGAGTTCAAGTTCAAGACCAACATTGATGCCCCCTGGGAGGTGATGACCGACGGCGAAGGCGTCACATGGGCAAAGTCGGGTGCCAAGGGTGGCAAGGCTACCAGCAACTGGGATGTGAGCTTCACTGTGCCCGAAGGCCAGATAGGTACCTTGTCGTGGTTGGGCAAATATAAGAACAACCCCGCTTTCCGCTATTCGTTCTACAACCTTGCAGGTTGGTTTGTCGATGACATTGATGGTCAGGCTGTAGTTGCTATGCAGTATGAAGGCGATGCCAACGGCGAGATGGAGTTCGGTCCTGGCGATCACGTCATCCGCTTCCAGCAGCAGGCACAGTACGCCTCGAATTATGAGGATGACGGTCTCTACATCCGCGACTTGAACTTAGACCTGCTCCAGCCTGGCAATGACGTGGCCTTGGTTACTACTCCCGAGGTGAATTTCGGCTTCTTTATTCTTGAGAAGGACGGAGCCGTTGACGGTACTCAGAACATCGTCATTCAAAACCGTGGTGCCAACAAGCTTCAGCTGAAGAGTGTGAAGGGTGACAACGAGGAGTTCGTGGCTGACGCTAGCGCTGAAGAAGTAGGCACGCTCGAAGACCTCGTTATCCCCGTCTATTTCTCGACAAAGGTGGCAGGCGTCAAGACCGCTACATTCACTGTGGAGACTTCTGCCGGCACATTCACTGTGCTTGTTAAGGCCAAGGTTTACGACCAGCCCGACTTCTCGCAGATCGTGACTGAGGGTGCCGAGTATATCACCTTTACCACCAATCCCAGCAGTCCTTTCATCGTAGAGAATGGCGTGGCATACAACGTGGACTGTGAGAACGAGGATCTCGTAGCATCTACGCAAGATTGGTATGCTGAAGGTACCGACCTGACCCTGAACATCACTATTCCTGAGGGCAAGATTGGCTTCATCACCTGGGATGGCACCGTCTGGGGCAACCCCGTTGACAACGAGAACTACAGCCATATCTATGGCGACTATGCACAAATCTTTGTCTACCACAATGGCAACTCAGCACAGATGCAGGCCTTTGCCGATGATATTGAAAATGGTGGCGACGCCAGCTCACGTCTATTCAGCGACGATGATTTCTGGGCAACCTTCCTGACCAACGAGCCGGGCAGCCACACTGTCACATTCCGCTACTACCATAATGGCGATGGCGAGACGTTCGGCAAGAACCGCTTGGAGATCAGTAATATCCGCGTGCATGTGGAAGACTTCCAGGAAACTGGCGCTGAGCTCTTGACCGAGGGGCCCATTGAGTTTGAACCTACCTACGTGGGCTACGACCGCTACACCACTGTCAATGTGCAGCTGAAAAACACTGGCAGCAAGCCGCTGAGCGTGACGGGCTTCAAGGCTGAGACCGAGAATTCGCCGTTCCTGTCGATTCTTCCCACATATTCAGCTCAGTTCAACAGTACACTCGATGTTCAGTTGGTATTCTATCCTGGCGTCCACCTCGATGCTAACGGTAATGTCACCTTCGTGGATGAGACCGTAGGAAAGGAAGACACCTGGTACAGCGACAAGGTAACCATCATGACCACTGCCGGCGACTTCACGTTGGATGTCTCGGGTATGTCGAAGAGTTCTGAGGGCATTCTGCTCATTGGCGACTTTGAGGACTGGGGCTACGGATGGCAGCGTATTGACCTCGACGGTGATGGCTACTGCTGGGATCTGGGCACCAACCTCTGGTACTATGAAAATCCTGCCTATTGCCACAGCGGCGTACAGTGCATCGGATCTGCCTCCAGCGCCAACGGCGGCGTGCTGACACCCGACAACTGGGTCTATTCACCCGCATTCACCGTGCCTGAGGGTGGTGCCATGCTCCAGTGGTGGGCTGCATCCCAGCACAACGTACTCTGTGAGGAAAACTACAGCGTATACGTTGAGGAGGACTTCAGTGACCTGACGAAGCTTGAAGATATGACGCCCATCTTTACTGAGACGCTAGAGGTCGATCCTACCATGTCGTGGCACGAGCATACCTGCGACCTCAGTGCCTATGCTGGCAAGACCGTCAAGCTGGCCTTCCGCCATCACGACTGCGTAGGTCAGTATCTGCTGAAGATTGACGACGCATTTGTCTATACGATGGAGAAGTGGAATGGCATTACCACCGACATCAACGCCAAGTCAACCAGCAACGACGTCGTTCGTCGCGAATACTTCAATGCTGCCGGACAGCGTGTCGAGCGTCCTGTGAACGGCATCAACGTCGTACGCCAGACCATGAAGGACGGCTCAGTGAAGTCCGTGAAGTTTATGATGAGATAATGAGCCTGTTCGTATGAAAAAGGCACTTACTTCTCTGTTTGCATTGCTCGCCATCTGCTTGGCGGGCAATGCTCAGACAAACTCACTCAATGTAGGATACTGCGACGGTGAGCTGCAGACTTCCTCCAACCAGTCATTCGGCACGAAAGACAAAAACACGTGGGTCAGTGGAGCCATCTACCTTCCTGCAGGCGATGTGAAGACCTATGCCGGCAGCAACATCGACTCTATCCGCGTGGGATTGGCTCAGAAGCTGGGTATCAGTGAGATGAAGGTGTGGGTGCGCGAGACGCTCGACGGCGAGAACCTCGTTGAGGCCAGCATCGGCAAGAGTGACATCGCGAAGGGCTGGAATGTGGTCAAGTTCGATACTCCCTATACCATTCCTACTGACATCACCACTGGTCTCTACATCGGCTATTCGACCTATCAGACTTCGTCGAACTACGGAATGTCAGTGCTCAATACTCCCCAGGATAATGCCCTGTGGGTACAGCTGGGCACAGATGCCGAGTGGCAAGATCGTTCAGCTGAGGGTACACTCTGCCTCGAAGCCATCGTCAGCGGTGGTCAGCTGCCCTTGCACAACTTGCGTCTGCTCTCGCTCACGGCTCCTGAGAACTATGTCATTCTGCGTGGCGTGATGACTGTCACTGGCATCGTGAAGAACGTGGCTCTGCAGACCATCACTGGCTTCGACGTTGAGACACGCTTCGACTGCACGGATCAGGTATATAAGTCGCATGTCGACCTTACGCTGGCTCATCTCGAGGAAGGCGAGTTCAGCTATACCATCGAGCCTGCCATCTATGAGGTAGGGCAGGGGACTGTCACTGTCACTATCACTACTCTCAACGAGGGCGATGATGAGAACATCGACGACAATACGCAGAGCCGCACGTTCGACATTGTGGCCGAGGACTTTACCCGTCGTGTGCTACTCGAGGAGTTCACCACAGAGATGTGCTCTAACTGTCCGCGAGTGGCTGGGTTCCTGCACAATATCCTCGAAGACGAGTACTATGAGGAGAACGTAGTGGCTGTATGTCACCACTCTGCTTACTTCACCGACTGGCTCACCATCCCAAGTGACGAAGACCTGACGTGGTATTTCAATGACGGTGGATCTACTTATGCACCTGCGATGATGCTCGACCGTTGGACTACCAACCCATCGGGTACGACGCCTGTGTTCATCCCCAACACACAGAACGACCTGAAGGCTGCCATCGACTATTGTCTGCGTCAGCCTGCCTTTGTGTCGGTGAACATCCAGGCCAAGCTTGATACTGAGGAAAACATGGTCAAGGTGCTTGTGCAGGGCAGCCGCTCGAAGGAGAACATCACTGCCAATCCTGCACGTATCACTGTCTGGCTCGTCGAGGACAATATCTTGGCTCATAGCCAGGCAGGCGCCAGCGGTCAATGGACGCATCAGCATACTGGTCGCGCCATCAACAAGACCTGGGGCGATGTCGTCGAGTGGCAGGAGGACGGCAGCTATACCTACGAGTGCCATTTTCGTGTGCGCACTGACTACAAGCCGGAGAACCTGAGTGTGGCTGCCATGATTTACGACTATGACAGTGAAGATCCTGCCAAGAACATCGTGTGTAATGCCAATCGAGGACAAGTCATAGAAGGCGGAAGTGACACGGGCATTAGCCAAGTGAGTACTGAGGACAATAGCCAGACATACGACCTGACGGGTCGCAAGGTTAGCAACCATCATGCCAAAGGCACACTCCAGATCGTTCGCCGTGCCGACGGAACAACCGTTAAGCGTATCGCAAAGTAAGGCTCCAACTGGCATAAAGCCAGGAGGTGCTGACTTTGCGCACGCCAGTTGCGGACGGACGAAGCGCTCATCCGCAACGAGCAATCGCTCCGTCCGAAACGGGCAATCGCTCCGTCCGCAACGAGCGACAGCAAAGTCACCAGCGAGCATTTCCCAGCACATAATTATATATAATGTACGCGCGAGGACACAAAGGTGAGAAGTAGCATCACCTTTGTGTCCTTTCTATCCTAGTGTCATAGGCACTGCTTTCGAGAGGACGTATCTGAAGCCCCGAGAGAACGTATCTGAGCTACCGAGAGAACGTATCCGAAGAGCCGAGAGAACGTATCCCTCCCCAACAATTCTCTTTCCCCTTTCCACTTTTTCCCCTATTTCTTTGGAAGTTTCAGAAAAAGTTCGTACTTTTGCAACGGAATTAAAACAATGTTCATATGAGCCATACAGAAAACATCTCTATTAAGAATCCATCTCGGAAGTTAGAAGAGACTGTCCGCAAGATAGGTGTGCAGAAATATCTTTGGCTCGAAAAGCTTTGTTCTGACGAGGTACAGCCAACCAAAGTCATCTTTTTTCGCAGATGTTCGAACGCTTCACTACCCACCACCATTTAGATGACATCTACAATCGGGTAGTCACTATCGAGGGAGTGTCTGAACCCTATTACTTTCATATCATTGCCCGAAAAGTCCATTTGCCCTACGCCAATATGATAGAAGAGGAATATCATAAAGACTTCGATAAATAGCTGCTTCACTCTATAGACAGCCAAACTTCGTGTCTTCGTGTTCCATCACTCAATACGAAGTCACAAAAGCGGCTTTCTGTCATTTGCTCTGCTTTCGAGAGAACGTATCTCTTCCCTTTCAGTAACTATCATTTGTCTTACACCTCTCTTCCTGTTACTTTTTCCCCTATTTCTTTGACAGTATCAGAAAAAGTCCGTAACTTTATCGCCGACTAAGCAAGTCCCCGCTAGGGGGCAGGGCGGGTCAAGACATGACATAATAGCCGTATATGGTCGTTCCCCCAGTAATCATCATTAATCACATAATTGGGAATCTAAGCGAGGATGAGAAGCGTCTTGCGTTGGATTTGTTACAAAAAGAATAACAAAGGACCGTCATTTTAATGGGGAGATTAACATCATTTAAGGTGCTTTCTCTTGCATTCGGCTTCTTAATTTTGTATCTTTGCATTGTGATTTCACAACTATAGTACTTAGCTGGCATAATTATAGTGATTAGCACTCGTAATTATAGTATTTAACCGGCGTAACTATAGTGGTTTGCAGAGGCAAGCCAGATATACATACAGATGATACACATGATTTCCTAAAAAAGCTCGTGCGTACGTGCGCGCATGCACGTACGCGATACTTTTATATATTATACTGTATTATGTGTATCATCTGTATTTAGTGTTAAAAAAAGAAGTGGAAATATTTGGCAGAAACCAAATAAATGCTTACTTTTGCAGTGAATATTAAAAATGCTTATTTGTTAACACCATGAACAGGAAGATATTTCTTTTGCTATTCAGCATGCTTCTCTGCTGCACCTTTGTCTGTGCACAGGAGGCTCAGAAGAGTGACTTACAGCAACGTGCAGAAACCGAAGATGCCAAGGGCAGTGTCGCCTCGGCTCGCTATTTGTACATCAAAGCTTTTGATGAGTATGCTGGGAGCGGGAAGATGAAGCAGGGCGTGCTGTGTGCCGCTAAAGCTGCTGCTTTATACTATAAGGAGAACTACTACCGTGAGGCCTTCGACCTGCTGCGCCGTGTTGATCAGGCCATTACGTCGTCGACCGACCAGAGTCTCGACAAGTATGCCCTTCACTACCAGGTCACCAAGGATCGCCTTCAGATGTACATGAAACTGCGAAAGGCAGCCAACGCCGCCGACCAGCTGCGCATCATGGAGGACCAGGCTAATTCATCGGGTGACGAGAGCGTGAAGAACGACCTGCTCTACAACAAGGCCATCTACCACTATACTTTCGGACAGACGGACAGGGGTAATGCCGTCTTCAAGGAGATGGCCGCTAAACTGACTGCCAACGGCGACTACGACAAGGTGGAGGCAGTCTACCAGACCCTGATTGATAATGGCCGCAGAAGCAATAATGCCAGCATGCTGGCTCAGTCGTACAGCAGTTATATTGTGTGGAAAGACTCCGTTGACGCCCTGAAGGCAGCCGCTGTGGTTGACTCGCTGAATCAGCAGATAGCAGCCCACGAGGCAACCATCGCTGACAAGGACAGTTCACTGGGCACCCGACGGATGATCATCATCGGCCTCTGCGTACTTGCGGCCGCATTGGCAGCTTTGCTCGTGCTGGGAGGAATCATGTTGATGCGCTACATCGTTCTCTCGCGCAAACAGAAGAATGCCATCAAACAGGCCAATGAGAACAATGCCTTGAAGGCGAAGTTTATCAGCAATATCTCTGCGCAGTTGAATCCCTCGCTGGAGAAGCTTGACAGCCGCATACCTGAGGTGAAGGCCCTGCAGGACTTCTCTAGCCACATTCAGACCCTGGCTGCATTGGAGTGCAAGACGGATGAGCCAGTGGAACTGGAAGAGGTACAGGTGGTGCCCTTCTGCGAACAGCTGCTCGATGAGATTCGCGGCAAGGTAAGGAATGATGTTGAGCTGGCCGTGAAGGCTCCGAAGATGAGCAGCATGATCAACAAGGAGTACGTCACGCATATCCTCAGACACCTGCTGGCCAACGCCGCCCAGTATACTCCTGAAGGCGGACACATCACGATAGACTTCAAGAAACGCAGCGCCCACACGCAGCAGTTCCTGGTGCTCAATACGGGCAGCACGATTCCTGAGGAGAAGCGAGAGGACGTGTTCAAGGCCTTCCTCGAGATTAAGGACCTCTCAGAGGGTGACGGTCTCGGGCTGCCCATCTGTAAGATGATGGCTCAGAAGATGAACGGCGACCTGAGCATCGATGGGTCGTTCACCCGAGGAACGCGCTTCGTGCTCGACCTGTATGCCTGATACTGCCTGGGGGTACTTTTGAGAAAAAGTTGGTAAAAAACTTGCGGGAATGGAAAAAAATGAGTACCTTTGCACCCGCAAAGTGTGTATTGCGCTGGCTTCGGAGCTATCAATGCACTGGAAAAGAGCAGCTTAGCCTTCAATTGCGAAGTAGTGAGCGCCGCCTTTTTAAGTGCTTTTGTGTGTGAGGAGAAGTGGGATGGCACTTAAAAAGGAACAAAATATATCAACTTATTATTCAAAAGTAAAACTGAAATGCCAGGATTATTAGGTAAGAAAATCGGAATGACTTCCGTTTTCAGTGACGGCAAGAACGTGCCGTGCACAGTGAT
>ODAI013446006.1_pt1 | contig 10580 bp, 9 predicted proteins | sample 1539321 | NCBI WGS metagenome assembly ODAI01 (sample SAMN02144231, study PRJEB22623) | gut metagenome | biome: sheep rumen | host: Ovis aries | place: New Zealand | reverse complement strand
CTGATACCCGCAAAATTATTCCCGGCTGTTTGTTTGTAGCTCTGAAGGGGGAGCGCTTTAATGGTGAGACCTTTGCCGAGGAGGCTCTGAAGCTGGGGGCTAATGGTGTGCTTGTAAGCAATGAATATAAGCTGTCAAAGACTGAGCTTGGTGGAACTATTATTAAGGCTTCCACTGATACCCAGAGAGCCTACCAGGAATTGGCTCATTTTTGGCGCATGAGATTTGATATTCCAGTGGTATGTATTACTGGCTCCAATGGTAAAACCACCACCAAGGATTTGACGGCCTCCGTACTTTCTGCCAGGTTCCCGGTTTTAAAGACCCAGGCAAATTATAATAATGAAATTGGCCTGCCAATGACTCTTCTCAATATGAATGAGACTCATAGGGCAGCAGTGGTGGAAATCGGTATGCGCGGCCTTGGTCAGATTAAGGCTCTGGCTCCTATAGCGGCTCCCACTATTGGTATCGTTACTAACGTTGGAGAAACTCACATGGAGCTTTTGGGTTCCATGGAAAACATCGCCAAGGCCAAGGCCGAGCTGGTGGAGGCTATTCCATCCGGTGGAACTGTTATTTTGAATAATGACAATGTTTATACCGCTGCCATGAAGGATAAGTGTAATAGTGATGTTAAGGTTATTACCTTTGGTATTGATAATGAGGCTGATATAAAGGCTTTCGATTTGAATGGCGGTCTGAACAGCACAACCTTCAAGTGTCGTTTGGGTACAAATGGCCAGGTGGGTGACTTTACCCTGCCAATGGTGGGGCGTCACAATGTTTCCAATGCGTTGGCGGCCATTGCGGCAGGCTATGCTTTGGGGCTGGATGCTTCTTCTATTCAACAGGGGCTCGATAGTCTGGAAATGACTGGTATGCGCTTTGAGGCTAAACGAGTTGGTCAGTACAACGTTATAAATGACGCTTATAATGCCAGCCCAATGTCCATGGAGGCGGCCATAAACACTTTAGCTGAAATAACAAAGGGCCGTCGTATTGCTGTGTTGGGTGATATGCTGGAGCTGGGGGATGTTTCTGTTGCTGCTCATCAGAAGGTGGGACGACAGGTGGCAGAAAGTGGTGCCGTGGCGTTGGTGGCTTTTGGACCAATGGGCAGGGAAATTGCCAAGGGTGCCAGTGAGGCTGGTATGGAAAATGTATTTCATGTGGACAGCCATGAGGCAGCTGCAGCAAAGCTGAAGGAGCTGCTTGAGCCTGAGGACACGGTACTCTTTAAGGGCTCCCGGGGTATGAAAATGGAAGCTATAATAGACCTTATTTGATTTTTGGAGGCTTTAATACAATCATGTTGGAAATAAATATAAATACAGCCTATGCTTTGGCATTGAGCTTCATTGTAGTGATAGCTATAGGACCTTGGCTTATTCCTAAGCTTCATAAGCTGAAATTTGGCCAGGCTATCCGTGAGGAGGGACCTAAGAGTCATCAGGCCAAGAGTGGAACACCGACCATGGGCGGCATGATGATTATTTTGGGACTGGTGCTTTCCACACTGGTTTTTGCCAATCATACTGTAGAGATTATGCTGGCTGTGTTTGTGGTTTTAGGTCATTTTGCCTTGGGTTTTCTTGATGACTATATTAAGGTTGTCAGAAAGCACAACGAAGGACTAAAACCGCGTCAGAAATTATTAGGACAGATTATTATGGCTGCGTTGGTAGCCGTGTTTGGTGGCTTGCCTACGGATCTTTGGGTGCCATTTGCCGGTAGCATTGACCTGGGATATGGATTTTATGCTCTGCTGTTTTTCGTTATGGTGGGGGCCACAAATGCGGTAAATCTTACTGACGGCCTTGATGGCCTGGCCTCCGGAACTGTGGCTGTAGCAGCTTTCTTTTATATGCTGGTATGCTGTGCCATGGGAAAAACAGACTTGGCAATCCTGTGTGCGTCCACCATTGGCGCCTGCCTTGGCTTTTTGAAATTCAACTACCATCCAGCCAAGATTTTCATGGGAGATACAGGTTCCTTGGCCTTGGGTGGTGTTATGGCAGCTCTTGGCATTTTGACTCATACTGAAATTTTGCTGGCAGTTATCGGCCTTGTATTTGTTTGTGAGGCCCTGTCTGTTATGATTCAAGTCACTTCATTTAAGACCACAGGCAAAAGAGTCTTTCTCATGAGCCCTATCCATCATCATTTTGAGCTGAAGGGCTGGAGCGAGGTTCGCGTTGTATGGACCTTCTGGGCTGTGGGAGTCATTGCGGGTACTTTGGGGTTGGCTTTGTGTATATTTGGTATGTAACCCGGATTTTCGGAAATAATAGGAGATGTAAGCAATGGAGTTCATGGGAAAAAAGGTGTTGGTAATTGGTGCTGGTATCAGCGGTAATGCTGTTGCCAAGATTGCCAAGAGCATGGGAGCAGATGTTACTCTTAGTGATTCCAAGGCTGAGGCGGATATCAGCTATGATATGCAGGAGCTTCGTGATGCCGGCATTAAGCTGGTATTTGGCAAGCAGGAGCCAAGCCTGCTTGATGGTGTGGATATGGTTATCCTTTCCCCTGCTGTGCCTGTTCGGATTCCTGTTGTGCAGGAGGCGTACAAGCGTAATATTTCAGTTACCACAGAGGTGGAGGTAGCTTATAATCTGGCTAAATCCCCAATTTTGGCCGTCACTGGTACAAATGGCAAGACTACAACTGTAAGTCTTCTTGGGCAGCTTATGCGTACCAGATATCCTAATGCAGGAGTGGGTGGCAACATTGGTATACCCCTTTGTGAGGAGGCTCTTAAGGCTGGTGAGGGAAGCTGTATTGTGGCAGAGATTTCCAGCTATCAGATGGAGGCATCCAACACCTTCAATCCCCATGTGGCCGTAGTATTGAATGTGACTCCTGACCATGTGGTCCGCCATGGCAGTCTTGAGGTATATCAGGCAATGAAGGAGAAGATGTTCGCCAATCAGGGACCAGATGATTTTCTGGTGCTTAACTATGATGATGCAAAGACCCGCGATATGGCCAATCGTGCCAAGGGCAAGGTTTTCTTCTTCAGCCGTAAGGAAATCCTTAAGGAGGGTGCCTTTGTTAATAATGGGTGGCTTACCATTTCCTGGAACGGTCAGACCTGTAAGCTGTGCCGTACAGATGAATTGAAGATTAAGGGCGGTCACAATATTGAAAATGCCTTGGCGGCTGCTGCAGCAGCATATTTAGGCGGTGTTCGTCTTCCTAAAATAGGTGAGGGCCTTAAGTCATTTGAGCCAGTAGAGCATCGCATTGAGCCGGTAGCTACTGTAAACGGAGTTCCATACTTCAATGATTCCAAAGCTACAAACACTGATTCTGCCATAAAGGCATTGCAGAGCTTTGATGGGCATCTGATTCTCATTGCCGGTGGTGATGATAAGCACACGGATTTAAGTGAGTTTATGGAGCTGGTGAAGGAACGTGTAGATGAATTAATCCTTGTGGGGGATGCAGCTGCCCGTTTCAAGGAATGTGCTATTGCAGCTGGCTATAGTCCTGAGCATATCCATGAGGCAGGGTATTCCATGGAAAAGGCTGTGGAGATTGCCCATAAAATTGCGGGGATTCCTCAGACGGTGCTCCTTTCGCCGGCTTGTGCATCCTTTGATATGTTCACTGGATTTGAAGAACGTGGTCGTGTATTCAAGGGTTTGGTAAAGGAATTACTTAAATGAAAATAATCGTATCAGGCGGTGGTACAGGCGGTCATATTTATCCCGCCGTCACCATCATACGGGCATTGCAGAAAAAAGTAGATGCTCTGGAGGTTCTTTATGTGGGAACCAGTAAAGGCCTGGAGGCTGATATTGTCCCAAAGGAAGGATTTCCATTTAAAACAGTAGATTTACAGGGCTTTAAAAGAAGCTTGAGCCCTGCCAATTTCCTTCGGGCATTTAAGGCCATAAAGGGTGTAATCAAGGCTGCGGGGATTGTCCGTTCATTTAAACCAGATGTCGTTATTGGTACCGGAGGCTACGTTTGTGGACCGGTGCTGATGGCCGCAAGTCTTATGGGAATCCCTACGCTGATTCAGGAACAGAATGTGGTTCCTGGTATTACCAACAAGATTTTATCCAATTTTGTTTCCAGAATTGCTACCGGCGCTATTGAAGCCAACAAGCACTTTCCTCAGGATAAGGTGGTATTTACTGGCAATCCTATTCGTGATGAGGTGGTTAATACCCAGCGGGAGCCAGGCTACAGTGCCTTTGAATTGGATCCATCCAAGAAAACTGTACTGGTATCCGGGGGAAGCCGTGGTGCCCGCAGCATAAACCGCGCCATGGTAGGCGTGCTGAAGCACTTTGCTGGCAGTAAGCGGGTTCAGATTCTCCATGCCACCGGCAAGGCTGAGCATGAGGATATATTAAGGCGTATCGCCGAGGCTGGGGTAGATCTGGATAAGTTCTCCAATCTTAAGGTTTATCCATATCTTTATAATATGCCCCAAGCAATGGCTGTGGCGGATTTGGCTGTGTTCCGTGCTGGTGCCACTGGCCTTGCGGAGCTTACCGCCAAGGGAATTCCGGCAGTGCTGATACCATATCCGTATGCTGCGGAAAACCATCAGGAATTTAATGCCCGTGCCATAGAAAAGGCTGGGGCAGCGAAGGTTATTCTCAACAAGGATATTAGTGCAGAAATTTTGATTTCTACCATTGAGGAGTTACTGGCAGATGACCGCAAATTGCAGGATATGGCTGAACGAAGTCACAGTATTGGTCATCCTGAGGCTGCAACCACCATTGCGGAAATGATAATAGAGTTAGCCCGTAATCAACAAAAATAATTTTTTGAAGGGATGTAGTAGAGTGCTTACAGGCATTAAAAAGGTTCATTTTGTGGGGATTGGCGGCGCTGGAATGAGTGCGTTGGCCAAGATTCTCGTTGAAAAGGGATATAGTGTTTCCGGCTCCGATGTTAAGGAATCTGTTATGACAGGTATCCTTCGGGATTTGGGGGCCAGGGTGTTCATTGGTCAGCGTGCTGAGAATGTTCAGGATACAGAGGCAATCGTTGTTTCCAGTGCCATCCGGGAGAATAATCCTGAGGTAGTTGAGGCAAAGCGACTTGGTTTAAAGCGCCTTCATCGTTCAGATGTAAATGCGTTTTTAATCAATAATTCCAAGGGTATTGCCGTAGCTGGCGCTCATGGCAAGACCACTACCACCTCCATGCTGGGAGTGTCCCTGGACTATGAAGGGGTATCTCCAAGCATTATCATTGGTGGAGAGGTGGATTACCTTGGTAGTAATGCCAAGCTTGGCAAAAGTGATTATCTGGTATCCGAGGCTGATGAAAGTGATGGAACTTTCCTGAAATATTATCCATATATTGGTATTGTTACCAATGTGGAAAATGACCACATGGACCATTATGGAACCATGGAGAACATTATCAAGGCCTTTACCCAGTTCCTGAATCAGATTCGTGAAGATGGCTGGGGCGTTGTGTGCTTTGATAATGAAAATATCAGAAATATCGTTAAGAATGTTAACCGCAAGATTGTATCCTATGCTATTGACCATGAGGCGGATTATGTGGCTGCCAACATCAAGGCAGATGCCAGCGGAACTTCCTTTGACGTTATTCATAAGGGAGAAAATTTGGGTACAGTTAAGCTGAATGTTCCTGGCCGTCATAATGTACTTAATGCCATGGCCTGTGTGGTTACTGGTATAACCCTGGGCCAGTCTGTGGCCCAAATGGCTGAAGGGCTCACCATGTTTAATGGTGCCAAAAGGCGCTTCCAGACCAAGGGAAAAGCTCAGGGGGTATGGGTGGTTGATGATTATGCCCATCATCCTACAGAGATTGCAACTACCCTGAAGGCTGCCCGCCAGACTCAGCCTAAGCGCCTGGTGTGTGCTTTTCAGCCACATCGCTACAGCCGTACCCAGCTTTTGCAAAAGGAATATGGCAGCTGCTTCAGAGATGCTGATCTCTTGGTGCTTACTGACGTATATTCCGCTGGAGAGGACCCAATTCCTGGGATTGATGGTGAACTCCTCGTAAAGGAAGTGGCTGAGCAGACTGGTCAAAAGACTGTTTATATCAAGGATAAGAAGGAAATTGCGGCGTATCTTAAGTCCATTGCCCAGGAGGGTGACCTCATTATGACCATGGGTGCCGGGGATATTGTGAAGTGCGGCGAAGAGCTGGTAGAGCTTTTAAAATAATTATATTAAGATAGAATGAGTGGGAGCTTTTAATTAAAATGAGTAAAAAAATTGTTGTGGTAATGGGTGGTCCATCCAGCGAGGGAGAGGTATCCCGTCGTAGTGGTACTGCTATTTTAAATGCCTTAAAGTCCAAGAATTATAATGCAGTAGGTTTGGAATTGGTTCCAGAGACCTTTGTGGATGAGATTCGGGAAATGCAGGCGGATTTTGTTTTTAATGCTCTTCATGGCAAATTCGGTGAGGATGGCATTATTCAGGGTACTTTGGAAATGCTGGGCATACCATATACCAGCTCCGGGGTTTGTGCGGCTGCTGTTACTATGGACAAGGTGGCCACCAAGCGTTTTTTCCAGGCTGGTGATGTACCTACCCCACGGTCCCACACATATTTTCGTTTTGAACATAAGCAGCGTGATTTGGCCGAGGAGATTCAGAAAGAATTTTCAATTCCGGTAGTAGTCAAGGCTGCTGCCCAGGGCTCCAGTATCGGTGTGGTTATTGTTAAGGATGCCAAGGATTTGAAGGCAGCCCTTAACGAGGCATTTAAATATGATAATGCAGTTCTGGTGGAGGAATATATCAAGGGCCGTGAGCTGACGGTGGCTGTTTATGGCAATGAGGAAAAGCAGGAGGTCCTGCCAATTATTGAGATTACCACCTCTGAGGGATGGTATGACTATGTAAACAAATACAAGGTGGGTGCTTCACAGCATATCATTCCTGCTCCAATCAGTGACGAGCTTACAGAGGAGATTCAGAACATCGCCAAGCGTGCATTTGCTGTATGCGGCTGCTGTGGTGTCGCCCGTGTAGATTTCATGCTCAGCGAGGATAATAAGCCTTATGCCATTGAGGTGAATACTGTTCCCGGAATGACAGAGACATCTTTGGTTCCTGATGCGGGTAGGGCTGCCGGCATTGAATTCCCTGAGCTTTGCCAGAAAATACTGTACATGGCTGGTTTTGAGGACTGATTATGATGAATGGTGAAGATATCGACAATAAGGAAATAATCGATAACACAATGGAATATAAGCCACTGGGGACTATGGATGCAATTAACTCTGAATCCGTTGATGATACGGTAATTAGGGGAAATGTGGGCAAATCCGTCAGCGGGGCAGCTCACGAAAAACCTAAGCGTAAGATTATTACCCGTAGTGGCATACTACGGGTCCTGGGGGTACTGGCAGCCTTTATGGCCTTTATTGCCATTGCCCTTTCCCCTGTATTTGTACTGAAGCATGTTAATGTCCATGGCAATACTTATCTTTCCGATGAGGAAATAATTCGTATTTCCGGCGTAAATCTGGGAGAGAATCTCTTCCGGCTGGCCACGGATGAAATTATGCAGGCTATGGGTAAGGACATCCGTATTGATCAGGTCATTGTAAGGAGAAATTTCCCTAATTCTCTGGATATTCAAGTGGTGGAGCGAATTCCACTGGCTATCATAAAATGTGATTATGGTTATTTGGAGGTGGGACGTGGTGGAATCGTATTGGATGCACACAGAAATCTGTCCCAGATACCTGTGCCCATTGTCAGTGGAGTGGAGGTATCGGATCTATTCGTAGGAGATACTGCGGAAAACCAGCAGCTTTCTCAGGTACTTGATTTTCTGGATAAGCTTAACCGGGATACGGCAACAAGCATTGCCGAAATTAATATATCGGACCCCAATAATGTAATGGTTTACATGAATCATTCTGTTCAGCTTAAGATGGGAGCCTTGGATAGCCTCCAGAAGAAGCTGGAGATTACGGAGAGTGTCAATCGTGAGGTTAAGCAGGCAAAGCATCCGATAGATTATGTGGATGCCAGATTTGATGGTTCATATTCCATTAAGCTAAAGGAATAGTCGGTATAGGAGGAGAAAAATGCAGTTAGAAAAAGGGCGATTGTCTATTGCCTGCGTTTGCATGGTTCTAGGTTTTATGCTGGTTATCCAGTTTAAAAGTACAGAGGACATACGGGCTTCCCAGCCAAGTCAGCGCGTGGAGGAATTGGCTGCCCGTCTCTATCAGGCTGAGGCAGAGAATAAGGAGCTGGAAGCTGAAATTCGCGATTTGCGGGGAATGTCCGGGGATGCTAAAACGGAAAAGATAACAGATGATATAATGATGATTTCCGGAATGACACCTTTGGAGGGACCTGGGGTCATTATTACCATTGATGATAGTGCCAAAAAGGCGAAGATGGAAAATGATCCAAATCTCTATCTGGTGCATGATGAGGATATTCTTAAAGTGGTCAATGAGCTTAGGGCTGCTGGTGCAGAGGCACTTTCCATCAACGGGCAGCGCTTGACAGCAAATTCAGAAATACGCTGTGCCGGGCCGACTATTTCCGTAAACAATGTTCGTTCCGCTCCTCCTTTTGAGATTCGTGCAATAGGAGATAAGGATAATCTTGTAAATTCCATTAATATGCGTGGCGGTGTGGCAGATTCCCTGAAGGTGTGGGGTATAAATCTGACCATACAGCCGTTGGATAATGTGTGGATTCCAGCTTATAAAGCAACGACCAAGTATAAGCTGGCAACCACATCGAGCAAAGAGGAGGAGACAAAATGATTTATGCAGTAGTTGGTCTCCTCATCGGAGGTACTTTGGGCTTTTTTGTACCTTTTGGAATTCCTGCGGGATACTCCAGTCTATTTTCGGTTGCACTTATGGCCTGTATGGACTCAGTTTTTGGTGGTATAAAGGCGGCTTGCGGTGGTACATTTGATGACAAGATTTTTATTTCTGGTTTTTTTACAAATTCTTTGATGGCGGCTTTCTTGGTTTATGTGGGTGACAGACTGGGAATAGATTTATATTATGTTGCTCTGTTGGCCTTCGGCCTAAGAATTTTTAATAACCTTGGCTTTATTCGTCAGCATTTGCTTAAAAAGCACTAATTTCAGATTCGCTAACTATAGATTTTGAAATTAATTAATGTTATAATATTCGATGTATGAGTATATTGATATTATTTTCGAATTAAAGTATATATGTGGGGGTTTTTTGAGTGCCAATAGATTTTGATAGTTATGGAGATTTTGATGACAAGGCCGTGATTAAAGTTGTTGGTGTCGGCGGTGGCGGCAGCAATGCGGTGAATTGCATGGTTAATGCTGGTGTGAAGGGAGTGGAGTTTATCGCTGTAAACACCGATTCCCAGGCATTGGACCAGTCTTTGGCTTCCACCCGTATTCAGATTGGCGGTAAGGCAACCCGTGGATTGGGTGCTGGTGCCCGTCCTGAGGTCGGTGCCAAGGCAGCTGAGGAAAATCGCGAGGAAATTATGGCAGCCCTTCAGGGTGCTGATATGGTATTTATCGCAGCAGGTATGGGCGGTGGCACCGGTACTGGTGCAGCTCCGGTTGTGGCAGAGTGTGCCAAGCAGGTTGGTGCTCTTACCGTTGGTGTCGTAACCCGTCCATTCTCTTATGAGGGACGTATGCGCACGAAGCGTGCTGAAGCTGGTATTGCGGCTTTGCGTCAGCGTGTTGATACTATTATTACAATTCCAAACGAGAAGGTTTTGAATATTATTGATCGTAATACTTCATTTATTGACGCATTTAGGGAAGTGGATGACATCCTTCGTCAGGGTGTACAGAGTATTTCCGATCTAATCAACGAATCCGGTTATGTAAATCTGGATTTCGCCGATGTTGAGGCTGTTATGAGCAATGCTGGCCCTGCACTGATGGGTATAGGTGAAGCCTCTGGTGATAATGCACCTATGAACGCTCTTCGTGAGGCTGTTAATTCCCCGCTTCTGGAGGTATCCGTAAGTGGTGCAAGGGGTGTAATCATCAACTTTGTTGGTGAGTCTTCTCACCTCAATATGATGGAGCTTAACGAGGCCAGCCAGAGTATCACTGCTGAGGCTCATCCAGATGCGAATATTATTTGGGGTGTTTCTGTGGATGATACCATGGGTGATTCCATTCGTGTTACTGTGGTTGCTACCGACTTTGAATCTGAACAGGGCCGTCAGAATATTACAATGCCTAATGCAAATCAGCAGGCACCACAGCAGGCTCCACCAACTGGCATGAGAGTTCCGGTGTTTGGCAATCAGGGTGCCAATGCAGCTAATATTGGCGTTCCAAAGCAGGATTTCTACAAGGCCAATGGAATTGATATTCCAGTATGGATGCGCTCAAACAAATAATTTAGTTCAAACTGCGAGTCCTGCAGGGAGTTTCATTTCCTTGCAGGATTTTTACTATGAAATCTTAGTGAGTGCAAGCCGGAGGCGCAGCAGGAGCTTAGATTTCGTGTAAGGGCGTGTGGACACCTTCAGGTGTCCAGTAAGTTTACTATGAAATCTTAGTGAATCAAATCCGAAGGATGCAGATGAGCTTTAGATTTCGTGTAAGGGCGTAGTGCAAAATATCAT
>ODAI011754376.1_pt1 | contig 10580 bp, 10 predicted proteins | sample 1539321 | NCBI WGS metagenome assembly ODAI01 (sample SAMN02144231, study PRJEB22623) | gut metagenome | biome: sheep rumen | host: Ovis aries | place: New Zealand | reverse complement strand
GATGAATTAGAGGATTCATTAGATTAATTGTTTTCACTTTCAGATCCTTGATTTTCTTGTAATTCTTTTTCGTCCATGAAACTATTCTTAATAATAAAAGAAAAATTAGAAATTTATTTCCTTTTCATGACCTATAATAAAAATCCCAGTTTGTTTCGCAAGCAAAAATTAAAATCAATACTTGACTTTTATTTTTTATATATATCTTATGTGATAATCTATTTAATTTATAGTTTCACCTGTGTTTCTTCACCTGTTTTCATATCCTTTATCTTATATATTCACTGTTCTTTTTCTCAAGTTCAATATACTATTACATATGGAATTCACTTTTTATCCGCGTATCAGAACTGCTTTCAAAGTTTCTCAGATTCAGGATATATTTCAACAGATTTTCAATCTAAAATAAAATTAGCAGATAAATTTATTATATCAGCAAATGTATCTTCAAAATTAAGGAAAAGATAATCAGCTATAGTACCTTTTGAAGACTCTTTTTCATCAAAAATTTTTCATAAAATTCTACTAATTCATATGCTTCATCAAACTCCACAATAATCGTTTTTCTTAGGATCTATATATCATGTTAAATTTTCATATCTTCATCCTCAGCAAATTGATCATAATCATTCATCTGACTTAAAATTAGCTTCAAAAATTGTACCAGTATAATAATCAAGTCCTCTTATTATTTTTAAATCCACAGTCCAATCAAATGAAAGTTTCATTGATTCTTTTAAGTGAGAAAGACATTTTAAAACTTCCTTTAATTCTTCTACTCCATTTTTGAACTCATCCTCGTTGCATAAATCTTTCAAGGAATTAAGATCTTCAATAGTATTTGATTTATAATTAATAAATGAAAGTATTCTATCAATTACTTCCTGCTGAATTCATAAATCATCTTTCAATGTAGCAACAAACGTTTCCTCTCCTATTTTATTTATTTTATCTATGAGGTTTGAGACCTTCTGTGATTGTTCTTCATTTGCTGTTATGCTTCACAAAAAAGATTTTATCAATTTCTTATTACTAATATGAAATACTGGAGTATCATTAATTTCACAAGAACTAAAAATATCTTCTAATGTTTTTCATAAAGTTACAATTATTTCAGCATCATAGTAAAGATACTTTTTTTCTCATTTCCAAATCACATCTATATCACATTGATAGAACTCTCTATATCTTCATTTTTGTGCTCTTTCACCCCTCCATACAGGCTGAATTTGATATCTTTTAAAAGGAAATGTAAGCTGATTTTCCCAATCTAATGTATATCTTGCAAAAGGAACCGTCAAATCAAAATGAAGTCAGTATTCTTTTAAATCATCCTTTCATTGAGCCATTCAATATAAACCGAATATCTGTTTTCAAGTTTCCTCTCAATTCTTTGACAAAAGAACAGAATTTCTTTCAACCGCAGGAGTTTGAATATGAGTATATCAAAATGATTGATAATTCTTTTCTATAATCCCCTTCAATTTATCAAAGACTAATTGTTGTGATGGACTATACTCAGGGAAGCCACTAGGACGCAATTCTGCCATATTTTATCATACTATTTAAAATAACTTGATTAAAAATATAGTAATTTACTTAAACTTATCAATTTGTTTTTACAATAAATTAAAACTTGATTTTCCCTTATAAAATCATATCTTTTATTTGATTTACTTTCTATACTTGAATATGACAGTACTATTTCAAGTGTTAAGATGATTTTTTTATTGTTTCACTATTGTTATGTGAATCCTTCTTGTTAGATGAGATATCATTCTCTGAGAAGGTGCATTCTGAGTTGTAAAAGAAATAGCCATGCCTGGCTATTTAGTCTTTTGCTGACTAATGATTTGAAATCTTATAGCAATAATTTGGCAATGAAAGAATCCTTCAACATATGATTTAACCGTTGAACAAACAATACTTAATAAATCTTTTATTATTTGAGTTGTTGTTGGTATTATTTTAGCACTTTGTTATATCATTCTATAATGAAAAAAATTTTTTTGCTGCTAATTGCATCTACTACACTCCTCTTAGCTTGATGTTGAAAGACATATAAACTTGATATTGAATCGTGAGAGATTACTTGGAGTCCAATGCTAAGATCTGAAATGCAAGTTACAGATTTCGATGAAGACAATTGAGACTTAATGTTCCAAGAAATATCAAAAGATGATAATGCAATACTTGATACTCTTATTATTGCTTACGACTACGAAAATCTTAGAGGTCAAAAGATTTGACTTTCTTCATATGTTCAATCTTCTATCAATCAACTAAAAGATCTCTGAGATTTTACATTATCTAATGAAAAATCTGAGAAAAGAACTGTATGAGAATATCAAGCAATTCTTAAAACATATAAAATTAAAGATTCTTCAAAAGAATTATATGCAGCACAAGAATTCATTGAACTAAAGAATAATACCGTTGTGATGTTATCTTATACAAGTGATGAATCTTCTCACACAAAAACGTTCGTAAAAGAACTTCAAAATCTAAAAATTAACTAAGTATTACACTAAAACTTTTATAATGTGCATTATATTATTATGGAAAATCTAAATCAATCATCTGTTTCATTTACGATTCCTTGAATAGACTGAGGTATGGCCCCAATCAACCCAAATAAAATTGCAAATGAACAAAGAAAGCAACTTGATCGTCTAATTAATGCCCCTAGTACTATAGGATGATGGGCTCTTATTTGAAAAATTGGTATCGGTCTTGTTGTATGAGCACTTATGGCTGTGGTTTATTTTACACTTGCCGGAATTCTATGAACATTGATGTGATGAAGTTGAGAAGTTACATCATCTTGATTATGATTCTTGGCCTCTGAAAACCAATTTGCATGGATTGTTAATTTGATATTATGATTTGTTATAGCGTTCGGTTGAAATCTAATATTAATGGTTATTTATACCTTCTTTTTCTCTTGAAAGTATAGTGATATTTGAAAAACTGTAGGATTACTTCTTTTAACAAATGGAATTCTTTCTATTGGTATTGCCGTAGTTTTCTTAATGTTTAAAGACCTACCTAATGCTTCTATTGTTGTTTTTGTTCTTTATGTTTGTTTGGCTACATTTGTCTCTTCATGTCAGATTGAATTTGTTGTAAATCCAAACTATTCTGCATCATCATTAATGTGATGTTGCTTATGATTTTGTATCTCTATAATGGCTTTATCTTGAATGTTAGCACCTTCATTACAAAGCAATGTTAATACAGATTGAGCTAAAACCTTAATGTTATTAACTCCATTATTATCATTCCCTCTCATGATTTTATGACAATGAATTTGGGATATTGTATATTGAAAAATTTATGAAACCGGAGCTAATCCTTTCTATCTTCCTTCTCGTGCTGAATTAGATACAGAGACACTCCTTGAACAAGAAAAACAAGAACTTGAGCATGAAGAAGTAACTGTTAATATTTAAGATTTCTTAAGCATTACCATATGAAGAACTTTTGAATTTATGCAAGCGCATCATTAATAAAAACTATATTTTGAATAATACTTCTTGTCATTGACTTCACTATGATTAGTCCAAAAGATGATTTAGCAATCGCGCTAACGCTTTGACTTATCTGAGTTTTTTTGTTACTTTGGGGAACTAGCTATTTTGTTTTTTATCGAGTACAATGGCTTTTTATCACCAAGGTATCTAAAGAAAGGATGAAGAAAGACGCATATAAGACATCTTTCCTTTTCTGACTTTTTTGCCTAATAAATGTATTATTACTTGTTGCTGAGCTATGGACTAAATGGATTGGAATTCTATGTTTAATTCTCTTCATTGCCATGCAATATGCTATTTTTACAGATCCGTTAAGAAAAGATAATGCAAGAACTTTATCATAATATAGAGGCTTCATTACAAACCGTTTATGATCCAGATTTTCCTGTCGTTGATATTTATACTCTTGGTCTCATATACTCTATAGATATTAATGAAGAAGAAAAGAAAATAAAAATTGTGATGACGTTCACAACTCCTGTTTGTCCTATGGCAGATTACCTCTTAGAAAGTGTAAAAAATGCAGCATTGATTCCTGCTCCAGACTATGAAGTTGAAGTAGAAACAACATTTGACCCAATGCGAAGTCCTAAAATGATTAGAGATGAAGATTTACAAAGAATGTTTGAATAAGTTTATATTTAAAATAAGATGTTATGAAAGTTTTTATTGATATTTCAGCAGATAAAATAGCAATCTACACTCCAGATGGTCCTATCTTTTTAGATAGAAATTGAGTAGAAAATGAAGTTGGAAAAGAACTAGTTGAACTTGATAAAAAATATAATTTTAATGAATATTTTGTTCTTAATTGACCTTGATGATTTACGAATTTGAGAGTCTGAACACTAGCATTAAATCTACTTAAAACATTAAAAAATGATCAAATAAAATTTTATTCAATATCAAAACCCCAACTCTATACTATCTTTCACAAGAATTGATGGATTCCACGCTATTGAATCCTATATATTTGACAAAAATCTAATGTTTGGCTTCGAGATACTCTAAATAATGAATTAATTAAAATGGTAAAGAAAACAGACATTGCTAATCTTAGAAACGATTATTGAGAATTATATCTCGACCAAGTTTATGATGATACCTATTTTTGAGATTCGGAAAATGAATTACATTACATTTATAGCAATTGAAACATTTTTCTTACTTTTCAATGACAATATCATTTAAATTTAGATAATTTCAATAATAATGAAGTAGAAAAGCTTGAAGCCAATTACATGATAGCTCCAAATGTTTCATAAAGCAAAATACCTCTACTCTTTTTTCAATTTTCTCTTGTAATTACTTTTCAAAACAATATTTTAGCATAAAGTTTATTGCTTTATTTTATTCATTACACTTACTAGTATGCAGTATCAAGGATTTGTTAAGTTTATCGGACCTAAAGAGACAATTGGTGAAGGTGTCGAAAAACAAACTATCGTTTTAGAAGAGAACACAGATAGAGAATATAAAGGATCTATCGCAGTAGATTTTTTCAGAGATAAGATTAATCTATTGGCTGATGTAAATACTGGAGATTTAATTACAGTTCATTTAAACGCTAGAGCAAATGAATCAAAGAATCAACCAGGTAGATGGTTTAATAGCATCACTTGTTGGAGAATCGAAAAATCTTCATCTGAAGGAACAAACGGATGAGATGACCTTCCTTTCTAATGAAAAATAATTTTATTTATAAAAAAATAGAGACTCAGTCTCTATTTTTTATTAATTAATAACTAATTACATATTCCTCAAATATTTTTAAGCATTCTATAATACTCAAATTTTCTAATTAATTTATTATATGGTGAGAGTCCTCAATAAGTCTTAGAATCTTCATTTAGGATTTCTCTTAATTCTATAAGATTTGACATTCTTCATACACTATTCTGTCATAATTCATCAATTTGCTCAATTGCCTTTTGAACAGGCTCAAGGACACTCTTTAATTCAAAATCATTTGTTGTTCATGATCCGAAACAATCCTCTGCTAATTTCTTTGTAACTTCCTTAGTTTCATCTTCCGTAATTCATCTACCATATATATTGAAATTTACTTGACCAACATACGCTATATCTGATAATAATGACGTTGTAATATTAGTTTTTTGTTTATCAAATGTAAATGATTCAATAGCTATTAATGGAGGTAACTCTTGTATAAATCTTTTCAATGCTAATGGCTTATTAACTACAGACTCTATTCAAATAGAATATGCTAATTCAGGGATATTCCTATATTTATCTCTGAAATCAAAATAACAAACCTCTGAAGACTTATCATTACATACAATACTCTTTTTAACAGTTGCATCGATTACTTCTTCATCAATTAAACGACAAGGTTCTTCGTCATCTCAAAGAATCCAATAATATAAGTAACGAGAGATTATCATATTTTCAAAGTATTTCTCATCCATATCATCTGTTTTTTCCATTTTTGTTGTTTCATCAGCATTATATTCTTCCAATATTGCTTGTATTTCTTCTTCTTTTTGCTCTCTTATTGTATTAAATAGATAATACATAAAGTCATTTAGCAATCAGATATTACTGATATTTGATGTTAATGATAATTTATTTACCAAGAGAAGGAAAGCTCTCTTTGAATTAGATTTAAATGATACTGTAATAGGGATTTTAAAATGTCATGTCTTATCTTCTATAATATCACCAATCTTCATATCAGTCACCTCATTTAATCCTACTTCTTTTCAACTGTCTCTAATAATAGAACTCCATTGAGATAATAAAGTGATATCTTGATATGGGTTTGAATCTAGATATTTCTTTCACATCATTGAGATATCGATTTTCTTTGTATATGGATCTTTCCAGATGTTCAATGAAGGTAACAAGAAATTTCTCAAAAACTCATTATAAATACTTGTTTTAAAGTTTAACTCTCCCTCAATTCTTTTCTTATCCTGTACTGATTTATCATATAAATCAACCATTCATTGAATATTTGTTGGCAAATCTACACCTTCTGTACTCATCTCTTTTGAGAATTCTGGGAGATTATAATGACTCAACTCTTTTAATTCCCAAACTCTAGCATTAACTTCTTCATTTTTTTGCCATGTATTATATACAGACAAAACACAAGCTCAAATAGATGCAATACATAGAAGTAATGCAATAATATAAGCCTCTTTACTCACTCAGAATGTAAATTCTTTTGGATTATTTCATCACTTTCAGAATACTCACTCAATTTTACCAAGCATATCTTTTACCTGATCTGAGAGTGTTAAATCTTTCTTTTCTTCTTCCATTGTTTAAAGGTCAATAAATAAAGAATTATTTTATAATTGTGCATTTGGTATAAATCCTGCTTGTTCTTCAATATCTTCAACTTCTCAACTATATACGACTTCTACACCTGTTGATATTCACTCTTCTGAAACTAATTCATCAGTTATTCATCAAGAGAATTGAATATCTCAACCTCATATTTCTCCTGTTCATACACTTCAAGTCATAATGTCTCAAGTCATAACATCTCATGACATAATGTCTCATGTTATAATTTCTCATGACATATTAAATCCTGACATATTAAATCCTGACATATCAAATCATGATAACATAAATCATGATAAATCAAATCCTGATAACATAAATCATGACATATCAAATCAAGATAGCATAAATCATGACATATCAAATCAAGTTTCTTGAATATCCATCATATATGTTTCCATAAAGTCAAAGATTTCTCTTTCTGTTGTTTTTTGGATTGGTAATGTATAAGTGTTTACAGAATTATTTACGCTAAATTGTCTTCCTGCTACATTTATAATCTTTGGTACCACCTTTACATTTTTTGCATCAATTGCCTTACCTACGATAAATGTAGATTGTTTTAGTAATTTAATTAATTCTGAAATAATAAATATATGTGGACTCTTGATTCATTGTTCAATTAATGCTGTTTCATCTTCAATTGTAGTATTTACCTCTACAGAGAATGTAATGCTATTACTCTTTCAATCAAAACTATTAAATGTTATTGAGAAACTTGGTAATTCGTTATATTCAATCTGGTTATTTATATACTTCATTAACTTTTTAAAGAATGTTGTGTCAAACTCCTCTTCTTCTTTTATTGTTTTATAATATTTATCAAAATCATTAATATTTGTACATTCCTCAGGTTCATATGGATTATTATAACAAACATTAAGATAATATTCTACGTCTTGTTCTCATCTATTTATCAATTCTTCCATTCTTTCTTTAATATTTGTTCTTGTGAAATCAAAACTATCTGCTAATTCATCCACAATATCATCCATTAAAGAGAAAACCCTTAATGCACTTGAGAACTTTACAACTTCGAGTGAAGTAAGACTTCTTTGTATAGAACTAATTGCATTATCAGCTTCAAGTATTCAAACTAATTCTGGAGGGAAGAATCACTCTTTATTCATTTTTTCTCTTAACACTTTAGTCTCCCCTTTTATTCTAACAATTTCATTTCCCAATCTAAGTAATGATCTTTGAAGATCGTCCTTTTTCTGGTTAAAATTCAGTGTAGAATCGTTTAATAAGTCATCTACCTTATTTATTTCATTTTCTAAGTATATTACTTTATATGTCTCAAGATTAAATAATCAGAATTTTTGACCATAATTATCATAATTATCTGAAACCATTGTCACAGTCTTTTCTCTATCACTTGGGATTACTGGTAATGATTTATATTCAAGATATTGGTAAAAAAGATATGATATATAAGCTAATCATCAAAAAACAATCATTCATAACACAGATCGAACAAATCAGCTATTATATCTTTTAATTGTTACTCTTTCTTCTCAACCACCGTATTCTCAAAGAGTATTTGTATCATCCATTAAATTTTCTGTTTGAAGAGCTGGATCTTCTGCATAACTATATGAATTATCATTTTCTACAGGTTCTTCTGTAAGTTGGGCATTAAGAGCTTGATTTTGCTCCGCAGCAGCCTGTTCAGCTTCTTGTGCCTTCATTGACTCTAAAGCCTCTTCAGTAATTTTCATTGGACCATTATTCTGCTGTAATGCATCAATTCAATCTGTTGGTTGAGGTCCCATTACAGATTGTTGATCAATTCCTTCTTGCATTATATCAGAATTAGATACTGGAGTACCTGTATCTACATTTCCCGGTTCAAATGAAGGATACGCTCATCAAGAAGAGTCCTCTGCTAGTTGATTTGCCAAAGATTCCTCTCCTATTGTTCCATTATTTTCATCAGCAATTCCCATGCTAGTTTTAATATAAATTAAAAGTCTTCAGTACAATTATACTAAATTTTTTTTAAAAAGTCAAAAAACAGACATCTAAATTAAAATTTTCTATTAGATTTTTTTCTTTCTATCTTGATTATATTTTTTCTAATAATGCCTCACCCCTAATAAAAAGAAAAAAGCTGTCATAAGACAGCCTTAAATATAGTATTCTTGGAACATTATCTAAGATATCATTTATTAATCAATTCTCTCTTTATGTAAGCTGGATCATTTGCAGCTTCCAATGCTTGTTCAAGACTAATTTTTTTAGATTCAAATAAACTTAGAAGACTTTCTTCCATAAGTTGCATTCAACCTGAAACTCTATTCGTATACATCACACTTTTCAATTGATTCAATTTATTTTCTCTAATAATGTTTGTTACAGCTGTTGTATTAATAAGAATTTCTTGTCACAAAACTAATCCTGGCTTATCTATTCTCTTTAATAGTTTTTGTACTACAATTGCTGCCATATTTTCAGATAACTGTGTTCTGATATGACTTTGTTCTTCAGAAGGGAATGATCAAATAATTTTATTTAATGCCTGTTCAGAAGATCTTGCATGAACTGTTGTTAGCACCAAGTGTCATGTTTCTGAAAGCAAGATTGCATTTCTAATACTCTCTAAATCTCTAACCTCTCAGAAAAGAATTACATCTGGTCTTTGTCTTAATGCATACTTCATTGCATCTGAAAAAGATGCCACATCCTTTCCTAATTCTTTTTGATCAATAATACTTTCTTTCGCTTCAAAAACATATTCTATCGGATCTTCAATTGTTAAAATATGTTTTTTCTTTGTCATATTGATTTCTTCAATCACAGCTGCAAGAGTTGTTGATTTTCATGATCATGTTGGTCATGCCAAGAAAACAATACCATTCTCTCTATGCGCTAATTGTTTGAATATAGGAGGTAATGATAGTGCTCCTAGTGTTGGAATTGTATTTCTCAACAATCTGGAAACAATCATTACATGACCTCTTTGTCTTGAAATATTCACTCTATATCTTCTTCACTTATATCCTACTCAAAGGTCTAGTGCTCAATATTTTTCAAAATAATCAAGCCCTGTTTTATTCATCATTGCTAACGCAATTTTATTCAGCATTGAATCATCTAATTTTGGCAAATCAGTTTGTCTATAAACTTCCTCCATAATTCTTAATGTTGGAGGTTCATTATACGTCAAATACATATCTGTTGAATTTTTCTCAAGCATCAATTCATTAAGATATGCAACATACTGTTTTGGCTCTTTTTGATATACCTCATATTGTTCCTTTTCCATTTTCGTTTTTGTTTATGATGAATAAAATAATAAATTCGTTATTTAATTTTAATAAAAATTCTATATTTTGCAAATTTTATAACTTTTTGTTAATGATTGAAAAAAGAGATTAAAATAATATATCTTAACTGTATTTATGAAAAAGTCTTAGCATAATGGATAAACAACAAACAATTTTTTCAGAAGAAAGATATTTTCTTAAAGAATCATTAAAAGGATGAGGGATTAATGAGAAGACTTACAATAAACTTGTTAAAAGACTCGATAAGAAAGACGTAGAGATACAGAAAAATCGAAAAAAATATAATTTTCGGCATTCAAAAAGTATGAAGGTTTTCTTGTTCCTACTATTTTTTATTATTGTTGGAATTCTATTTTTAATAGCTGTTCATATTTGGGTGTGAGTTTGAGAAGCCATTCTATTTTAAAAAAGACTCACTTGAAATGAGCCTTTCTATATTAAT
>ODAI011391368.1_pt1 | contig 10580 bp, 9 predicted proteins | sample 1539321 | NCBI WGS metagenome assembly ODAI01 (sample SAMN02144231, study PRJEB22623) | gut metagenome | biome: sheep rumen | host: Ovis aries | place: New Zealand | reverse complement strand
TATCCATATTTTTAAATTATTCCATGCTATGCCTCCAATTCACGTTTCTTCTCGTCGGCAAATGACTGATCAACACTATTGCTGATACTCTGGCACACGTTAGCCGAGAACTGTTGGGCCTCAGCGATGACCTGATCCCACTGGCTTTCCGTCATGCCGTCGGCAATCTGTCCGCGCGTGATGCCATACTTTATCAGTCCATAGATAAAGCCAGCGTTGAAGTTATCACCGGCCCCAATGGTGCTCACCGTCTCCGTCTTCATGACGGGATACTGCTTACTCAGTCCGCCAGCAGAACGCATCTCAAGGGGATCAGCCCCTTGCGTATAGATAAAGTTCTTGCAGTAGAAGGATATCTGGGAACGATAGACTGTATCCGCATCTTCTTTATTGAACATCACTTCAAAATCCTCCTTGCTTCCTCGCACGATATCGGCATACTCCAGGTTTTCCAGAATATTGGCACGAAGTTTCATCACCTCATCCTTGTGGGAAGAACGGAAGTTCACATCATAGTAGAGGATGGCTCCGTGACTGCGGGCATACTCCAAGAAGGATTGCATCTGCGGACGGATGACGGGATTCACCGCATAATAGGAGCCAAACATCACAATATCGTCAGGTTGGATGTCAGGATAGACGAAGTCAAGTTTGTCGTGCGGATGATCCTTGTAAAAGATATACTCTGCATCGTTCTGCTCATTTAGAAAAGCCAACGATACGGGCGACTTTGTCTCTGGATAGACGGAAATATTATCAGTACCGACGTGATTGTCTTTCAAAAACTGAATGATATTCCTGCCTACACGGTCATTGCCTGTCTCACTGATGAACGCCGTATGAATACCCGAGCGTCCTAAGGAAATCAGGCCATTGAATACCGAACCGCCAGGCACTGCACCTATCGGCTGCTCATTTTTGAATATAATGTCAAGAACTGTTTCACCTATTCCTATTACTTTTCGCATACATCTCAATATTTGTGGCTGCAAAGATACGAAATAAAAATGAAGAATGAAGAATGAAGAATGAAGAATTTGATGCCGCCATGCAAAAATGTCAATTGTCAATTATCAATTATCAATTATTCTTCGTACTTTTGCAGCCAAAATGACAAAATACAACACACATATACTCGGAAATGGGCTCCGCATCATCCACTTGCCGTCAAGTTCTCAAGTCATCTACTGTGGCTATGAGATAGCAGCCGGCACCCGTCACGAACTTCCTGGGGAAGAAGGACTGGCCCACTTCTGCGAGCATACGACCTTCAAGGGAACAGAACGCCGCAACGCCCTTCAGATCCTCAATGCCTTAGAAGGCGTGGGCGGAGAACTAAACGCTTTCACCAATAAAGAAGATACCGTCTTCTATGCTGCCATATCCAAGGAACATTTTAATCAGGCTGTCGATGTGCTCACCGACATTGTCTTCCACAGCCAGTACCCTCAGCAGGAAATCGAGAAGGAGGTGGAGGTGATATGCGACGAAATCGAGAGTTACAACGACTCACCTGCCGAACTGATCTACGACGAGTTTGAGAATCTCCTCTTCAAAGGCCATCCGCTGGGACACAACATCCTGGGGACAGCCGAACAATTGCATACCTTCAGAACCGACGATGCCCTCCGTTTCGTGAAACGCAACTATCTCCCAGATCACGCCGTCTTCTTTGCCTACGGTGACATTGACTTCAAGCGGCTTGTCAGATTACTGGAGAAAGAAGACTTCCCAAAATCTATGGGAGGAGCATCAGGCGGGCAGGTCCATCATGCTGTACTTAATAAATCCTGCCCACCTGATTCTATCCGAGAGATTGGATCCCACCAGGCCCATGTGATGCTTGGCACCATCAGTTATGCCTATAATGACCCTCGACGGATACCACTCTACCTATTGAATAATATCCTCGGTGGACCAAGCATGAATGCCAGGCTGAATCTTTCCCTGCGGGAGCGCCACGGACTGGTCTATACCGTGGAGAGTTCTATGGTAAGTTATAGTGATACGGGAGTCTGGAGCATTTATTTTGGATGCGACCACCACGATATCCGCAGATGTCTGCGACTGGTGCGCCATGAACTGGACCATTTCATGCAGAAGCCCATGAGTGAACGGCAACTCTCCGCCGCAAAGCGGCAGTTAAAAGGACAGATTGCCATTGCCTGCGACAACCGCGAGCAATTTGCCCTTGACTTCGGCAGGAGTTACCTGCACCATGGTCATGAACGACATCTCGATGAACTTTACCGACGTATTGATGCCGTAACGGCTGAAAGAATCCAGGAAGTGGCCTGTGAACTCTTCCCCAAAGACCGACTGACAACACTGATCTTCAAATAATAATAACTATGCGTATTTGCGAAGGAACTGTCGCATAGCCTTGCGTGCTGTTCCCAAACGGTGCTCCACGCTCTTGTAACCCTCTCCCAGTTCCTGTGAAATCTCACTAACTTTCATGCCTCCATAGATATGCAGGCGATAGACCTTACGACAGTTTTCTGGCAAACGGGCAAGACCGCGCTCCAACTGTTCGGTTATCTCACGGGCAGAAAACACTGATTCCATCGACACCTCACTGCTGCACACTCCCCTGATGTAATGCTCATAGTGCTCAAACGCAGAACGACGACGGAAATAGTCGGCCAGCAGATGACGAACCATGGTATAGACCAGGGCAGGCAAGGTTACCTCGGGAATCAACTTGTTGGAGGATAACAGCCGGAGGAAGACATTCTGAACGATGTCTTCCGCCTCACTGCTGTTACCAAGACGACTGCTGACATACGTCAGCAGTTCGTCACGATGAGTAATATAATAGTTGGATAAAAGTTGTTGCTTACTCATTCATGACCTTCTGGATCGTACCATCCTCATTGTAGAACAACCGCTGCACCTTCAGGCTGCGCAGGTGAGTGACGTCGTTGGAAGGTACGCAGTCATGATAGAACAGGAACCATTCCCCCTTGTACTCCACAATGGAGTGGTGAGTCGTCCAACCCACTACGGGATCGAGCAACACGCCCTGGTAGGTGAACGGACCGTAGGGATTGTCACCAATGGCATAGCACAGGAAGTGGCTGTCGCCCGTGGAGTAACTGAAGTAGTACTTTCCATTATACTTATGCATCCAGGAAGCCTCGAAGAAACGATGAGGATCACCAGCCTTCAGCGGCTGACCGTCCTTGTCAATGATAACCACTGAACGAGGTGCCTCGGCAAACTGCATGACATCGTCGCTCATACGAACAACGAAACTGGGAAGCGCTGGCACGTCGGCAGGAGCATAAAGTTGGGTCTTCTTATCAGCGGCAGGACCAAGGTCAACACCCTCTTTCACCAGTTTCTGTGGAGACTGATACCATTGGAGTTGTCCGCCCCAGAGACCACCAAAATAGCAATATATCTCTCCATCATCGTCTTTGAAGACACTGGGATCAATGGAGAATGACCCGCGAATAGGATGCTCCTGTGGCACAAACGGCCCCTCCGGCTTGTCAGCAACGGCCACACCGAGGTGGAATACGCCATTATAGTCCTTGGCAGAGAAGATCAGATAATACTTGCCGTCTTTCTCCACCACATCATTATCCCACATCTGCTTTTCTGCCCATGCCACCTGATCGACACTAAGGATCATGCCATGATCGGTCACCTCACCATTCTCCACGTCATCCATGGATACTACATGATAGTCTTTCATCTGGAAGTGCCCACCATCATCGTCGAAGGCTGCACCTGCCTCCCAATCGTGAGAGGGATAGACGTAAAGACGTCCGTTAAACACATTGGCAGAAGGATCTGCATAATAATCACTGGGGTAAAGATAACGCGGTTTCATATTGTTTGACTTTATTTGACTATTTCATTCTCAAGTTCTGACTGGGCAGCCATGTTCCGGCGTGCAGTCAACTCTGCCTGCATATTCTCATTAAACTCCTTGGTAATCGGATAGAAATGCAAAGCCACCACACCGACACAGAATAGGAAAGCCGGCACGAAACTGGACACAATCCTGATTCCCTCCATCGCACTCTCATTCTGGACGGAGTCTGTTCCTGGCACATAACCAAACATCGAAATAATAATACCGGCAATGGCTCCACCAAAGCCCAGTCCTAACTTCAGGGCAAGCACGATGCCTGAAAAACAGAAGCCTGTGGCACGACGGTGGTTCTCAAACTCTATATGATCTGCCACATCACCTATCATTGCCCATAACAGGGGGACTGTCGGTGCGTATGCCAACGACCTTAGGAAGTTGAGGACGAACATGAGACTGACATCCGTCGGAGATGGAATGTAGAACATGGCCGTAAAGAAGGCTGTCAGTGACAGACAGACCATGAATGTCAACTTCTTTCCATACTTATTGGCCAAGAACCTTGACAGGCAGATGACGCCCACGAACTGCACGAGGGCCCCCATCATATTGAAGGCGGAGAAACCCAGGGAATAAGCCTCGTCTGGCTCCACCTCTATGAAATGAGAGAGGAAGTTGCACAATGACTGCTGATCCACATTATACTGGAAATAGAAATTCATGGCCGATCCCCACATCGCCAGCGTGACAAACAGGGAGAAGGTTAAAAGGGCCATCGAATTCCACGACACGTCGGATAATGTATCCTTAATATCAATACGCACATTCGACTTCTGGGTTGGTGGTGGCTGGATACGCTCCTTGGTCACCATGAACGTGACGATAAACAGGCAGAAGGCTACAAGCGCATATATAATTATGGTGGAAATCCATCCCCGCTGGAGATTACCCTGCCCAAAGTGATCAACCAACGGAAGGGTGAGGCCTTGCACGACAAACTGGGCAATCGTCACCACGATAAAACGGATTGTCGTGATGCTGGTACGCTCCTTAATATCACTCGTCATCACACCTCCAAGGGATGTGTAAGGTATATTATTAAAGGAATAGGCCGTCATCATCAGCACATACGAAACCGTGGCATAGGTAGCCACCAACTCCTTATCGTGTATGCCGGGATTATAGAATGCAAGGATATAGAAAATACAGAAAGGAATAGCCGTCCAAATGACCCAAGGACGAAACTTTCCCCATCTGGTATCAGTGCGGTCGGAGAGGATTCCGATGGTCGGATCGACAATAATCGCAGAGATACTACCAATCATCAAAATACTTCCTGCTACTGCTCCATCCAGTCCGAAGACATCAGTATAGAACTTTAACTGGAAGATCATCATCATCTGAAATACCAGATTGGCTGCGGCATCTCCCATGGAGTAGCCCAATTTCTCTTTCAGTGATACTTTCTGTGATGCATTAATCTTCATCGCAAGTCTTTAACTATTTCTTTCCGTTTGCAAAGGTAGTAAAATAATAATCTTACAACATTCTTATTTGTTACAGATGTTTTCTCAAATGTTTCATTCCCCAAGAAAAACATAAAATTAACCCATTTCAACGTGATTTTTTTGTATTTTTGCAACATGAAATCAACAGTAACTAAAAAACTCACTTGTTTTTGTGTCATGCTATTTTGCACAATATCTATTGATGCCAAAATTAGTATGCCACAGTTCTTCCAGTCAGGTATGGTATTGCAGCGCGGCAAGCAGATTCCCGTCTGGGGGAAGGCCGAGGCCGGAGAACTTGTCTCCATCAGGTTCAATAAGAAACAATATGCCACAACAGCCGATATTGACGGCAACTGGCGTATCAGCCTCCCAAAGATGAAGGCTGGCGGTCCCTATACCATGACCGTTGGTGACCAGGTACTTACTAATATATTAATAGGTGATGTCTGGCTCCTGTCAGGCCAGTCAAATATTGACGTGACCATAGAGCGCGTCTATCCACAATACACGCAGGAGATCGATTCTTACGAGAATGGCGACATCCGGATGTTCCGTGTGCCCAATGCGACAGATACCCACGGTGTCAGAGATGACATCACTACCCCTACGATCAACTGGAAACCCGTCAATAAAGAAAATGCATGGTTGTTTTCTGCCGTCGGCTATTTCCTCGGACGGCGGATGTATGAGAAGACGGGAGTGCCACAGGGTATTATCGTCAACAGTTGGGGCGGCACGCCCATTGAAGCCTGGATTTCTGCCGACTCTCTGCAGGAGGACTACCCGATGCTCGTGAAACGGACACAGTTTTTCCAAAACGACGACTATGTAAAAGCCCAGAGCCAGGCCAATATGCAGGCAGAACAGCAATGGCAGAAGATGCTTAACCTACAGGACCCTGGCATAAGCGAGAACTGGACATCTGCTGATTTGGACGATTCTAACTGGCAAGATGTCAACCAATACGACACTCACTGGGCCAAGAAAGATGGTCGTCCCCTTATTGGTACCATTTGGCTCCGTCAACACATACAGATTGACAAGGCACATGCAGGAAAGCCTGCCCGCCTATTGCTCGGCACCCTCTTCGATCAGGATATCACTTATCTAAACGGCCAGGAGATCGGTCATACCTACTACCAATATCCACCACGCCGTTACGACATCCCGGAAGGGCTTCTTCGTGAGGGTGACAATGTCATCACCATACGGTTTGTCAACAAATACGGCCTGGCTCATTTCATCCCCGAGAAGCCTTATATGCTCTGCTTCGGCGAAGACCGTTTCTCGCAGAATCCCATGCCAGAGGATGTCGTCCCACTCAGTGAACAATGGAAGACGCGCCTTGGAGCAGAAATGCCCTCCTGCCCCAGCGGTGATATCTCCCTGCAGAACATACCGAGCACTCTCTACAATGCCGTCCTCCGCCCACTGGCACCTTATGCGCTCTCTGGCATCGTATGGTATCAGGGTGAGTCGAATACGGGTAATCCGGCACCATACGCTGACTATCTGAAAAAACTAATGGGTTGCTGGCGCGACACTTGGAAAGATGATGAAATACCATTTGTCATTGTGCAATTGGCCAATTACGACGGTCGCCAGCAGACGGGATTCCCACGCCCCATCACTCCGCAGACCGCACCCATGAACAGTGGTTGGGCACAACTCCGCGAGGCCCAGCGTAAAGTAGCGGAGGCTGATTCGCATGCCGAACTGGCAGTTATCAACGATCTGGGTGAGACGGTAGATATCCACCCGCTCCGAAAGAAAGAGGTAGCCGAGCGCGTCGGTCTCTGTTTCGACAGACTCCTATTTAGTAATAAGGTGATGCTCTCACCAAAGGTGGTATCCTCGGCTGTTTCCGATGGCAAGATCATCCTCACCCTCGCCCAGCCGGTCGTATCGGGGGAGATTCACGAGTTTGAAGTGGCCGCAGACGACGGAGACAAGGTTTTTCAAAACATAAAAGCCTCTGCAGAGGGCAACAGTATCACGCTCACCCTACCCGACCATTTCCATCCACAGAGTGTCGTCTATGCCGTACGATATGCATGGAAGGACAATCCCCTGACGGCAAATGTCCGATCCCTCAGCGGTCTGCCAATGTCATCATTTGAATTAAAGATTAACAAATAAAATATTATGGCTATTACAACTAACGAAACAAAAGGCTTTTATAAGTTATCATGGGTGCAGCGCATCGGCTTCGGTGCAGGCGACCTGGCGCAGAATCTGATCTATCAGACCATCTGCATGTATCTACTCTTCTTCTACACCGATGTCTATGTGCTCGGCGGCGATGCAGCAAAGTCTGCGGGTCTGGCAGGTACGATGTTCCTCGTGGTGCGTCTGGTGGATGTCCTATGGGATCCCTTGGTAGGCACCTTCGTCGATAAGCATAACCCTATCTGGGGAAAATATCGCAGTTACCTGGTGATGGGTGGTATCCCCTTGACAATCCTCGCCATCCTCTGTTTCTGGGACGGGTTCGCTCCCTCGCTCGTCTATGCATACCTGACATACGTGGGCATGTCGATGCTCTACACACTGATCAATGTGCCCTACGGTGCGCTGAACTCCTCGCTGACACGTGACACCGACGAGATCACCATATTGACCTCCGTCCGTATGTTCATGGCCAATGTCGGTGGTCTGGCTGTATCCGCTGGTGTGCCCATCATCGTGGCCATCTTCGCCTCGTCGCAGACCCTACCCATCGAGATGGCCCTGTTCATGGGCCTCGGCTCGCTGCCATCGTTTATCTTTATGCCACTGGTGCCAGCCATCAAGAAGAAGGTGGGTAAAAAGAATATGTTCTACATCTTCCTCACCATCGCCATCATCGGCATGGCCCTGCTTTACATCATCAGTAAGATGGGCACGGTGAAGGAGAATATCACACTCGTCTATATCGCCCAGTTTATCAAATCAACAGGTGTGATTGTGGCTACAGGCTACATGTGGGCACTCATCCCTGAGGTTATCTCGTATGCAGAATATACCACAGGCCGCCGCATCGCTGGTATCGTGAATGCCCTGACGGGTATATTCTTCAAGGCCGGTATGGCCTTAGGCGGTGTGGTTCCCGGACTGGTACTCGCCATGACCAACTACGTGCCCGCCGAGGAGGCTACCACCTTGCCGAAGGACTCCACCGCTTGGTTCTATACCATGCTGCTCTATTCTCTCATCGGACTTGCCCTGCTTATCTTCTGCTTCTCTCAAACCAAGGAGCGTGTCGTGATGGACGCTTCTGAAGCCGAGAACGTGAAGGTCAGCGACCTGTGGATGGAGTTTATGCGCAATCGTCCTCTTCGTGTGATTGCCCTGTTCTTCATCACCGCCTTCGCCATGATGTCGGTGGGTAATGCCGCTGGTGCCTACTTCATGAACGATCTGGAACTGCAGACGCCATTGGCTCAGGAAGGCATCCGCTGGCTGGTTTGTATCATCCCTGCCATCCTGCTCATCCTTGCCATGTTTATCATTTCGAAGTATGAACTGAGTGATGAGGTGATCGACGATATCAACAAGAAGATTGAGGCCCGCAGTTAATACATCGGGATATCCTCAAAATGACTAATCTGTGGTGGGCCGCCAGTTGGTGTGCCCACCACTGTTATGACATCGAAGCGAAATTCCTGATCGATATGCTTGGACTTGACATAGTAGTTGATAGCCAGTCGCAGGTTCTGTAGTTTCCTATAGTCGATAGCGTCCTCGGGCTCACCGAACACACGGTTGCGACGGGTCTTCACTTCCACGAACACCACCGTCCCACCATCCAGGGCTACGATGTCGATATCCCGATGACCAGTCTTCCAGTCACGCTCCACGATGGTGTACCCTCTTCTTTGCAGGAATACTGACGCCTGCTCCTCTCCCCACGCTCCTAGTTCATTGTGTATTGCCATAACATTTTTATTGTTTTTCGTTTGCAAAAATACAAGTTTTTCCTCAGTTTATCGAATAAATTTCGTAACTTTGCAGCCAAATTATAAAATACGTATTTAAATTCAATGGAAAACAAGACTTTTAAGCGTACGACGGTGACGTCGGCGCTGCCATACGCTAATGGTGGTGTGCACATCGGACATCTGGCTGGTGTATATGTACCTGCCGATATTTATGTACGCTATCTCAGACTTAAGAAGCGCGAGGTGCTGTTCATCGGAGGCTCCGACGAACACGGTGTGCCCATCACCGTCCGTGCCCGCAAGGAGGGCATCACCCCACAGGACGTGGTTGATCGCTATCATAAGATGATCAAGGACTCGTTTGAGGAGTTCGGCATCTCGTTCGATATCTATAGCCGCACCACCAGCGCAACGCATCATAAGTTCGCCGCCGAGTGGTTCCGCAAACTCTACGATGAGGGCAAACTGACGGAGGAGACCACCGCCCAACTCTACGACGAGGAGGCCAAGCAGTTCCTGGCCGACCGCTACGTGACGGGCGAGTGCCCCTACTGCCACAACCAGGGTGCCTACGGCGACCAGTGCGAGAAGTGCGGACGCGACCTTTCGCCGACGGAACTCATCAATCCCAAATCGACCATCAGCGGCTCTACGCCCGTGATGAAGGAGACGAAGAACTGGTATCTGCCCCTGAACGAATATCAGGACTGGCTGAAGCAGTGGATCCTGGAGGAGCACAAGGAGTGGCGGCCAAATGTCTATGGCCAATGCAAATCGTGGCTCGACATGGACCTGCAGCCTCGTGCCATGACCCGCGACCTCGACTGGGGCATCCCCGTGCCCATCGAGGGAGCCGACGGCAAGGTGCTCTACGTGTGGTTTGATGCACCCATCGGCTATGTGTCTAACACCATCGAACTCTGCGAACGTGAACCCGAGAAGTGGGGCAACTGGGAGAAGTGGTGGCAGGACGAGGACACGCGCCTCGTACACTTCATCGGCAAGGACAACATCGTGTTCCACTGCATCATCTTCCCCGTGATGATGAAGGCTCACGGCAAGTATATCATGCCCGACAACGTGCCAGCCAATGAGTTCCTGAACCTGGAGAACGATAAGATCTCTACTTCGCGCAACTGGGCCGTATGGCTGCATGAGTATCTCGTGGATATGCCTGGCAAGCAGGACGTGCTGCGCTACGTGCTGACAGCCAATGCACCAGAGACAAAAGACAACAACTTCACCTGGAAGGACTTCCAGGATCGCAATAACAACGAGCTCGTGGCCGTCTACGGAAACTTCGTGAACCGCGCCCTCCAGTTGACC
>ODAI013405304.1_pt1 | contig 10581 bp, 7 predicted proteins | sample 1539321 | NCBI WGS metagenome assembly ODAI01 (sample SAMN02144231, study PRJEB22623) | gut metagenome | biome: sheep rumen | host: Ovis aries | place: New Zealand | reverse complement strand
GGATACATTGACCACCTCTACTGAACAAGGGGTGTATAAGATTCGTTATGTCAAGCGCCCCAGGCCGATAATCCTGGAGGACCTGCCTGATGGACTTACCATTGATGGTATCAGTACGGAGACATCCTGCGAGTTGAATCCCATTCTTCACATGGATATCTTGACGAAAGCCGTGGAGCTTGCGGTTACGACGCGAGGACGCAGACCGGTTTCACAGAACAATCAAAGACAGGAGTAACAGGCAATGACGACGCAGGAATTCAGCAATCAGTTTGACACTCTCGTATCGAGCTATCGTAGGTTCAAGGATTTTGATAAAGCCGAAGTCCTCGACAGCATCGAGTTCGACGAGTATGAGAAGTCTGTTTATCTCACCGAAGCACAGGATGAAGTTGTCATCGGACTGTACGACGGAAGAAACAATTTCGGGGAGTCTTTTGAGACGACTGAGGAACTGCGCCGTTATCTGGAATCCCTTGTCAAAACTGTTAAGTGTGGAACCGCGACAGGCGCTCCGAGCGGCGTGTCTGCGTCGTCTGCCTTTTACACGCTTCCGACAGATATTCTGTTTATCGTGTATGAGCAGGCGAAGTGGAATGACAACAGTCTTGGATGCTATGACGGAAGTATTGTAAATGTAAATCCGGTAACGCATGACGAGTACAATAGGATTCGCAAGAACCCGTTCCGTGGTCCTACGAAGCGCAGGATTCTCCGCCTGGACTGTGGCAACGGCATTGTCGAGCTGGTCTCGAAATACGGCTTCACGGATTACATGATCCGTTACCTGTCCGACCCTGGGCCGATCATCGTTGAGGCTTTGCCTGAAGGACTGACGATAAAAGGAGAAAGTGCCGTCCATGAGTGCTCACTTAATAAAGCATTGCATGAATTGATTCTGCGGCGGGCAGTTCAACTGGCGCTCGCATCGAAAGGAATTTATATGAATAATCAATAACATCTAATTCATTTTCCAATATGAAAAACTTCAACACCAACCAGACTCGCCACTTCTATGTGGCTGGTGCAGTGGACAGCAATGTTGACACCAACCTCGACATCGCTGTCGCTCAGACCGAGACCGGTGAGCTGTTCTTCAAGTACAAGAACGCTGATGGTATCGTCACCCGCTCCGACACGATTGACCCGAAGAAGGTCGTCTGCCTGAAGAAAACTCTTGCTGCGGCAATGGCCCGCAAACTGATGGCCCATACCGTGGCGGTTGATACTGATGCTGTTACGCTGGCTAATCTTGTCGGCAAGACCGTCGACTGCATCATCACAATTCACGGTTACTTTGACTACGACGATGCGAACAGTTACACCTTCGTCGCTTCCGTCAAGGGCACCGCTACGAACACCGCTACCGCTGCCGCTTTCCACAAGGATCTGGCTATGGCTATCGCCAAGGCTATGCCGAAACCGGATCCGTCTTATCCGCTGATCCGTGTCTACAGCAATGGCTCTGAGGTCACGGCTACGACCGCCGCTTCCGCCGTCACCGGCGCTGCTGCGGGTGTCGTCCTTGTCGAAGGTCCTCAGAAGTATGTCCGCGGAAAACTCTCCGGTGAGCCTTGCTCGTTTTCCGTCGCTTTCCGTTATGCCGAAAGCAATGTCGAGGATATTGTCTGGGGTAAGGAAACCGTCGCCCCGAGTGCCATTTCCGGCATGACCGTGATTCCGGCCTACTATGAGCTGGCTGACCTCGAATACTTCGCCCTCGGTGAGCGCGGTGACATCTACCGTGGTTCCATGTGGCCGAACAACTACGAGCCGACCTACGCCATCGACATTACCGGTGCTACCACCTACGATGTGCTCTCCATCGAGTACTACTGGAGCGGTGAGGCTGAGAATGTCCAGCGTTCCCCTCGTCTGATCCAGATTGCCGGTACGTCGGCTGTGGTCAACGCACTGTACGCCACCGTCAATGCGGCTGTGAACCCGCAGCCCGAGGCTGCTTCGGAGACTCCGGCTGGTTAAACCTAAACTTTTTTTGAAAGGTGTGCAGACCCACAGTTTGCACACCTTTTATTATTTCAAAATAAGCCGTTTATGCTTTGTAAACAAAGAGGTTATGGTCGAGAACCAAGCCTCTTTTCTTTTTATTTTTGAGAAAAAATAGTACGATGGTCTCATTCAACGAACTACGGATACGGCGGAACCGCGACAGACTCATCATAGACTGTAGCATCGATGACATCACAATCTATTCCGGCATGTACATCAAGAAGGTAGAACTGTATGATTACAAGAACGCCTCATCTGCCGGGGACCCTGTCGACTCGCAAAAGGTTTATACGGTGTATAGCAACGCTGATGATGATGCAAGCGTGCAGGCGATTCGCAAATGCGTTGACATAGCAGCTGTATCAGACGCAGGAATTGGCATATCAACTTTCCGTAACGGTATCTTCTTTGTCCGTGTTACCTGCGACGGTACGCTTCCGGCGGAGGTGTCACAGTATGCATGTGGGACGGATGATGTCATAGCAACGGCTGTCGTTCCGGACTGGGAAGCTCTTTACTTCCGTGGAATGAACTATATCGCCGGTCTCAGTGGCTGTGGCAAAATCTGCGATCCTTCGCTTGAGATGCAACAGTTTATTATCACATGGTTCTCCATCAAGCTTGCGCTGGAAGCAAGAGACTTCGACCAGCTGGCTTTGATGTGGGAGCGCTTCCTGAAATTCTCACAGGCCAGTTCAACGCCTGTTTCTACACCTTGCGGATGTCATTAAGCCATGATTGAAGTTATCGACAGCAAGAATATACTTTCGCATATTGAAACATATTTCAATACGCTCAAGCATACGGGTTATGTAAAGGACAGCATGAACTACCGGTTCCTGCTGTATCTGTTCCTCTATGACTTTGTGGAGACTTTCTATCCGATGCTGGGTGAGGAAGAATACAAATTGATTGACAGGCTCCTTGTCCGCCTGTTCTCAGATGGCGGCTGCATGCTGCCTTACAGCAACAGGGGGATGGATGTATATGTCAAGAATATGTGGTATAACGGTCCGGTTATCCATCGCCTTACCGAAGACGATGAACCGGAAACTCGCTTTACGGAAGATGAACGACATAGACTGGCTTAGTTATGGCAAAGTTCAAGGAAATAGTCTATATGGTTCTTGACCTTCTGAAAGAGGCTGGGGACGATTCGTTCTATACTGAGGAGCATGTCCTGTTCCTTGCTACGAAGTTCCGTTCCCTGCTCCTGGAAAGGAAGTACAAGCAATCCAGAAACTCTGCCTATGCGGAGATACCGGAAGAGAATAGGCAGCTTATCTGCCTTGACCTCGAACTGGCAAACCTTCTTCCTGATGGCTGTGCCGGTCAGTGGTTGAAATCAACTGTTAAGGTGCCGGAGATGCTGCGTACTGGAGAGCCGCGCGTAAGTGTTGTCAATGATCTGATGCACTCAATGGTGACTTATATCCCGCCGGAGCGTATGCCTTATGTCGGTTTCAACAAGTGGTTGCGGAACATCATTTATGTATCCCGCAGCGGAAATGGCTTCCTGTATCTACGCGGCAACAATCCTCAGTTCCTCAACCTGGAAAAGATTCAGCTTAGTGCTGTATTCGCCGATCCGGAGGAGGCAGAGAAATGTGCCTGTGAATGCGCGGAAGGTGATGAGTCCTGTGACATTATGGATAAGGAGTTTCCGTTGGAAGACTCCCTTATCCCAAGCTGCATAGAACTTGTCGTTCAGGAACTGGCAGGCCCGAGATATGCTCCCCGTGACGAAGTGAATAATGATCGGGATGAGCTTTCCCGTGTGGGCGTTGCACCTACCCGTGCTGCGCGTCCCGCAGAAGGTATTCTTGGTCCAGCAAGTAGGCGACAGACTCGTAGACAGCAACGACAGGAGGAAGAATAATGAAACTGGCATTTAGTGGTAAAGGGCGATACGCGGATTACACGAAAGGCTATGATCTTTATGTGAAGCGCAACCGTGGTGGCGTAGATGTCGACAAGGCAACCTATGCCCGTATTGTTCGGGAATACTGCCGGATGCTGGCTGACGACCTGTTGAAGAATGGAATAGCCGATATGCCGTGTGCGCTCGGAACGATTGCCGCCGCCACTTTGACTCGTAAGCCGCAGTATCGAGGAAAGCATTTCATCGGTTATGGCAAATGGGATTTTGCCAAGCGTTGTTATGATGGTACGCTCAAAGCTTTCGGGATGGTGTATCTCCCCCGCTATGGTAAAACAAAGAACCTGCGTAGCCTCGGCTTTGTGGCAAACAGGCAACTTTTTAAGAAGATGAAAGAGCAGCATCAGAAGGATTCCTGTCCTTGGGTGCCGATAGACTTTGAAGAAGACATGATATGATACAGACAACGAATATTAGACGAATCCTCGACCGGGTTATGCGGCATCCGATGATGCGGGATATCCCTTTTGAGACCGCTGTCGAATACGCTGTGGACTTTATCTCTCTGGTGGGCACTCCAGCAATATATGACGAGAAGACTGCTGTCATCGAGATTCATGATTGGCGTGGTCCTCTGCCTTGCGACTACGTATCCACAATTCAGGTTCGGGCAGCGGAGCCGCAGCATAATCCCAAGTGGCTGTGTGTACCTCATTTCTTCCCACGCCCTGTCTATCGGGTTTCCGGTCACTCTTTCCACATGTCTCCTGCAAAGCCGAATGAGCATCTTACCTTGGAGTTCACCTACAAGATTCAGGGAATGGTCATCTTCACATCGACCCGTGATACGGATATCGAGATGGCTTATCGTGCTTTTGCCACGGATGATGAAGGCTATCCACTATTGCCGGACAATACGAGCTTCCTTCGTGGTCTTGAGAACTACATCAAACTTCAGTGGTTCACAATCAAGTATGATATGGGTGAGATATCCCAGCAGGTGATGCAGAACACACAGCAGGAGTACGCTTGGGCTGTCGGTGACGCTCAGAGCGAGTTCTCCCGGCTTGACCTGGATAAAGCTGAAACGCTGTTCAACTCTTTCAAGACGCTTCTTCCGAGGAACAATCAGCATTGGAAAGCGTTCTTCTCGAATGGTTCAAAAGAATTCTGGAAACTGCATTAGGATATGGTAGAGAAGGAATTTGTTTTACGCAATCTGGGAATGAACCGGGATTTGTCCGTTTCGAAGACGGGCGAGTCTTCGGCTTTTGAGAACCGGAACATCCGCATCACGGCGCGCGACCATGATACGCTGCTTTCTGTGACGAACGAGCGCGGTACGAAGGAACTGAATCTTGGGAGTGCGATAGAAGGGAAACTAATTGGGTGGAATGTACTGAACAATCATATCATCCTTTTCACACATAAAGAACCTGTTCAGAATTCACTTTCTCTGTTTGCCGCCACTGGATCTGCTGATGCATTGGATTTCGATGTCGTAGCGATGTGGAATGCGAATAATAATGGTTTGCTTATTCGCGTTATTGTATGGAATGCCGGTGATGACACCTTTGTTTTCAATAGTACTAACCGACTTGTTTTAGAGGTCCACGAAGCCGATAATCCGTCTGCTGTCGTTGGCAGCCCAAGTTATTTCACCCCAACCATATCCGCGCATAGCGTTTGGTATCAGGATGTCAGCAGAATTATGGTTCGTGACACAACCAAACTGGCGGTCTCGATGTGGCGTGACGATTATGCGGAGAAGGTGGTTGATAATGTACTTATCACGGACTATGATGAGGGCACCTGGAATCAGCATCCTACTCCTCCGCCCGACCCTGGTGGCGGTGGTGACGAACCCGATCCCGGAGAAGACCCGCTCGGCTTTACTATTGAAGCCGTCTGGGACGCAACGAACAATTCCGCTGATTACACGCTGACCATAGAGAACGGCGGCACATCCAGCGTGCAGCTGACAGATGTGGTTGTTAAATTCATTACGACGAACTCTTCGCAGGCTGACCCGGAGAACGGTCTTGAGGTCGCTCATCATGCCATCGGCATCGTATCCGTAGATGCAGGGGAAACGAAAACCTATACCGGAACGGTTACACTGTCCCGTGTATCAGGACGTACCTATTGGGTCCATCCGGAAGCAACCGGAAGGATGAACCTTGATTATCAGATTCTGACGGAGCATGAAGATGGTGGCGGTGATGAAGACCCTGTGACGAAATCTGTTTGGCTCACGCCCACTACAATAAACTTCGACCTTGCCAGTCTTTTCAGCATACAGGTGTACCTGCATGAACTGAAAACTGATAATACCGATACCGTTGTATCTGGTGAGTGGACTGTAGAAGGTGCAAACATCGTAACCCTGACGGAAGGACAGACCTTCGTTTCAGTAACACCTGTCGCGGTAGGCACTTGTCGTGTAGTCGGCTCGTACAATGGATTCTCTGCTGCCTGCACTGTCACCGTAGTTGATACTCGTGAAACACCTGGTGGTGGATCGAACCCGCATGGCGGAAGCGATGAGCCGGAATTGCCAAAAGATGAAAATGCTTCCACGGAACCATCCTCATCTGGTGCCATGGACTTTATCTACCGAATAGACTATGTGGATGACCAGTTTGTCATGGTGCGTGGTAGGTACGGTAAAGACAAGGTGGCAAACAAAGACTATCAACTCGGTGTTCCGCTCTACAATGGCAACCTGAATTTCGACTGCGAGCATCCGATTGAGTCCATCGTGTATTATGAGACGGAGGATGTGCAGAAGATTTACTGGGTTGACGGGAAGAATGTCTTACGCTTCCTGAACTTCAATGCGTCCCTGGATGAAATAAACAATCCCGTCTCTGGTTGGAAGGACACTTCTTTCGACTCAAACCGCTTTGCCAATTTCCGTGTTACGGTGCGTATCAACAAGGACAATTCCGGCAATGTTCGTCCGAATGGCGTGACGCAGTATATGCTGACCTACTTCAACCGCTATGGTCAGGAGTCCGGTTTTGTTTGGGTGTCGGATTTGGTCTATCTCTCTCCCACGGACCATGGTGGAGCGGCGGACGGTACGAACAGCAACTGTGTGTACCTGACCATCCGAAACCTCGATTGCCGGTTCTCGCATTTTCGCATCTACTCTATCTTCCGCAGCTCCTATAATGGTGAAGTTACATCATACCTCGTATCGGATATGCGGACGACAGAAGACATGATAACCGTTGTGGACGACGGCTCGCATCTTGTGCTTCAGGATGCCACGAGGCTGCTGTACCTCGGTAGCCTCCCGGTTGTGGCCGGAACAATGGCGCACAAGGACCAGACGCTGTTCCTCGGCGACTTGCAGTCTGTAGGCAAGAATTATTATCCGGAGCTTGAGGCTATTATCCGTAGGACGATGTTCGATGACGGAGAGGGTAATGTCGCATCCTTTGTTGAGAATACGACCTGGAAAAGTCATTGCATCGAGTTCGTCTATACGAATGATGAGAATAAGGGAACCGCAGAGAACGCTGATACTCGTGATATTCCGTATGTGCAGAATGTTGGTAACTACGCCTATCAGAACCAGCTTATCTATTCTTCGTCCAGAATCACAACCTTCAAGGGCGGTGAGAAATACCGTTTCGCATTGAAGTTCACCTATCACGACGGGACAAGTACCGAGGCATTCTGGATTGGCGATTTGGAGAACCCGCTGTATCCTGTTGTTGACAAGAATCATGTCGTGCTGAAACGGGTTGTTGCCAAATGCACCCTGCCAAGCGAGCTGCTTACATTTGTCCGCGATACGCATGGGAATGAATTCGCCACCGTACAGCTCCTTGTCGCAGAAGCCACCTATGCTGACCGCAGCGTGAAGGCACAGGGCATTATCAATCCCACGATGTTCAATGTCTGGGAGCGATACAATGAACGGACTTATTCCCTTCCTTCGTGGATATCCAGACCCCGCGGCTCCCGGTTTGCAAACCGGCATTTCGATGTCGTAGCCAAATCCACTACGACGAATGGTGAAATTCAATGCAACTACTGGGAATCCGATGGGGCGATGGTTCCTTATTTCCAGTACAAGAACTACAACAGCAATCAGATATCCTATAATGATGAGTTCGAGGGGATGCCTGACTACACTCATCTGATGCTCGTCTTCTCTATCAGCTATTTCACGAACAGCTATATCACAAAGCAGTATAGCGTACAGGTGCGTGTTATCTTTGGTAGGCCCACCATCTCAGACCCTGCGGCTTTGACTGATATGCTAAATCACAAGTTTGCGGACGGTGATTTCAAGGATATGATTTACAAGTCTTCCGTCTCGGATGACAGATCTGCAAGTGGCTACTATTATGGCGACCCGCTCGATGGAAACGATGGAACGCGCTACGAGCTGCTTGCCCGTTTTGCAGCCTGCTCTGGTGGCGCATCGACGAATGATGCTACGGCCATTGAGAGTGCTTTGGCGAATGTCAAAAATACACTAATCAACTCGTACTCCGTTCCGGAGGAGTTCCTGAACATCGACAGTTCATTTACGCATTGGTGTCAGGTTGCACGGAATGCAAAGATGGGCCAGACCCGGCACTTTATCGTCGGACAAACGGCAGGATTCTTGGATGTCCTCGATACACTTAACTATTATGATGGGACGCATACCCTCGCCGAGCGTTGGAATGTGATGTCCGATGCAACTTCCGTATCGGATACCAATCCTTCTTCTCCAGCTTTCTATAAGAAGCATCTGATGTTCATCGATGAGAATGTCATCACGCTCGACTCCCCGGAGCTGCAATACGAAGCTGTGTCCTTTGACAATGCTGATTATAATTTCCGGATTGTCGGCATAGCGAAGATGACCAGCGTCATCAGTGACTATACCGTAGATGCCGCCAGAAGCTCTGTGCCAGGTGAGAGTCTTGACAGACAGTCGTTCTCCGGTACGATAGAAAGCCGTAACGGAAACATCAGTGGACTGATTGCCTGGCCTTTATGGAAGGAGTATGGTCTTCAGATCAGTCCGACTGCTGCTCTTGGTGACAAGCCACTTGCGGAGCGCACGCCGGATGACTATATCGGTGACAGTGGAAAGGTTGTACGCTACTGGCTGTATATGTGGCAGCATTCCGGTGTCATCAGTGGCTATTCGAAGGTGAGTGAGGATGACAACATCAGCTATTCCGTACTCGACAGAAAAGTGTTCGCTAATCTCCGCTACAGCTATAACACTATTTACCTCAACACCCCTGCGGAGTTGGCTGTTTCCGGATTGCGCTGTGTGAATGAACTTTCCCATTCTTATCACAATCTTCGTATCGGTACGCAAAACAGTTACACCGAGAAGTATTATACCGGTGATGTAAACCTGATGCTTTCCATGCCCGGCTCGGTCAGATATCCGCTGTTGTTCTCTGACGGTTCTCCGGACAGTACTGTTATGGATATGACAGCAGACAGCGAAAGTGCAAACTTCGCATCCAGCGCACCCGTGCTTCTGGAGTTTCGCACAAACTCCCATGCTGTTCTCAGCCTCGCCACGAGTGACACGGATACTGGTTATGTGCAGACGATCCTTCCCCGGTTCGCCGGAGAGGAACCCCTGAGTATTCCGGTCACCGACACGACAAACCATATCACTGGCGCCCTGCTCCCGTGGATTGATTTCGACCTTGATAGCGGGTCTTACCCATTCAAGAACTATGGTGTTGTTCAGCAGCAACTGACCTTCACTGCGAATCATGCACTTGCTGATACGTTAAATGTGGATAATGACCAGTATCTGTTCATTGGTGAAATCTACAAAGACTATGGCGAAGGTGCAGCTGATACCCGCTATGGCGGCATCTCCCTGTCTGCCGTAAAGAACAATCGGTTCATCGCGGCAGGGCCGCAGTACAACATCGCATCTTTGACGAACAACTACATCTTTGGCAATCAGGGTGATACGTTCTTCCAACGCTGGGATTGCCTGCGGACGAAGCCGTATTCCAGTGACACGCCTAATGGGGTGATAGATATAACCTCCGTGATGCTGGAGACGCATATCAACCTCGATGGTAGGTCAGACCTCCAGCGTGGCATTACGGAACTGGCTTCGATAAATACCGCTCAGTTCGGAATGTTGAACAAGGTGTATTCTCAGATGAACAACTTCTCCGTCAGCCACGACCTCGACGATGAGTTCAACACTGACTCTTATCGTTCGGCTTTGACTTGGACGATGCAGAAGAAAGACATGGCAGACATCGATGAATGGACACACATCACGTTGGCAAGCACCTTGAAGCTTGATGCCGACAAAGGTATCTGCCGGGCAATCCGCCGATTCCAGAATACGCTTGTAGCATTTCAGGACAGGGCGATTTCCGAGATTCTGTTCAACAGTCGGACGCAGCTCTCAACGCAGGATGGTGTTCCTGTCGAGATAGGGAATTCCGGCAAGGTAGATGGCAAACGGTATATCACGAACAAATACGGATGCCTGAACAAGTGGTCCATTGTCGAAGGGAAAGCTGCACTGTATTTCGTTGACAACATCAACAAAGCCTTCTGTGCTTTTAACGGGAATATCGATAACCTGTCGTCGAAGCTTGGATTCAGCGTTTGGTTCAAAAACAGCAACAGCACGGAGCCTTGGCGACCGGACTTGTTCAACAATGTCGTCTCGTTCTATGACAGGC
>ODAI011481077.1_pt1 | contig 10581 bp, 7 predicted proteins | sample 1539321 | NCBI WGS metagenome assembly ODAI01 (sample SAMN02144231, study PRJEB22623) | gut metagenome | biome: sheep rumen | host: Ovis aries | place: New Zealand | reverse complement strand
TGTATATTATAATAATTTAGACATAATAACGCGGGATGCAACATAATATTGCATCCCGCGTCATTTTTTTTATAAGCTACTGGCTAAGTATCTTTTCGGTAACCTATAACCAATAACCTATAACCGTTATTACTTCACCACGCTCAGGCGCTCGGTGGAGACACCGTTGTCGGTGGTCACGCTGACGAAGTAGACACCGGCGGCGTAGTTGCTGACATTCAGCTCAAGGGCGCTGGCGTTGACGTTCTCGCGGCTCTCAACCACCTGTCCAACGGAGTTCACCACGCTGTAGCTGCGGATGGTGCTCTCGGCCTCCACAAAGGCCATCTCGGCCACGGGGTTCGGCCACATCTTCACGCTGATGGCTGGCTTCACATCCTCGATGCCGACCTGGCCGGCGGTCAGGAAGGCACTCTTGGTGGCATTCAGCACCTTGCGCTCAGTAACATTGTTTGAGTGATTGTTCACGAAAGCAATAAGACGGCACTTCTTATAGTTCCACGTGGCGGGCAGCGTGTAGGTGTAGTGCTTGCTGTAGGTGTCGTTGGCGTTGGTGCTGGTGAGGGCGTCACCCCAATAGCTGGTGACAACACCACGCAGCACGTGGTCGTGGCGGTAGTTGCCGGTGGCGCCGCTCTGCGTTCCCATGATGCTGTCTTCGGTGATATAGACAGTGAGGTTGATGGTGCCGGTCAAGCTGGACTTGAACATGCCGTTCACGTCGAAGCTCACCTGGCGCGTGCTAGCGTCGTAGGTGATGTTCTCAAGTCCCACGGTGACAAAAGCAGGCTTGGAGATAGCGTTGCTGAACTGATTCTGCAAGGTGGCAGCATTGGTGGTTATGCCACCCACCATACCGTTGTATTCACCAGGCACATTTTCAGTATCGCGGTCAAGGAGCATGGCGGGAGCAAACGTCGAAGTACCATTATAGAACCCCATAACACCGGTATTGGCGGCATCCTCAGCCAGAGTCATGTTGTCAGTACCATAGCCAACATGGTGGGCAACCCATGCCACACGGTTGGCATCAATGTTCTCCATCACAGCGCCAAGACGCGTGTGGGCAGACGGGCAGTTCGGGCAGACGGCCGTCGTGAAGTGGTCGAGCAGCGTTGTACGCTCTGCCACAGTGGCGGGGTCGTAGACCGTCAGCGACAGGCTGCCGCTGTTGTCAGAAGCGTCGGGGTCGGCCACGCCGTTGGGGGCGCTCACAGTGAGGGCTATGGTAACGGCCTCGGCGGTGGGGTGGCTGATGGTGACGGTGTCGATATAGTAGGCAAACGGAGCCACGTTGATGCCGGTGACGTTGCGTGTCTGGGCGGTGCCGTTGACAGTGTAGGTCAGCGTGTAGCTCGTCATGGGGGTCGTGCCCTCGTTCCTCACCATGGTGTAGAAGCTGAAGTTCGTGCCCATGGGGGCATAGCCCTGAACCATACCGTCGGTATAGGAGATGCCAGCGGCGGGCATGTCGGCGGAGACAGTCACGTTGTCAACCAACGTGTAAATGCCGTCGGTGGTGGTGCAGCGGAATGCAATGTAGATGCTCTGTCCAGCATAGGCAGACAGGTCGAACAGCATGGTGTTGGCTCCAGCGGCCAGGGTGGTCTGCGGCATCACGGTCTGCGTGAAGTCGGTCTTGGCGTTGCCGGTGGTGCTCACCAGAACGGCGAGTTTCTCGCTGTACTGCGAGCCATAGACGTCGAACTTCAGTTTGAAGTCGCCCGTGGCGGGAATTACGAGCTGCGGGGTGACCAGCCAGCGGTCGCAGGCTGTGGTACTGTTGGTGTAGGTCATGCAGATGGCGCTGCCGTCGCCGAACCAACCGAAGTCATACACGCTCCAGCTCTGCCCGAATTCGGCATACTGGCTGTAGTTTGCTACGTTATCGGCATAGGTAGTCCAACCCACGGGGAAGGTGCCGAACCCACTGGCGGTGGCGTTAGCCTCGAAGTCCTCGACCCAGGGGAAGGTGGTCACGCTGGCATTCACCACATTGACAACAATGCTGTCCGAAGCAGTGCCGGCCGCATTGGTGGCGCTCACCTTGACGGTGTGGTTGCCCAGCGTGGTGAAGGTGGTGGTGAAGGTGGTGCCGGTCTCAGTCTGCTGCACGCCGTCAACATACCAGGCAAGGGGTGTCACATCGCTCGTAGCCGTGAAGGTGGCAGAAGAGTTCAGTGCAACATTGCTCAGTCCTGCAAGGCTCAGCGTGGGCAGATCCGCACCGCCGACACGGATGTCGTCAATACCCAGGCAGAACTGGTCGGTGCAGCCGAAATGGCGGAAGCCGATGTAGATGGTCTGTCCGGCATAGGCCGAAAGATCAACGGTGCGCTTAATCCAGTCGCCCGTGCTCAGCGTCTGCTCCATCAAAGCCGTGGTGGCGCTCATGGCAGCCACAGTGTTGGCACTGGCCACGTGCACAGCGTAGTGCTCAGCGGCATACGAAGGATTTGTGCCGTTGTCATAGAAGGAGAGGGTGTAGCTCACGCCTGCGGGGATGGTAATGGCGGGGCTGATGAGCCACTCGTCGGGGGTCAACGCCTCGTAAGTGAGGTTGTCGTAAGACAGCGCAATGATGCAGCTGTTGCCAGTGCGCGGATACGTGGCGGCAAAATTGGCAATCTGGCTGCTGGTGTCACTCAGCTGCCAGGTGATACCGTCACCGTCGCTGTCGATAATCGTCCAGCCGGTGGCTCCATTCTCAAAGCCCTCCGTCCAGGGGAACGTGGTCACCTGGGCGCTTGCGGCCATGCCCATCAGGGCTGCAGCCAAAAATAATACTACTTTTTTCATAGTTGTGTGTATTTAAGTGTTTCTTTCATCTATACAATCTTTGACAACACGGATTATGTGTTCGGCATTGTCCAACTTCGGCATGACGTCCTTCTCCTCAAGATCAAAAGTATCGTCATAATCGCCCGTCAACCTCGTGTTGAACAAATCGGAATACATTCTACCAACATCCTTTTGCACCTTCCCTGTTTTAACAAAGTGCAAACCAAACATCTGGATTACACCCTCATGCGTTTTTACACCGACACCCTGTTTCAGCAGCAGCGCCGACACAGCATAATATGAAGCATAATACAGCCTGTTGGCAGCAGTGGCCCACATCTGCATTTCAGCAGCCTTTCTCGCTTCAGTCAGGGTCTTTTCCGATTTCTCCAACTTCAGCTTTACCAATATTGCCCGCTCTTGTTCTGTCAAGCCCATATTTTCTGTGCGTCCTCCATGACGTTATGATAAAAAAGTGAACGACCACTCTTGGCACGCCACTCGTTGTTCGTGTTTATTACCACATTGACTGTCTGGTTTCTGTCCCAAAACAGCTCGCTCACATCATACCCCACGCCCATGTTGTCCTCCGTGGTGGCGCGGCCCTCGCGGTCCAGCAGCACCAGGATGTCGAAGTCCGAATCCTCGCGCTCGTCTCCGCGTGCACGCGAACCGAAGAGCAACACCTGGCTGCCCGCAGGCACCACACGCTGCAGCTCCGGCCTTATGGCGTCTATTATCTCCTGTGTTCTGCGTGTCATGGTATGATGTCTTTTAGACGATGCAAAAGTACACATTTTTTCAATGCCGCGAACATTATTTTTCAACAGGAGTGATTTTTTAACACTTTTTCACACTTCCGCCACCGCCCCGCTACGCACCCCCTTCGGCATTTCTACGGTATTTCTACGGTACTTCTACGGTATTTCTACGCTTAAAACCGTAGAAATACCGTAGAAGTACCGTAGAAGTGCCGTAGAGGGTCGGTACAGGGACGGTACAGAGGACGTTTGTGAAAAGGTCAGGCGAAGAGGGCGCGGAAGGCTTCCTCTATCACTCCAACGGCAACGATCTCAATCTTGTAGCGTTTCTTGTCGATGGAGCGGGCGTTGTATTTGGAGATGAAGATGCGCTCGAATCCCAGGCGGTCGGCCTCGGCGATGCGCTGCTCCACGCGGCTCACGGGGCGCACTTCGCCGTTCAGGCCCAGCTCGGCGGCGAAACAGTAGCGCGGCGACACCGGCATGTCGACGTTCGACGACAGGACGGCGCAGGCCACGGCGAGGTCTATGGCAGGGTCGTTCACCTTGATGCCGCCGGCGATGTTGAGGAAGACGTCTTTGGCGCCGAGCTTGAAGCCGCAGCGTTTCTCGAGGATGGCCAGCAGCATGTTGAGGCGCCGCATGTCGAAGCCGTTGGCGTTGCGCTGCGGGGTGCCGTAGACGGCCGAGCTGACGAGGCTCTGCACCTCTATGAACATAGGCCTGACGCCCTCGAGGGTGGCGGCCACGGCGGCGCCGCTGAGGGTCTCGTCGCGCTGGCTGAGGAGCAGCTCGCTGGGGTTGGGCACCTCGTGCAGGCCGCTGCCGAGCATCTCGAAGAGGCCTATCTCCGCCGTGCTGCCGAAACGGTTCTTCAGCGCGCGCAGTATGCGGAAGCCGTAGTGGCGGTCGCCCTCGAACTGGAGCACGGCGTCCACTATGTGCTCCATCACCTTGGGGCCGGCGAGGGTGCCGTCTTTGGTGATGTGGCCTATGAGGAGCACCGGCACGCCGGTCGTCTTGGCGTAGTGCTGGAACTCTGTGGTGCACTGGCGTATCTGGCTCACGCTGCCGGCCGGCGAGTCCACGTCGTCGGTGGTGATGGTCTGTATGGAGTCCACGATCAGCAGGTCGGGCTTCACGGTGTCGATGTGCTCGAAGATGCGCTGCGTCACCGTCTCGCTGACGACGTACAGGTCAGTGTGTAGTGGGTAGTGGGCAGTGGGTAGCGGGCTGCCGCCTTCGTCGCTCTCTGCACTCTGCTCACTGCCTACTGCCATCAGTCCTTTGCCCACGAGCCTGTCGGCCCTCATCTTTATTTGCTGCTCGCTTTCCTCGCCGCTGACGTAGAGGAGGCGCTTGTCCTTGATGGCCAAAGCCGTCTGCAGCAGCAGGGTGCTCTTGCCGATGCCGGGCTCGCCGCCGAGCAGCAGGAGGCTGCCGGGCACTATGCCACCGCCGAGGACGCGGTCGAACTCGCCGCAGCCCGTGGCTATACGCTTGGTCTCGCTGTAGCTCACCTCCTGTATACGCTTGGGCGTCGACACGCCGAGCTTGGCGCTTTCCTTATTCCACTTGCCGCTCTCAGCCTTCACCACCTCCTCGGCGAAGGTGCCGAACTTGCCGCACTCAGGGCAGCGCCCCAGCCAGCCCGACGACTGGTAGCCGCACTCCTGGCAGAAATAGTATGTCTTTGCTTTAGCCATATTGTCACTCTTTTAGGTTGTCAACAGATGCTTCATGGGCATCATCATCCAGCGCAGTTCCACGGCCTGCTTCAGCCCGCGGTAGTCAAGCATGCAGAGCTGTGCCGCGTATACCAGCAGCGCCGCAGCCACCCACCAGTGCTTCTTCAGCCACCCCCACATGGCCTTCAGGCTCCCAGCCATAGGCCTGTCGCCGGTGGCATAGGTGGCCAGGGTGGCGGCGGTCATGCTGAAGAAGTAGCCTATCCACCACCGCGAGTAGTCGGTGGCGACGACAAACAGCGGCAGTGTGAGCAACGGCACGGCGAGGCTGGCGCCGCGGTAGAGCCACCGCCGGCCTTTGCCTTCGGCGCGCCGCGCGGCACCGGCCCACGGCCAGTGCATGGCAAAAAGCAGCGGCGACAGCAACAGCAGGGAGAGGCCGAACTCCACATACTTGTAGGGGAACTCTATGAGGTTGGACTGCATGTTCTCCGCGTTGGTGGCATAGTAGAGGAGCCTGAAGCCGCGCTCGTCGTCGGGCATCACCCCGACATCGCGCTCGCGCATGGAGGCCAGCAGCTCGTCCATGGGCACATTCATGCCTCCGCGCCACCAGAGCATGGCCAACAGCACGGCCACGAGGACTGTCACGACGGCATAGCACGCCACCTTGCGCCACACGGCGGCAGGCTTGGCGAAGCAGTCCATCAGGCACAGCGCCACCATGGCCGGCATCAGGGTGCAGCAGAAGGTGTGGTGTATGAGGATGCCGAAGGATGCCACGGCAAGCGTGGCGGCATAGTAGGCCAGGCCGTCGCGCCGGTGGAGGTAGAGCATCAGCCACGCCAGCACGAGCGCCAGCTGGTAGGTCTCCATGAAACCCATGGAGAGGGGCGTGCGGACGTAGGCCATCAGCGAGAAAGGCCCCACAGCGTAGAGCACCGCCAAGGCCATGGCGCCAGGGCTCAGTTCGCCGTGCATGGTCAGGGAGCGGTACATGAAGAGGCACAGCAACGCCAGCATCAGCAGGTTGGCAGTGAGGATGAACACACGCACATGCCCGGGCGTCACCATTCCTGGGAACACCCAACTGAAAAGCGTGCCGATGAGCTTCCTGCCGCCGAAGCCCGTCTCATAGCCCACAAAGTAGTTGAACGACGGCAGCCACTGGCTCCAGTCGGTGTCGAAGGCTATCACCACGGCGTACAGGAACGAGGGCAGCACCGCCAGCAGCGATGCCAGCAGCACCATCCTCTTCTGCCCCGCCGCAACGGCGATTGTGTTTTCTTCAGGCATTTATGCGCTTTTTTCTCATTATTTTTACGTATACCGCCGCCGCCAGTATGATGCCGCCGGCGATGGCGATGGTCACCTTGAGGGCCGTGAAGCCCGTGGCGGCGGCCAGGCGCAGCTGGTTGCTGACCAGGTAGTAGGCCGTCCAGAAGATGCCGCCTCCCGGCACCAGGGGGATGATGCCGCAGATGAGGAACACCGTCACCGGGGCGCGCATCAGCACGGCCAGCAGGTGGCTCAGCACGGTGATGACCAGCGCCGCCGCGAAGGCCGCGCCAACCACGCTGAATGCCGACGTCCACACGCCGCACAGCAGGTATACCGCCCACCCCGCCATGCCCACCAGGCCGCTGCCGGCATAGTAGCGCCTCGGCGCCCCGAAGAGGGCCGCGAAGCCCACGGTGCCCACGAAGGCCGACGCCAGCTGCACATACCAGGCCGACGTCAGCGCGTCGGTCACCGGGGCGTCGAGCACCATGAGGTCGCCGGTGAGCGCTTCCTCAACCACAAAGGCCACGACCACGCCGAGGGCTATGCAGAGGAAGACAAGGAAGGCGTCGAGCAGGCGCGTGGCTCCGGCCAGGTAGTCCTCGTTGGCCAGGTCGCGCATGCCGTTGGTGAAGGGCACCCCCGGCACAAGGGCTATGATGGTGCCTATAATCATGTTGGGCAGGTGCTCGCCGAAGCCCACGGCCACGGCGAGGATGCAGAGCAGGCCACCCACCAGGCCGCCCACGAGGCTGCCGAAGATGCGGCTCAGGTGGGGCGACACGAAGGCCATGAAAGCCCCCAGCAGCAGACCGCACGAGAAGGTGGCGGCGGCGTCGACAAGGCTGCCGCCGAAGAGGATGCTGAAGGCTCCAACGCCGAGCGCCACTCCGAGCACAAGCTCCCACCACGGCTTGGCACCCATGGTGCGTATGGCTTTCAGGCGGCGCTCTACCTCGTCGAGGGGCATGGCGCCGCCGTCGATGTCGCGGCTCAGCTGGTTCACCGCCACCACGCGGGCCAGCTGTGTGCCCTTGATGGGGATGAACTCCGCCCGTGCATAGTGCTGGCCGGTGGCTATGATGCCGTTGCTCAGCACGAAGAAGCTCTCGTCCTCAACGCCGTATGACTTGGCCATGTGCTCCATGGTCTCCTCCACACGGCCTATCTCGGCACCGTTTTCGAGGAGTATGTGTCCGGCCTCTGTGGCCAGCTGCAAGGCACGTTCCTGCTCTTCGGTCATAGCTGTTGCCTGTAGATGTACAGCACATCGCCGGCGCAGAAGCGCGTCATACCGTCGGCAGTGGGTATGATGGACTGCCCGTCGCGCTCTATCATCACGAAGACCATGCCGTCCTTGTAGGGGTATTCCTTGATGGTCTTGCCTATCCAGCGGCTGTTGGGCTCCACCACGTCGCGCACCAGGTGCTGGTGCGTGTCCTCGCGGAAGCCGCGTGTGCAGTAGATTATCTCGTCGCCTACCTCATAGTAGGTGTGGCCCTTGGGCACCAGGGTTTTGTTGCCGCGCCTGAGCAGCACCAGCACCATGCCGTCGGGCAGGGTCATCTCTTTGGTGCAGTGGCCGGCCCACTTGCTGCCCTCGCCGACGGTGAAGCGCCCGAAGGTGGCCTCCGACTGCTCGGTGAAGTCGCTGAAGGTGGTCATGACGTCGGCATTCTCGTCAACCATCTTCATCTTCTTAGCCATGAAGGGTATCAGTGTACCCTGTGCCAGTATGGATATCACCACCACGCAGAACACCACGCTGAAGATGTCGACACCGCCGCCCTCTATGAGCGGGCGCGCGCCGGGCAGCACCTGCGTGATGGTCACTATGGCGAAGACTATGGACGAGGCGCCGCGCAGACCCACGAAGGAGATGAAGCCCATCTGGTTGGCTGGGTATTTCCTGAAGGGTGTCAGGACGCTGAACACCGCCGCCGGACGCGCCACAAGGAGCAGGAAGGCGAAGATGGCCAGGGCCGGCAGTATGGCGGCAGGGATGCGGTGCACGTCGGCCATCATGCCCAAGGCGAAGAAGATGGCTATCTGCATCAGGCTCGTCACCCCGTCGAAGAAGCCCACCAGCGGCCTGCGCCCCTCGAACTCAGTGTTGCCGAGCACTATGCCCACGATGTAGGCGCTCAGGTAGCCGTTGCCGCCAACGAGGTTGGGCAGGGCATAGGCGGCTATGGCCACGGCGAAGATAAAGAGTGTGTTGAAGCCGTCGGCGGCGAACTTGTAGCGTTTCAGCAGGAAGGCGGCGCCCCAGGCTATCAGCAGGCCGCTGGCGGCACCAAAGACAAGCTGCGAGAAGACCGTCCAGAGGGCGTACCACACCGTGACGTGCGTCGTCGACGACGGGTCGGCGGCGTTGGCCACCGCCAGCATGAGCACCGTCACCATGTAGGCGCAGGGGTCGTTGGAGCCGCTCTCCATCTCTATCATAGGCGCCGTGTTGTTCTTCAAGCCCAGCTTGCGTGTGCGGAGTATGGAGAATACCGAAGCGGCATCCGTGGAGCTGATCACGGCGCCGAGCATCATGCTCTTCACCCACGACCAGCCGAGAGCGTAGTGGCAGAAGAGTCCTGTGATGCCTGCCGTCAGGAAGACGCCCACCGAGGCCAGCAGCCCCGCCTCTACGGCCACGGGCTTGGCGGAGCTCCACCGAGTGCCGAAACCGCCGTAGAACATAATGAATATCAGGGCCACCGTGCAGCTGAACTCTACCAGGCGGCTCGCATCCACGTTGCCTATGATGTCGACGCCCAGTCCGACGACGAACCCCACCAGCAGGAAGAGCAGCAGCACAGGCACGCCGATCTTGAACGATATCCTGTTCAGGAAGACGCTGGCAAAGAGGATTGCCGCAAAAATCAACAGTAATGCTATCATCAGATTCTGTATTGGTTAGTCATTTGTCAATATTCGTCAGTTACCTTGTCCACGCGGTAGACCTTGTCGCCGCGGTGCAGGGTCTCGCCGGCCTTGATGCTGAAACAGTCGCCCTGCCGCACCTCCGGCACGGGGTCGCGGTCGGTGCGCAGCTCCTCCACGGTGGCGCGGTAGACGCCGGTGGTCTCGCCGGTGACCATCACCTCGTCGCCAACACGCAGCGTCTCGGCGGTCTGCAGCTGCACCTCGGCCACGCCGATGCGGCCAAACCAGTTCTTCACCGGGCCCAGATACACCTTGTTCTCCGTGGCCTGGCTGCCGTAGCGCTCGCTCCATTCGCCCATCTTGCGCCCCAGGTAGTATCCGTCCCAGAAGCCGCGGTTGAACACCGTGGCCAGCCGTCGCGTCCACTCTTCGATCTTCTCCTTGCTGTAGGTGCCGTCGGCAATGGCCTCCACGGCCTCGCGGTAGCATTCCGTCACCGTCCGCACATAGTCGGCGCTCCTCCCCCGCCCCTCGATTTTCAGCACCCGCACGCCGGCTTTCACTATCTTGTCCAGGAAGCCTATGGTGCACAAGTCCTTGGGCGACATGATGTATTCGTTGTCGATCTCCAGCTCCATGTCGCTCTCCTTGTCTTTCACTATGTAGCCGCGGCGGCACACCTGCAGGCAGGCCCCGCGGTTGGCCGAGTAGTTGTAGTTGTCGAGCGAGAGGTAGCACTTGCCGCTGACGCTCATGCAGAGGGCGCCGTGGGCGAAGACCTCCACCTGCACCAGCTCCCCCTTGGGACCGCGAATGTCGTTGTCGCGTATGAACTGCGTGATTTCCGCCACCTGGCGCAACGGCAGCTCGCGGGCGGTGACTATCACGTCGGCAAACCGCGCGTAGTAGCGCACGGCCTCCGTGTTGCTCACGTTGCACTGTGTCGAGATGTGCACCTCCACGCCAACGCTGTTGGCGTAGGTGATGACGGCCATGTCGCTGGCTATCACGGCGCTCACGCCGGCCGCCTTGGCGGCGTCAACCAGGGCGTGCATCTCGCCGATCTCGTCGTTGTAGATGATGGTGTTCACCGTCAGATAGGTGCGCACACCGGCCTCGCGGGCCACTTCGCAGATGCGCCCGAGGTCTTCGACGGTGAAGTTGGCCGCGCTCCGCGACCTCATGTTGAG
>ODAI012353208.1_pt1 | contig 10582 bp, 8 predicted proteins | sample 1539321 | NCBI WGS metagenome assembly ODAI01 (sample SAMN02144231, study PRJEB22623) | gut metagenome | biome: sheep rumen | host: Ovis aries | place: New Zealand | reverse complement strand
TCAGTCTTTACACTTGGCTCATGAGATACAATTAGTGAATTATCTGACAGCTACAGGTGTTGATGATGGCCTCCTGATCAACTTTGGCTCAGAAGGGCTACAATTCAAACGCAAATTCCGCATTTATCGCAAACGTTAACCCCGTTTTTAATGTTATTCTGTTCTTGGACGAGCCAAGCGGCATAGCCGAGTCCTCTGTCTTTTAAATTATGTTGTCTAAAAAAGTTATTCTGTTACTCTGTCTTTTAAATTACTCTGTCTTTAAGATTATGTTGTCTAAAAAAATGTTATTCTGTTACTTTGTCTTTAATATTACTCTGTCTTTAAAATTATGATGTCTTTAAACTATACTCTGTCTAAAAGAATCCTCCATTTCAAGCAGCCGGCGGGGACCTCGCGCGGGGTGTATACGACCAGGACAATCTGGTTAGTTACTCTGTCTGATGGAGAACATCAGGGCGTGGGCGAATGCGCGCCACTGCCCGACCTGAGCTGTGACGCACTGCCCGACGAGACCTATGAAGCCAAACTCCATCACTTCTGTCAGAACCTCTGTCAGACAGGCGAGCTCGATACCGATGCCCTGCGCGACTACCCCTCCATGCTCTTTGGCCTCGAAACAGCCCTCCTTTCACTTCGCTCTTTTCACTCTTCACTTCTATTCGACACCCCATTCAGTAGAGGCGAAGAAGGTATTCCCATCAACGGACTCGTCTGGATGGGCAGTCACGATGAGATGCTCCAGCGCCTCGAAGAGAAACTGGAGAAAGGCTTCCGCTGCGTGAAACTCAAGATAGGCGCCATCGACTTCGAACAAGAGCTCGACCTGATCCGTCGCATCCGCGACCGTTTCTCCTTCCATGAGGTCGAACTGCGCCTCGATGCCAATGGCGCGTTTCCCTATGAGGAAGCCCTCTATAAACTGGAGCTCCTCTCCCAGTATGCCATCCACAGCATCGAACAACCTATCAAACAAGGTCAGTGGGCCTACATGGCGGAACTCTGTAGGGAGTCGCCTCTGCCCATTGCCCTCGATGAGGAACTCATTGGTGTGAACGATCCCGAGATGAAGGCGCACATGCTCCATATCATTAAACCCCGATACATCATCCTCAAGCCTTCGTTGCATGGAGGTATGATCGGTTGTCGTGAGTGGATTGCTGCTGCTCGCGAACAGGGTATCGGTTCGTGGATCACCTCTGCCCTCGAAAGCAACATCGGTCTGAATGCCATCGCCCAGTTTGCATCCGCTGTCTACGGTCCCCACATCTCCCTTCCCCAAGGCTTAGGCACCGGCCAACTCTTTACCGACAACATCCCCCTCCCCCTCACCATCCACGGTGACAGCCTTTTCTTAGACACAGTAAAATTAAAGACATAGTAACATAATAACATTTTTAAGAATAATCTGTCTAAAGTTTCGCAAGTGATGGCGCACCTGCATAATTTAACATAAAATAGGAATAAAAATGGCCTCGACGTTTGGTTAACTCACTGAAAATGAGTAATTTTACAATCGCCAAAAAGTAAAATTCAAACATCAAAGCCGTGAGCAAAGGTACAACAATTATTTCAGATTTGAGAAGCTTTTTCTCAGAAAATGAGAATAACCGTGCAATTAATGCGATTATGAGAGTGATGGAGTGCATAAACATACGTCCGGGCCAGATAGGGACAGAGAAGAAGGAGAACTGCAAGTTCACGAACGTGCAGGTCCTTAATCTTTTGATGCTGTTCCCTTTCTTCGTCATCAGGAATGCATACCGGTACTCAGGCTCTTCATTAAGCCGCTTGTTCTGTTGTGAGAAGGACATGTTCTATCGTTTTATGAATGATGGTAATATCAAATGGCGCAAGCTGCTGTACGCTATGAATCTCCAGCTGCTGCGTAAGATCAGCCGCAGCACAGAGGCTGAGCATGACAAGCCTGTCTGCCTGATTATCGATGACACTGATGCTCCGAAGAGCGGACGTAAGAGTGAGCTCATCGGCAAGGTATTCTCTCACCTTGAGCACAAGACCATCCTTGGCTACAAATGTCTTACACTGCTTCTGAGCGATGGGATGAGCCAATTGTTTCTCGATTTCTCGCTTCATGGTGAAGAAGGCAGTAATCCTGACAAGAAGCAAGGGCTGACGGACAAGCAACGCAGTGAGCGTTTCTCTGCCGACTATACGGGCCTGAGCGTCGAGGAACGCATCAAGGAGTACACGATGTCGAAGATTGACAAGGCCATCGAGATGGTAAAGTACGCCATCAAGCGCGGCATCCGATTCGACTATCTGCTCATTGACAGTTGGTTTACCTGTGCAGACTTCGTTCGTCTGATAACCAGCCGACACATCAAGTGTCATCTGATTGGAATGATCAAATTGGGAAAGACCAAATACCACACCCAGTGGGGCGACCTGACAGCCAACCAGATTATCAAGAAGCTCCAGAAGCAGGGCCTCACCAAGCACAATAGGACCTTGAAGTGCACCTACTGCACTATCGACGTGAAGTTTGCAGGTACCACCGTACGGCTGTTCTTCTCGAAGCGAGGCAGGAATGGGCATTGGAACGGATTGCTCACAACGGATCTCTCGCTCAGTTTCCTCAAAGCATACAGGACGTACGCTACCCGCTGGACTACCGAGGTGGCTTATCATGATTGCAAGCAGCTGCTCGACTTCGGCAGATGTCAGAGCGTACACTTCTCTGCGCAGATTGCCAGCTTCACGCTGACCATGATGCAGTATAACATACTTTGCACGGTGAAACGGTTTGAGGCCTACGAGACCGTCGGAGCACTCTTCCGTGAAGCCACTACTGGCACTCTCGAGCTGTCCGCCTCGGACAGGATATGGGAACTGATATTGGACACCATTCTGGAAATCGCAGAGATGATCTCTGCTGATGCCAGTGAACTGCTTTCTGCAGTTATTGATGGGAATCCTAAGTTCCATAAGCTATATCAAATGTATAAATTTGTCGCTTGATGAATGAATATTCACTTGCGAAAGTTCAGTAATCTGTTAATATGTTACTCTGTCTTAAATACTCTTACCCTGTCTTTAAACGTTAATATGTTATTATGTCTTTAATTTTATTATGTCTTTAGAAGAATTTTTATCTGAGTGGAATAACGATAGTCCTTTTATCGAGGTGAAGACCAGTGGGAGTACTGGTGAACCAAAAAGGATGATGGTCGAGAAGCGCCGTATGCTCGCTTCCGCCCGTATCACCTGCGACTTCCTTGGCCTGCGCCCCGGCGACACAGCCCTACTCTGTATGTCACTCGACTATATCGCCGGCAAGATGATGGTCGTGCGCGCTATCGAGCGTCACCTCCACCTCCTCACCGTCCCCCCCACCGGCCACCCCCTTTCCACCCCCGCCCTCCGTTCCGCCTCCCTCCTTCCTCCTTCCTCGGATATCCTTCCTCCTTCCTCGTCCAACGACTCTCCTTCCTCCTTCCTCCTTCCTCCTTCCTCGGATATCCCTCCTCGTTTCACCGCCATGGTCCCTCTCCAGGTCTACAACACCCTCCAGGTACCCGAGGAGCGCGAGCGCCTGATGCAAGTAGAGCACCTCATCATTGGTGGAGGCGCCATCGACGAGGCGATGGAGACCGAACTCCGACAGTTCCCGAATGCTGTCTGGAGCACCTATGGCATGACGGAGACCCTCTCGCATATCGCCCTCCGTCGCATCAGTGGCCCAGAGGCATCTGAGTGGTACACCCCCTTCCCCTCTGTCCATCTGTCCCTCTCCGACGAAGGTTGTCTGATCATCGATGCCCCTGAGGTCTGTGCCGAACCTCTCATCACCAACGACATCGCCGAATTATCTCCTTCTCCCCACGGGGAGGGTAGGGGTGTGGTCTTCCGCATCCTCGGGCGAAAGGATAATGTGATCTGTTCCGGTGGACTGAAGATACAGGCGGAGGAACTCGAACGCCAGTTGCGCTCTCACATGCGCGTACCTTTTATAATTAGTAAGCGTCCTGATGAGAAGTTTGGTGAGGTCGTGGTGCTCGTCACCGAGGGTTCTCCCGCAGAAGCCCGCACCGTCTGCGAGCGCATCCTCCCCAAGTACCACCAGCCCAAGGCGTACCTCCACATCGACCACATCCCCCTCACCGAAACCTCCAAACCCTCCCGCCAGAAAGTCAAAGACATAGTAACGGATTTAAAGACATAGTAACGGAATTTAAAGACATAGTAACGGAATTTAAAGACATAGTAACGGAATTTAAAGACATAGTAACGGATTTTAAAGACATAGTAACATAATAACAATTTTTATGGGCATAGCCGAGTCCTATGTCTTCACTTTGTTATTCAGTCTTTATTCTGTTATTATGTTACTCTGTCTTAAATATTACTCTGTCTTTTATCCATTACTCTGTCTTTATCATATTACTCTGTCTAAAAAATGAGATAGGGCTACCCTCGCGGGCAACCCTATCTGCGATTAGTTAGTAATATGATTTGGCCTACTAAGTATATTGGTAGGGTGTTCGAGGGGGGACTATGACTCCCTGTAGAAGTCGAGCGCCTCGTATATCTCATCCTTCGTCGCCGTCTGGTTGATACGGATATCACCGATACCACCCAACAGCGTGAAGTTGATAATCCCTGCCACGTTTTTCTTGTCGTGCGTCATCAGTTCCATCAGCTGCGGGTAGTCATCACAGGTGATAGCCATCTTCCCGTAGTGCTCATGGATAAAGTTGACTGTCTGGTGCATCTTGTCTGTGGGGAACCCCGTCTTGATGCAACTCAGGTAAAGCTCGCACACCAGTCCGTAGGCCACAGCGTAGCCATGCAGGATGGGTTGATGCTTCAGGGCAAAACTCTCAAAGGCATGCCCTGCCGTATGTCCGAGGTTCAGCGCCTTCCGGATACCCTGTTCTGTAGGATCCTCCGTCACAATGCGCTGCTTCACGGCGACACTCTTTTCAAGAATCTTGGATAGATTTCCTAGAGTTCCTATGGATTCTATGTTGCCTAGACGAAAATTCACCAGCTCCGCCCAATGGGCCTCACTGTCGATCAGTCCGTGCTTCAGCATCTCCGCGTAGCCTGACAAGATATTCTCTGCATCGAGAGTCTTCAGGAACTGGGTGTCGAGGATCACAGTCGCTGCATTGTTAAACACCCCGATCTCGTTCTTCAGTCCTCTGAAGTTGATACCCGTCTTCCCGCCCACACTGGCATCGACCATCGAGAGTAGGGTAGTGGGTATGTTGATGTAGTTGATGCCTCTTTTAAAGGTCGAGGCGGCAAAACCTCCCAGGTCGGTCACCATCCCTCCTCCTAAGTTGATGAGTAAGGAGTGGCGGGTGGCCCCACCTTCGCCAAGCGCCTCCCACACGTGTGCGAGGGAGTCGAGTGTCTTGTGGGTGTCTGTAGCACCGATGGTGATCACCTGCGCACCTTTCAGACAATCGTACCGCTCAACCACAGGCAGACAGAGTGCCTTCGTCGTTTCATCAGTGAGGATGAACAACCTATCCTTCTCACAGTCAGCGACTGCTGCTGTAAGCACCTCTTCGAGGTCATGCGACATCACAACTTTCTGTGGGTTCATGTGGATGGTCTTGGCTCGTTGGTTTAATTTTTCGGTTGCAAAGGTAATAATATTTTTTCAAAAAAAGAGAAAAAAAAGGAAAAAATGTGCCTTTCTTTTAAACTTTCTCCCGCTTGGGGGGTCTAATCAGGTAAAACTAGCATTTTTAGAATGAGAAAAGCGATACTCTTAATAGCCGTTCTTGTAGTGTCGATGACGGCTTTTGCACAACGGACTGTTTCAGGAAAGGTTGTAGAACAGGATACTCAGGAAGCCGTGATACAGGCGACAGCGGCACTGCTCTCTGGTGAGAAGGTAGTGGCCAATGCAGTGACCAACACCAATGGCGGCTTCACCATCCACGCCCCTCGTGAGGGCAGTTATACCCTGAAGATTACGTATGTGGGATTCAAGCCCTATTCGAAGAAGATCACCCTCAAGGATGGTAAGGACTATCGGGCAGGCACCATCACCCTCGAACCCGATGCCATCATGCTGAAGGGTGCCACTGTCACGGCTCATGCCTCGAAGGTGACGCTCAAGGCTGATACCTTTGTGTATAACGCGAGCGCGTATCGCACGCCCGAGGGGTCGGTGGTCGAGGAACTTGTCAAGCGTCTCCCTGGTGCTGAGGTCAGCGACGATGGAACCATCAAGATCAATGGCAAGGAGGTCAAGAAGATTCTCGTCGATGGTAAGGAGTTTATGACCGGCGATACGAAGACGGCTCTGCAGAACCTGCCCACGAACATCATTGAGCGCATCCGTTCCTACGACCAACAGAGCGACCTCGCCCGTGTCTCTGGTATTCAGGACGGTGAGGAAGAGACGGTGCTCGACTTCGGTATTAAGAAAGGTATGAACCACGGTTTTATGGCCAATGTCGATTTGGCTATCGGTACCCAGCATCGCTATGCTGGTCGTGGCATGGGTGCTGTGATGAAGGATAACATGAAGGTGATGCTCTTCACGCGAGCTAACAATGTCAACGACATGGGCTTCCCAGGTGGAGGTGGTGGTGGCCGCTGGGGCGGTCAGCGCCAGGGCCTCAATGCCAGCAAAATGGTCGGTGTCAATATCAACTACGAGAAGAAAGACCGTCTGAAGCTTGATGGTAGTGTGCGCTGGAACCATGGTGATGGCGACCAACTCTCACGCGTGTCGAGTCAGTCGATCTTCGGTTCCTCAGTCACCACCTTTGGCAACAGCATCACGCAGAACTACACGCGCTCCAATAACTGGAATGCCCAGATGCGCGTGGAGTGGATGCCCGACACGATGACCAATATCCTCTTCCGACCCACCCTGCGTTTCAATAAGAACGACGGACTGACAAATGGCGACGAGGCGACCTTCGACGAAGATCCCTATCAGTATGTATCGAACCCCCTCGATGAACTGGATCAACTCGTATCTCGTGGCATCGTCAAGAACTCCCGTTCACAGGATAATGTGTCTTACTCCGACTCGAAGAATCTGGGTGGTATGCTGCAGTTCAACCGCAAACTCAGTACCACTGGTCGCAACCTGACCCTCCAAATCAATGGCAACTGGAGCGACGGTGCCAGTCAGAGTATTGCCGACAGCTATCTTAATTATTACCAGCTACTTACCGACTCTTCGCAGATTATTAAGCGCTATAGTGAGACGCCTACCACCAACTGGGGCTACCGCCTCCGTGCGACCTACAGCGAACCCATCTTCCGTCAGGTCTACCTCCAGTTCAGCTATCAGTATGAGTATAAGCACAACAAGAGCGACCGCTCCACCTACGACTTCAGCCCCCTTCACTCCTCACTCCTCACTCCTCCCTCCTCGTCGACATCTCTCGTTCCTCCTTCCTCGCCCCTCTCTCCTCCCTCCTCACTCCTCCCTCCTCCCTCCTCGACCTGGATCCCCGAATACCGCTCTTGGGATGCCTACCTCCAGCCCTACCGCCCCATTGGTCAGTATCTCGATCAGGACCTGAGCCGATACTCCGAATACAAAAACTATATCCATACAGCTGAGATCATGTTGCGCGTCGTGCGGAAGTCGTTCAACCTCAATGCCGGCGTGCGCTTCGTTCCGCAGAAGTCACACTTCACACAAAACTATCAGGGTATTCATACCGACACCACACGTACCGTGTCGAACCTCGCCCCGACCATCGACTTCCGCTGGAAGCGCAGTGAGGTCAGTCAGATGCGCGTGCAGTACAATGCCAGGACCAACCAACCCTCGATGAGCGACCTGCTCGACATCACCGACAACAGCGACCCGATGAACATCCGCAAGGGTAACCCGGGTCTGAAGCCCTCGTTCACACAGAACCTCCGCTTCTTCTACAACAACTACACACAGCGCTATCAGCGCTCCATTGCGACATGGTTAGGCTTCAACACCACGAGCAACGCCATCAGCAACAAGGTGTCGCTCGACCCAGTGACAGGTGTGCGCACCACGCGACCAGAGAACATCAACGGCAACTGGGGTGGCTGGGCAGGACTCGTCTTTAACACGGCTGTCGACACGGCTGGCTATTTCAACATCAACACGATGACCAACCTGAGCTACCAACACATGGTCGGTTTCGTCAGCCTCAATGCGTTGTCTGACTCCGAGAAGAGTGTCACGAACTCCACAACCATCAACCAGCGCTTAGCTGCCAGCTACCGTAACGACTGGTTCGAGTTCGAACTCAACGGCTCGTTGGCCTACACCCATTCACGCAACGACCTGCAGACGCAGAACAACCTCGACACGTGGCAGTTCACCTATGGCGCGATGCTGGGTATCACGGCCCCATGGGGCACCGCCCTCACCACGAACATCAACATGCAGAGTCGCCGAGGCTATAACGACTCGTCGATGAATACCAACGAGCTCATCTGGAATGCGCAGATCTCGCAGAGCTTCCTCAAGGGCAGGCCACTCACCGTCTCCTTGCAGCTCTATGATATCCTCCAGCAGCAGTCCACCCTCATCAGCTCAGTCAGCTCGATGGGTCGCACGGATTCTGAGTACAACTCCATCACGAGCTACGCCATGCTCCATGTCATCTACCGTCTGAACCTCTTCGGTGGCAAGCACGCTCCCCAAGGTGGCCCCGGCGGCCCCAACTTCGGTGGTCCCCGCAACAACCGCCACAACCCCTATTCCCGCCCCCGCCGCTTCTAAGACACAGTAACAGTTTTTAAAGACATAGTAACAGATTAACATATTATTTTTACCATATAATTGTTATTCTGTTATTCTGTCTTTAATCCTTAACCTTGCTATTCTGTCTTTAATTTGTTATTCTGTTCTTGGACGAGCCAAGCGGCATAGCCGAGTCCTCTGTCTTTTAAATTACTCTGTCTTTAAAATGTTATTCTGTTATTCTGTCTTTAATTTGTTATTCTGTTACTCTGTCTTTATATTTTTACCATATAATTGTTATTCTGTTATTCTGTCTTTTAAATTACTCTGTCTTTAATTTGTTATTCTGTTACTCTGTCTTTAATCCTATACTCTGTCTTTTATTTATATTTGCCTTGAACAATTTTATTTTGTATTATGGCAAATATCAAAACTACCCCCAGCTTTTCTATGTTTGTGACTTCCAAAGTCACACAGACCTTATCCTTAGGTCAAGTCCGCACCGCAGAAACCTACGCACTGGCCGAGCGCAGCTTCATGCGCTTCCGAGGCGGTGTCGACTGCACACTCGCTGAGCTCACAGCGCCCCTCATCCTCCAGTACGAGGCATGGCTCAGAGCCACCGGCCTCTGCCCTAACTCCATCGCCTTCTACCTGAAGCGCCTGCAGGCCCTTTACAACAAGGCCGTCAACGAAGGACTCGTCACCCAACAGTACCCCTTCCGCCTGGCTCATACGGCCAAGGCGAAGACCGTGAAACGCGCTGTCAGTGAGCAGGTAATCCGCAGACTTCGCAAGCTCGACCTCTCCAACCAGCCCCGTCTGGCACTTGCCCGCGACCTGTTCCTGCTGAGCTTCTACACCCGTGGCATGGCGTTTGTCGACATGGCCTATCTCCGCCGGAGTAACCTCCGTGACGGCATGCTCACCTACTGCCGCCGTAAGACTGGTGCCCCGCTCTCCCTCCGTTGGGAACCCTGCATGCAACAGCTCGTAGACGCGCTCTGGGCTTACCCCCAGTTTCAGGCGCCCCGTTACCAGTCCTCAGGCTATCTCCTCCCGATCCTCGACGGTCAGGGCAACCGCAACCAGCTCCTCCGTGCCCAACAGCGGGTGAACTACGCCCTCCACGGCCTCTCGCAGCTGATGCGGCTCACGCCCAGTCTCACGATGTATGTCGCCCGTCACTCCTGGGCCACCTACGCCTTGCGGCACGGCGTTCCCTTGGCCATGATTAGCGAGAGCCTCGGTCATGAGTCGTTGCTCACCACCCAGATCTACCTCGCTTCCATCGACCAGAATGATCTCGACAACACCTGCCATGACCTCCTCGTCGACTTCCTGAAAAACGCATAAGAGGGAATCGAATCAGCATCGTAGTCTCCTCGGGGGAGATGTTGATTCGTCTGCAAAGGTACGAAAATAAAAGGATTCTTGCACATATTTTTCGATAAATTTTTAATAGAAATGCAAAAAATTGATTAATCATCACGCGGTAATTCGCCTGAAATCGGCGCATTGACAGGACATCGTAATCTCCCCCGAGGAGATTACGATGTGATTGTCTTACTATGTCGCTGGTAATCAGTGCAAAACGGACTTCAAACTCCAAACGGTCAAGAAGATCTCGCTACATTCCAAAATGTGGTGACCCCCTCTTATACCCTGAAAGTTTGTAGTGATGCCGCGACAAAACAATTTGCTTTATGAACGAAAACATGATGTTTAAATCCCACTGGAAGTGGCTTCCCGTTTCCATCGTCTTCTTGTCCTTGAGCCTGTCACAGACGGTTTTTGGACAAAGCATGAGCGATACGCAGATCCTGCAGTACGTCATGCAGCAGAAGAAGCTGGGCAAGTCCGAGAGCGACATTGCCACAGAGTTGCTAAAAAAAGGCGCCACCC
>ODAI011475115.1_pt1 | contig 10583 bp, 13 predicted proteins | sample 1539321 | NCBI WGS metagenome assembly ODAI01 (sample SAMN02144231, study PRJEB22623) | gut metagenome | biome: sheep rumen | host: Ovis aries | place: New Zealand | reverse complement strand
TTTGTAGTTGCAATTCATTACCATTTACAATGCGAACTGATGAGTGATTTCTCTCAATTACACCTATTTGATCAACAAAACCTGATGTCCCATTGCATTTGTACACAAGTCCCCAAGGTGGAATAATATTTTGCTTTTCCGGCTTGACATGTGCTAACTGAGATAATTGTCTATAATTCTCTACAATCTCTGCTTTTATTGCTTCTGTTTTCATAATACTCCTAAAAATAAAGTCGATGGGGGGACTGTCTTGAGTCGCTCGCATTAAACGTGTCTACGGTTATTTACTTCATAAATTTCATTTATTTCGTAAATAAGCCTTCACACTCTGCTCGCTCCTCGCTTGAACCCTGACCGAACTCCTTTCGGTGGGGTTCTGCGTCCCTCACGCAAACATTTTATACTTCGTATAATGGTGTCGATGGGGGGACTTGAACCCCCAAGGATTTCTCCACACGCCCCTCAAACGTGCGCGTATACCGATTCCGCCACATCGACTCATATTTAATTTTAAATTTTCACACCTATTGTCAGTTTCAATAGGCGGAATGAAGCTTGCGCTTCCCTCCGTTTGCTCAAATGACCTTTCTCGACTCTTTTCTCACTTGACGGAAAACGTGACATTTAGTCACCTTTTCCTGCACGCAAACAGAGTCCTTGCCACTACGACTCATATTTAATTTTCAGTTTCCTCGCCCTGCGGTAGAGGGTTAAGGTGAGGGGATAATCCCTGCCCACAAAAAAATATTAACATAAAATAAATTTTGTTACAAACTTTTATATTTTATTGACTTTATATCCTTTCTGAATCACAATTGATAACGAATCAACTATTATAAATAAGGGATTAATTATGAACGTATCTTCAATTTCAGAATCAAATTCAAGAAAAAATCTTTTTATACAGTACGCTAATCATTTTATGAATTTTAAAGCTAATCAAGACGGTAATGAATCAACTGTTTCTAAACCTGAAATAGCTCCTGTTAAAAAGACTGATAAATCAATGGGAATTGAAACTTTAACAATATTCCCTAAGCAAGTTATTGACGGAAAAACAATTATTACAGCGTAAATTTCGATTATGGGTGGAAACCTCACCCCTACCATCTCCTCAAGGAGAGGGGGTATATTATCAGAGGAGAGAATATATGATTTTAAAAATATTAAGACTTGAACATAATAAATCTGTACCTGAATATAAAACAAAAGGGGCTGCCGGTATGGACTTATGTGCTGCTATTAGTGAACCTATTACATTACAGCCATTAGAGAGAAAGCTTATTCCGACCGGGCTTAAAATAGAACTTGAACATGGATATGAGGCACAGATAAGACCACGCTCCGGACTTTCTATAAAGCATGGTATCAGTCTTATAAACTGCGTAGGAACAGTTGATGAAGACTATCGAGGAGAAGTTTGTGTCGGACTGGTAAACGTATCAAATGAGCCTTATACGATTGAACCTCAAGAACGTATTGCACAAATGGTTATTGCAAAGTACGAACAGGCAGAAATACAAGTCGTGACAGAATTATCCGATACTGCAAGAGGCGAAGGCGGGTTCGGTTCGACAGGAAAATAAAAATTCTTAGATCAATTTTAATGCATAATATACACCCAATTATAACAGTATACTGTGCTTTAAGTAAAATTTTATTTTTACTTAATTGTGACGTATAGTCTGTAGTTTGTCCTTAAGCTTAACTACTTGATTTTTGGCAAAAAAAGGTATAAAATAGTTGGCATGGTCTGTTTATATAGACTAAGGTTATTTAATTATTTAGGAGACTAGGTCATGTACGAAGATGAAAAGCTTATTTGTGAAGATTGCGGTGCCGAATTTGTATTTACGGCAGGCGAACAGGAATTTTTTGCTGAAAAAGGTTTAACAAATAAGCCTAAAAGATGCCCTGATTGCAGAAAGGCAAAAAAACAACAACGCAGAGGTAAAAAGAAAATGTTTGATACTGTTTGTGCTAAATGCGGTAAGCAAACTCAAGTTCCTTTTAACCCGACTCAAGGAAGAGATGTTCTTTGCAAAGAATGTTTTGATGCTGAAAAAGCTGCAACAACTGAAGCATAATATAATTAAATATTAGTTATAAAGCCGGTAAATCCGTAGATTTACCGGCTTTTATATGCCATATTTTTGTTTTAATTCTGATATTCGTTTGTTTGATTCTATAACTTTTTGTCTTAGCTTATTATCATTTTCCACAACTTTGACCAGTTTATCGATCATATCTGCTGTTTTATCATCAGACTCTCTGAATATAAACATATCAAGTCCGGCATTAATTCCCATAATAACTGCCTCTAAACTGCCGTATTTTTGCACGCCCTTCATTATCATATCATCTGATATAATTACACCGCTGTATTTTAAGTTATTACGCAAATAATTTAGTGCATTTACGCTCAATGAAGCCGGAGTTTCTTTTTTATCAAAACAGGTGCAATGAAGATGTGCTGCCATTATCATCTCAATGTTTCTTTTTATTGCCTCTTTAAACGGTTTTATATGGACTTGTTCCATTTGATTCAACGGCAAATCTATTTTGGGAAGAGTCAAATGGCTGTCCTTGTCAGCATCTCCATGTCCGGGGTAATGTTTTATACAAGGAATTATATTATGCTTACGATAAATATCTGATACTATTTCAACCCCTTTTATAACTTCATCAGCATTGGCGGAGAACGAGCGTTCTCCAATTATAGGGTTATTCGGATTTGTGTTAACATCAGCACAAGGTGCAAAATTCAAATTAATTCCATATTCATTTAGTTCCTCCGCAATCTGAACGGTTTGTTTTTTCAAGAATTCTTCACCGTATTGAAATGCAAACTTTGGTGATAAATATCTTTCATGAATATTTTCTGTTCTCTCTACTCTTCCGCCTTCCTGATCAATAGAAAGAAATGGCGGAATAAGAGATTTTTGTTTAATTTGAGTAATCAGAGACTTAAATTGGTCGATTGAGAGAATATCTTTCGTAAAAAATATTACTCCGCCTAACCCTTTTGATAGGGCATGATTCAAACAATCTCCGGTTCCCAGAATAAACATTTGATAAATTAATTTTTCCATAAAACAATCATACATTTAATTGAACAAAAAATCCAACTTTAAATTATAATAATCTTAGGGTATAATTATTTTACGGGGTAAAAATGAAAAAAATAATATTAACGATATTAACTGTATTTTTATTGCTTACTGCTATAAGTTTAGATGTTTCTGCAGCAAAAAAATCGTCGAAACTTTCAAAAGAGGATATAGCGCAAATGTCTGATACTATTGACGGTTTAACAAAAAAAATATACGGACGAACATTATTATCTCCTCAGGATAACGAAGAATTAATCGGCATAAAAATAAAACTTGATAACCAAATGTTAATGGCAGCGAATCCTTCTCTTGCTCCGTTGTACTTTAAAGCAGGTAATATCTATAAATTAAGAGACATGAAACCTGAAGCAATTGAATGTTATCAAACAGTTCTTGAAAACTTTTCAGAAACAGCCCTTGCTCCAAAAGCTCGTGCGGCACTTGAGCAAATGGGAGTAGAAGTTTCTTCACCGAAATCATCAGAAGAAGAAGCCGGTGAAGGCGACGATGGTATTTAGCTTAATGAATAATATATGTTGAATTGTGACCTAAAACTTTATCCTTTAAACGTTTTAAGCCCTTTCCGTATATATACTTCATTTGTTCTACCAAATTTTCTTCAACATCAATCAGATACATATCATGAACAATAAATTCTTTAATAATAAATACTATGCCCTGATTTTTTGTCCAAATTATATTTGCATCGGAGATATCATTTTTTAGTGAAGATATTTTACCTATTACTCCTTCACTATCATCGGCGGCAATAATAATCATTCTTCCGCCTAAAGATAATTCTATATCTCTTGCAAAGGCGTGTTCAAAAACCAAACCAAATCTTGAATTAAAATTGTCATAACCGACTATTCGAATTTCGACATTACGATTATATGCATTCAGTAACTCTTGTTCATATATTTTATAATCTTGCGACCAAATTTCTATATATATTTCTCGCTTTGCATTTTTTATCACATCGATAACTTTATCTTGAATATTCTGTCTACCTGTAATCGTTATAATCGGTTCATTGTAATCTTCTTTTACATCGGGCAGGTGTTTATCGAGAAAATTAATAGTGGAATTTATTTTTTTTTGCACTCTTTGAGTTAATTGCTTTGGTTTAATCGGGGTATAAGTTACAGGTTTAGTATTAGTAGGTATAACAATATTTTTTTCTTCAAGGACTTTTAGTGTATCATAAGTTCTTGATTGCGGTATATTGGCAAGCTTAGATACCTCATATCCTGTTGCGGGATATTTTTTTAACAAAGCAATATAAACCTTTGCTTCATATGTATTAAAGCCAATTTCTTTTAATTTTTCAACTAAATCTGCCATAAAAATATTTTACCAAACACTTTATTTTTTGGGAAGTTAGAACTTATAAATTACCTGTTTAGATACTTCCTTGATCTCTTCTTTACCCCTTTACCCCTTTACCCTTTACCCCTTATCGGATAGAGTTTCTTCTTTCTTCCAGCTGTTTTTTCAAGCATATTTGAGATATATAATCTAAATCAAGCTCTTTCATATTTACAAACGAAAAAGACGCTTTTATTATATTATCGTCCTCATCGTAACGAACATATCTTGCTTCTGCTGTGATTGTTCTTTGAGGCAAGAATAATGATATCTGAACAGTTTCCGGAAAAGGGATTTTTCTATCAAAAACCAGTCTTACTCCGTTAGCAGAAATATCATATGTTTCACCGGATACCTGCTTTACATTTTCATTTTCTTCATATCTGACTAATGCATTTTCATTCAACTTGACTCTAAAATATTCTCTCTTTTGCTCAAACAAAAAATCTTCGGGATTTTTAAGAGAAAAGTAAATATATTTATCTTCTTTTTGAATTGATTTCAAGGTTGTTTTTGTTCTATATAATCCGTTATCGGTTGCAACACTTATGTCAACCTCTTGCGGAGTTCTTGGATATATATATTCTTCATATTTTGTACAAGCATATATATCTCTTTCATTAATATTTTTAATAACCGCTTTTATCATATGAGTGAAATCATCATTATCTTTATATGATATTTTGATATATTTAATATTTTCAGTATTTACATTTAACTTCATTTTACTCTCACAAATTTTCCTTTTGAAATCTTATAAATTCCAATTTTTTTCCCGTTTTTGTCATACTGAACGTACTTACCGTTAGCTTTTTTCTTAAATGTCCCCTGCGTCATATAATCATACTTTGCACTTTTGTAATTTTTGGTATCAGCAAAAACTATGGGTACAAAAAATAAAGATATGAGCATAATCAATAGTACTTTTCTCATATCTTTATTATATCATATTTTGCAATATGTACCTAATGTAAACATCTTGAATATATTGCAGCAATTAGAGAATGTTAACGTCATTATCGTGTAGAAAGCCTGAATTATTGTGACGATTATTGGAAATCAATGTATTTACAGATGTAGAAAACTCATTCGCATTAGCATATGCATATGCTTTTTGTGCTTTACCAAATACTATAGCTCTGTCTGCCGGATATCCGTTCTTCATTGCATCAAAAACAACACCGGAACCGTCAAGTAAATGTGAAGCCTGAAATGCTTCAACTTCACCTTTTGGCGGAAATTCTTCCATCTTCTTAATACCGATATCCACAATCAATGCTTCATCAAGCTTGAGCGCATCCATCTCACGAATTTCATCAATTGATGTTCTTGCACTGTACGATTGCAAATTCTTTTGGAAATCAGCCTGAGTAAACTTTGTCTGGAGTTTATCCGGATCATCCAACGGGGTGTGTGCATTGATTTGCACTAGCGGAGTTTCATAATTCATTGGATTTCTTGAAAAAATCCTGTCATTGTCTCCTGAAATTTCGATACTCATATTCTTGTCCTTAGGTTTAATATAACTAATCTGCTAATACTAATCCGTTAATATACTTATATACTAATATTATATACTATATATACACTTTTCTAAACCCTTGGCTTTACAAAACTTTACAATTAGTATTAAAAAAACTGTTTTTAGCTGATTTTTAATTAAATACAAATTCATCCATTGCTTTTGCAAAACCGTCATTATATACGGAATCTGTAATATAATCCGCAACTGCTTTTAGTTCATCAGTTGCATTTCCCATCGCTACTTTTATTCCGCCTGCTTCTAAAAGAGCTATGTCATTATTTTGATCACCTATGGTTAAAATCTCATCGTCTTTTAAATTCCAATACTTCTGTAGATATTTAACAGCGCAGTATTTTGAAGCTTCCGGATGAGAGAATTCCAGAAAATACGGCGTTGATTTAACTATATACAGTTCAGGGAATTTATCCGAAAGTTCTTTCTCCAAACGATCTATTCGCGTTGTATTATTATAATCAATAGCCAGAATTTTATTCACTTTATCTCTTTTTACTTGGCTAAACGGCTTAATCATATATTCCGTATGACGGTTATTACAGTATCTTTCTATTTCAGGACATTGTTTTTCGGAATACAAAATGTCATTATTGTACAAGTTAACGTGAATTTTTTCTTCTTTTGCCCAACTGAGAATTTTATCAGCTTGTTCTTCTGTTAAATATCTTTCATATAATATATCATCGTTATGCTTTATTAACCCGCCCTGATAAGATACCACAGGCGTATCAAGTCCGATTTCATCCGCAATTAACTTAGCGGCATGATTCATCCTTCCGGTAACTAAAACAACTTTTACGTCTGTTTTTTTCAGTTTCTCAAAACAGCGCTTAATTCCGTTCGTAAAACCGCCCTCAGGGATTAGAATTGTTCCGTCTATATCAGTCGCAATCAACTTTATCATATCAATATTCTACCATAAAATTGAAAAACTCATTTATACTGAACAAACAAAAATCAACAAAGAATATTTTATAACTTCTTTTTGATATAATATTTGTATGATTATAAAAAGATTTATAGAGCCGCCGATTGAAAATAATAATTACCTTATTATAGATGAAGAATCAAAAGAAGCTGTATTAATTGATTGCTCAGCATTTGATAAAAAAATATATGACACAATCAAGGAATATGGTGCCGATTTAAAATACATTTTGCTTACCCATGGGCATTTTGATCACATTGGAGGAATAAAACCGTCATCTGCTAAAGTTGTAATGAATAAAGATGATTTGGATATTCTAAAAAAAGCAAATCAATATTTGGCAATGTTTGGAGCAGATGAAGTAACGATACCTCAGATTGATGTATTTATTGAAGATAACGATATTTTAAAGATCGGGAACAAAGATATTAAAGTTATTCAGACTCCGGGACATACTCAAGGCGGGGTATGCTACCTAATAGAAAACAATCTGTTTTCGGGAGATACAATTTTCAAAGAGTCTGTAGGCAGATGTGATTTGGAAGGCGGGGATTTTAACCAACTGGTACAAAGTATAAAAAATAAGATATTTACTTTAGACGATTCCATATTAATTTATCCGGGGCATGGTGAATCATCTGATATTGGCTGGGAAAAATCTCACAATCATTTTTTGTAAAAACTATTAACAGAACGGAATATAAAAAAAATGGATAAATACGCTAAAAAATATAATGTAATTCTTGATAATATGGACTTAGAAAACTACAGATTAAGACCTATTGCTGCAATAATGTATATTCAGGATGCATTTGCCAGATATACAGCAACAAAAAGAATGGCAGCATACGATTTGTTTTCTAAAAATATGTACTGGGTTGTCGGAGAATTTAATATAAATTTTGCAGACATGCTTCCGTTTTGGTCTGAAGAAATTAACATTGAAATATGGATATCCGAATTATCAAGACTTAAAATTTACACTGATTTTTATCTTTATTACAATGATATAATATTTGCAAAAGGCAATGCTTGTTGGTTTTTGATAGATTCTATATCTAAAAGACCTATTAAAACGGATATTGTTGCAGAGAGATTCAACGTGTATGAAGAATTAGCTATAGGAGAACATAAAAAATTCATTTTACCTGATATTAAAGAAAAATATAACGAAATAAGCCATAAAAATAACTTATCGGATTTGGATTTTAATAACCATGTTAATAACAAAAGCTATATAAATTTGGCAGAAATGACAGCTCCGAAAGAATTTAAAAAATCTCATTACGTAAAAAAACTAAACGTAAGATTTAATAAGGAAACTTTTTTAGACGATATTTTAACGTGCTCGACCTATAAAACGGAAGACTCATTATGCTATGTTCATAAAATTGAAAAAAAAGAAGAATCGATCTGTGATATTATGACCGTATGGGAAGACAAAACCGATAAAAGTCAAATTGAAGATTATCCGCTAAAAATAAAATCAGTTTAAATGCTTAGAATAGGTTTACGACATTTTCTTTTTCAAAATTCGGACAAATATTCCAGATTAAAGTAGGAACAATATCTCCTTCGACACGTCCTTCAAATTTGCATCTGCAATTGCCCTTTACCATATTAGTTGAGCCGTCTACAACGGGTTGAAAATGTCTGCAATTCTGGCAGATTTTTAGAGTTAACCCATAATCATTGAGTTTTTGCGACAATTCTTTTATTGCATCAACCATACGTAAATGATTATTTTTTGTAATATATGTTTTGTTTTTATTTATAAACTTAACCCTTGCAAGTCCGTCATCTGATATTAATTCAATCTTGCATTGATAATCATTCTGTCCGTCGGAAACTACAGCATCAGTCATCATTTTCTCAATATTATGAACTCTGTTTCTGTTTTTAATGAAATTTCTCACGAATCTTATCGGAGGGAAATTCTTTGTAATATGAATCAAAGAAAATATCGGATACGAAAATAAATACAAATAATCCTTCGCATAAATACCTGTTTTAAAGAGACTCAAACTGAATGCAAGTACGAGAGTTATGAATGTAATTAGTATAAATGTGAAATCTGCATCAAATAATCCAAATACGTTAACTCCGCCGAAATGGTATGTATGAGAAAGTAAAAACGAGTAAACAAGAATACATACAAGCCAGTTCGGAACAAGCAATGATGATATGTATTCGAATGTTAAAAAATTCCCGCCCTTTGTCCAATTATGCCAGAATATTTCCAAACGTTTGGAAAGAGAAGGGATTCTTAAATCGAAATTCTCTATTTCTCGATATATTTTTACATCACTAACAAACCCTACGTTAATGCCTTCTTTAGAAAGCTTGATTGTATAATTAGCTTCAGATATTTTATCCTTAAAATCAAAAGATCCTATTTTATTTAGTAAAGTTCTCTTTATCACAAATACGTCTGTATTAAGTAAATTTGTAAGTCCCAGTTTGCTTCTGGAAGCATAAATGAAATTAGATATGTATCTTGAGTAAGTAACTTTTATGTTATCCCAAAAACCCAACTCGGTATCTTCACCAATGTAACTTATCATTGGCATAAACACAGGATATTTTGTCAGGTAAAAATTAATGTTTTCCAAAAAATCCGAATCTACGTAATTTTTTGCATCCATAAATACATATGCGTCCAGATTTTGTACTTCACTCAACTTTTCTGCAAGTATAGAATATGCCTGACTTTTTCCGATAGGTTCAAGATTATTTATATTGATAACATTTATTCCCAAATCTGTTTGAAAAATAAATTCCGGAGGATTTTCAACTTTATCTAAAATTACGTATATTGTATAACGCTCTTTTATGTACGTTTGGCTTTTTAGCTGTCTTATTAAATATTCAAGGGTACCGGCTTCACCTGAAGCATACAAAACTACGCAAAGATTAGAGTCTTTTGATGTATATTTATCGCGAATTTTACGTTCTTTTTTTAGGCTGACAGCAGCTAATAGAATGAAATATACAGTAAAAATCGTAATATATAAATATAAAATAATAGTCATGATAGTTCTCCACATTCAGTGTATATTAAACAGTATCAAACATCAAGACATACGACTTTATTCTCAAATATCACCTTTAATACTATGTATAAACAATTAAACTTTAGTTCTTAAAATTCTTGATACAAAATTTTCTTCATGATACTATTCATTTGTGTACATATAAAAAGGGAGATATTAGATATGGCAAAATACGTTTGTTCAGTATGCGGTTACACAGTAGAAGGTGAAGCTCCGGAAACTTGTCCGGTTTGCGGCGCCGTAAAAGAAGTTTTTACAAAAGTAGAAGATGGTGTAAAAGAATATGCAGATGAGCATAGAGTAGGAATAGCAAAAGATTTGGATCCGCAAATCATGGAAGGTCTAAGAGCTAACTTTAACGGAGAATGCGCAGAAGTAGGCATGTACCTTGCAATGTCAAGACAAGCTGACAGAGAAGGATTCCCTGAAATAGCAGAAGCATATAAAAGATACGCATTTGAAGAAGCTGAACATGCTGCAAAATTTGCTGAATTATTAGGTGAAGTATTGACCGATTCTACCAAGAAAAATCTTGAATTGAGAGCTGAAGCTGAATTTGGTGCTTGTGAAGGTAAATTAGA
>ODAI013697395.1_pt1 | contig 10584 bp, 8 predicted proteins | sample 1539321 | NCBI WGS metagenome assembly ODAI01 (sample SAMN02144231, study PRJEB22623) | gut metagenome | biome: sheep rumen | host: Ovis aries | place: New Zealand | reverse complement strand
TATTTTATAAAGAATTTGCGCTCCCTGAACAAAGTTCAGGGCAATAACCGCCGTAAGGCGGTTATTGAGGACACATTTATTATAACTTATCATCAGCACCACCGCTGAAAACGGTCCGCTGAAAGGTTTATTCATGTAAATGCTGCATAAGGTATTATTCAGTATTTCATGCCCATTATCGCATCAAGGAATTCATAGCCGTCGCGGTCAGTCGGCCGTATCGTTATGCCAAGTGCTTCCTCAACATCAGGTACTCTTAGGTCGTCAAGAAAAATGTCGCTCCCGCGCATGAGCATATTCGAGGATATGAGCAGCTCGTCTCCGAGCTCCTTCCCGCGAAGCTGTGCGATCAGATCCTGCGCTGTGATAAGTCCGGAAACAGTTATAGTTTCCCCGAAGAAATCGTTCCTTATCCGGTAGATATGGCATTTCAGCTCCGGAAATTTTTCCTCCGCAGCTGCTGCGAGCCTGCATATCGTTCCGTGCGCGGAGTATCCTGTAGCTATCGAAATACTGCGCTTTCCGCCCTCCCACTCTGCCGTTTCAAGTGCCTGCATAAACTCATCAATCAGCGAGCGGAGCATACCTACACCGTTTTCGTACTGCGGATAGTCCTCATAAGCCTCTCCCGGAGGAAATTCACGTCCGGCAATTAGATAGAACTCATCCGAGGCAAACACAGTCCGTGTGCCGTATTTTTCAAGGAATTCACGCTGGAAGCCCTCGATGATATCTATCGTTTCGCACGCCCCCTCCTTTGTGAAGGTCGTGAGCGGGTAAAGTCCCTTGCGGAATTTCGTAAGTCCGACCGGCACCACCGCCATGCTCGTTATGTTCGGCATGAGGCCTCCGAGGTCGGTGAGCGACCTCCTCAGCTCGTCGCCGTCGTTCAGCCCCGGACAGCAGACTATCTGACAGTTGAGCTGTATACCGTGCTCTGCAAGCTGGTATATGTATTTCAGCTTCTCACCGGCAAAACGATTGTGCATCATCTTAACGCGGAGCTCAGGATTGGTAGTATGAACAGATACGTTGATATTCAGCTTCATCTCAATGATACGGTCAACGTCGGACTGATCCATATTCGTGAGAGTAACGTAGTTGCCCTGAAGAAAAGAGAGCCGGGCGTCGTCATCCTTGAAATAAAGCGTTTCACGCATTCCGGGCGGCATCTGGTCTATAAAGCAGAACACACACTTATTGCTGCAGGACTGTTTCTTATCCATAAGGAAGGTCTCAAACTCAAGCCCGAGGTCGTCATACTCGTCCTTCGAGATATGGAACCTAAGCTCCCCTTCGCCGCGCAGGACCAGGACCTCGACCTCTGTATCAGCGGCGTAGTACATATAGTCCAGCACATCCCGGACGCTCCGGCCGTTCACGCTTACAAGAATGTCGCCCGCTGCAATTCCTGCTTTATCTGCCGGAGAACCCGGTATTATGCTTTTTATCGTGACCATTGCACTCCAGCAGCTCCTTACCTTGATACTTTACCAATCCCCGAAACTCCGCTAAAAACAACTGTTGTACATTTCCGTTTCGAGGATTGGTATTACAAAAAGGAGAGAAGGATCACTCCTCCTCTCCTTCTCACTGATCGTGTTAAGACGATTATTCAGCGTCGATCTTAAGGACCTCAACGCCCTTGTAGAATCCGCAGTTCTTGCAAACTCTGTGCGGAGCCTTATATGCGCCGCAGTTGTCACACTTGGACATTGCGGGTGCTTCAAGCTTCCATACAGCGGAACGTCTCTTATCACGTCTTGCCTTGGAAGTTTTTCTCTTCGGTACAGCCATTGTGGCACCTCCTTACAACGAGCTTCACAGCTCAATTATTTCAGACAATTGCATTCAGATACGTTAAGATCACAGCCGCACACCATGCAAAGTCCCTTGCAGTCTTCACTGCAAAGTATCTTCGACGGGAGCTGGAGCAGAATATCCGTTACAGCAATATCATTCAGATCAATGCTCTCACCCTCCGCTACGATATACTCATCGTTGTCGCGGCTGACGGAAGGCACAACGATATGAGAGAAATCATACTGATATTCCCTTTCAAACTCTTTCAGGCACCTGTCACACACATTCAGCAGCGTCAGGCGTGCAGAGTATTCCAGATAGACGACACCGGCCTTATTGAAAATCCGCCCATTGATTGAAATAGGGGATGCAAATGTGTAGCCGCGGATATCCGCAAGCTCCTCCGCAGGGATCTCGCAGGCAATGTCTTTTGATTCACCTGTAATGTCGAAAAGTTGTTTCAGATTTATCTTCATATCGGTCTCCTTCAGAGCACCATAAGTTATATTATACACCAATTGACAGGATATGTCAATAGCCCGGCGTAAAAAAGCTTGAATTTATTTGATGAACTGCTTTACGCTCTCAGGAAGCTCGGAATCATCAGCAGATACTGTGAATACGATAGTTGCTTCGTCGCCTGTGAGCTTGTCCAGCTTCTCAAAGAGATTTCCGAGGGCATCATAGTCCCTGCCGCCGATCTTGAGAATACCGTCAACAAAAACGTCCTTGATATCATAGTTGCCTGCGAGCATACCTGCTACAAAGCCGTAGAATGCGTCATAGCCCTCGATAGCGAACTTGTCAACGTCGCACCATCTTACTCTGAAGCTGATAGAACGTCTGATATTATCGCCTTTTTCGATGCACACAAGGTTGCCGTTTGTTGACTTTACTGTGTCATTGATCTGGTCGATGAGTATCTTGGTCTTACCGGTACCTTTTTTTCCTGTAATAAGTTTGATCATAATTTACTCCTTCCATTGCCTTGCGGCAGTGTGAATATTTTTCAGTGATTTATCGGAAGCCGGGATCAACCCAGCTTAGCCTCCAGAGCTGCCTTTGCTCCTTCATAGCCGGGTTTGCCGAGAAGTGCGAACATATTTGACTTGTAGCTCTCAACACCGGGCTGGTTAAACGGATTTACTCCCAGTACATAGCCTGAAACTGCACACGCTTTCTCAAAGAAGTAGATCATGTAGCCTACGTTCTCCTCAGTTGTGTCGTCAAGTTCAAGGATTATGTTAGGTACGCCGCCCTCTGTGTGTGCCAGAACTGTTCCCTCGAATGCCTTGCGGTTTACTACGGACATATTCTGGTTTGTGAGGAAGTTCAGGCCGTCAAGATTCTCAGCATCAGGCTCAAGGAAAAGATCCGTCTTGGGCTTCTTTATATCAACAACAGTCTCGAAAAGTATCCTTGCGCCGTCCTGGATGTACTGACCCATGGAGTGAAGGTCTGTCGAGAATACAGCTGCTGACGGGAATATGCCCTTGTTGTCCTTGCCCTCGCTCTCACCGAAGAGCTGCTTGTACCACTCTGACATCATCACGAAGCTCGGATCATAGGAAACGAGCATTTCTACAGACTTGCCCTTTCTGTAAAGCATATTTCTGAGGGCTGCGTACTTGTAGCAGTCATTGTTGTCGAAGTCAGCGCAGAAGTCAGCCTGTGCCTTTGCAGCGCCCTTCATGAGTGCGTCTATGTCGCAGCCGGCAACAGCGATCGGGAGCAGACCTACTGCTGTAAGTACAGAGAAACGTCCGCCTACATCGTCCGGGATAACGAAGGTCTCGTAGCCCTCAGCATCCGACAGGTTCTTAAGAGTTCCTCTTGCCTTGTCAGTTGTAGCAAAAATTCTCTCCTTTGCGCCGTCCTTGCCGTACTTGTCCTCGACCATCTTCTTGAAGATACGGAAAGCAAGTGCAGGCTCGGTAGTTGTGCCGGACTTGGATATAACGTTTACGGAGAAGTCCTTACCCTCACAAAGTGCGATTATCTCGTTCAGGTATGCGGGATTTATAGAATTGCCGACGTAGTAAATATCGGGCGTATCCTTCTTGATATTGTTGTAAAGAGGCGATCTGAGCAGCTCGATAGCAGCTCTTGCGCCGAGGTATGAACCGCCGATACCGATAACGATGAGGATATCAGAATTCTTCTTGATCCTCTCAGCGGCAGCCTTGATCCTTGCAAACTCGTCCTTGTCGTAATTCGTAGGGAGCTCCACCCAGCCGAGGAAATCATTTCCGAGACCGGTTTTATTATGAAGAGCATCAGCAGCAGCCTCGACCTGAGACTTTATACCTGCAAGCTCATCAGGATTCACATAGTCCTTCAGGTACTTGGTGTTGAGTTTTAATGACATGAAAATTACCTCCAGTATGCACGGAAGACCGCACAATATAATTTACCATCTTTATGATACTATATTTTTAAGATTTTTTCAAGTCCCTTTATGAGAATAATTACACTTTTGTTTAATTGCAACAAATACCGACGTTGTTATTCTATCATTTTTAACAACATTTGTGTCAGAACATACCTGTAATCAAGCTCTTTTACACTTCCACACGTCACAATGTCCGACTCATATACAAGTGTTTTGCCGTTGTAGAAGGCTGCCGTACCTATAACCTGACCATTTTTTACCGGTGCTTCAAGGTATTCCGGCAGAACTGCAACTGTTTTCAGCTCACCGGCACCACGCGGAAGTACAAGCCCGCTCTGTTCCCTCAGGCGTATCTCAACAGCTATGTCAACCCCGTGCCTGACCTTGACCGGCACAAGCATTTCGTCCGGGAACATCGTTGCCGTGACCTTATAATCGCTGAAGCCTTTTTCGCAAAGCTGTTTTGCAGTTCTCCGGGCAGCTTCCTCATCTGCCGCTCCGAGAACTACCGAAATATAACAGGTCCCCTCCGGAGAACGTGCTCCCTCCGCGATACAGAAACCTGAAAGCTCGGAATGAGCCGCCTTGAAGCCAATGTGCTTCTTATATGTGTGTGCAAGGTAATTCTCACTCACCAGCTCAACAGTGCCGTTTTTTACATGGTCACGCCATGTGGCAAAATACTCTCTCAGCAGCGGCTGACGCGAAAGCTCCGCGCATATCACCGCTATATCAGCTGCCGTTGTATGTTCACGCTCGTCAGGATAACCGTACGGCGTATAGAAAGCTGTATCCCTGAGGCCAAGGTCAAACGCCTCCGAATTCATACGCATCACAAATTTTTCTGTGCTTCCCTCAGACGCCTCAGCAAGAACTGTCAACGCATCGTTGGCATTGCCTATAATTACAGCCTTCAGCAGCTCATCAGCACTCAGGCTGTCCCCCGGTTCGAGCCATATTACCGAGCCTTTCGTTCCGCGGACACTTTCCCCGGCAGTAAGGATGGTCTGCGGTGTGTACTTCCCCGTTGTGATATCCTCGGATATCAGCAGAAGCGACATCAGCTTGCTCAGATATCCCGCATTCATCTGCTCATGAGAATTCAGCTCCTCAAGTACGGTACCAGTTTCAGCTTCAATAAGTACATATGCGGAAGGCTCCTCTGACTCATTCTTCCTCCCCGCACCCATGAGAAGCATTGCGCCGGCAAATACCGAAAACGCAAGAATTACCGATATCACACGTTTTTCCATAAGATCACCTCGTGGAATTATATGCCGCAAGCATCGTCAATATACAACAAAAGGGAGCAGCTGCGCACGCTGCTCCCCGATATACGACGTTTAACCGTTAAACCATTAATTCTTAATAGTAGTTATTATGTACCTGTCCGAATTATTTCCGGAGATGGTATAATTGCCGGAAATCGGTACTCTCACCGGTGTGGAGTCTCCAAGAGACACCGCACTGTAAATCTCATAATTAACCCCGTTTAAGTTGTAGTCAAAGGCATTGTCAAATGTATAGTCATTCAGAAACTCAAGGTATTCCTCCAGACAGAACCCCTTTTCAGCCATTATCGCAGCATGAACGTTCCCGACATAGCGGAGATGCCACGGACAGAATGTCTGTGAAGTCTTACTCTCCTTACCCTTCGGGTATCTCACGATAAAGCCGTATTTCGCACAATTCTGGAGCACCCACCCCTCCTGGTCATACCCGTCGTAAGAAATTGCGGTACCATAACCGTTAAGGGCAAGATCTACAGTCGTTCCCATAGCTGATTCCGGGAAAGACTGCGGGCACAGAGAACCTGCGCCTGTATATGTATCGGTAGTTCCGTAAACAATGAAATCTGACAGTGAGGTTGCTTCGTGATAGTCTGCCATCATGCGATTAAGCGCTTCAGCTGCGTCCTTATCGAGTCTGACATCGTTATTCACGAGCGAGTAGCACGCATTCTTTTCATCGTAAAGATTGACCAGACCTGCACTGCTAACCTCTCCTGCGGCGTGCTTGCTGTCAACGATCGCAAGTACACCTGCATTAAGTCTTGATGAAGGCAGGCTAAGCTCGGTATATCCAAGATTCTGCACTCCCGTAAAGGAAGTTGCAGTCTGAAGATCATTGCCAAGCTTCTTCTGGTTCTCTGTAGGCACCTCGGCATACTGTGCCGAACCCGATTTGAAATTTCCGCTTACGACCAGTCTGGAATTAGGGTCCAGCATATCGCGCCTGATATTATCAGCGCCAATGACTATGCCGGCGATCATACCCATCGCCAGCAGGACTCTGCCTGGTCTGAGGCGATTCTTAGCCATTTTTATATCCTCCGTTTATTTTGTTCACACATTTACTATATCCGGGCCGTACCCGAATTTCTTTATTATATTACTTCTTTGTTTTTCTGGGAAATGCTTTCGTTTTGTTTTTTTGTTGTCCTTTTCTATTTATGAATGGGCATAGCTTGCCCTTATTTGCGTCAATCAGCTGCGCGGCGGTTCGTATGGCTTTCCGCCGGCACAGTATACGCTGTAAGCACTCAGCGTATTATAAATATTGTTCCAGTTTGTCTTTCCTCCGCATAATACGAGGATATATGTATTGCCGTTCACCTCCGCATAGCTTTCTATGCAGTTGCCAGCTTCGTCAGTATAGCCGGTCTTTCCGCCGATAATCTTAACATCCGGCATTTCATCGCCGTACATCCTGCTGAACAGCGTACTTGTGAACTTCAAGCCCTCAGGGTGCTGAGCTGTCGGAGCTGTTTTGTACTCATAACTTTCAAGTATCCGTCTGCATATCTCGTTCCCGGTCGCGTATTCCAGGATGACTGCCATATCAGACGCGGTTGAGTAGTTCTCCTCGTGATGGAGACCGACTACGTTCGTGAAGTGAGTATTTTTCAGTCCGAGCTCTTTCGCCTTCCGGTTCATAAGCTCAACAAATGCTTCCTCCGAGCCTGCTGTATGCACAGCAGCCGCAAGTGCGGCATCAGCTCCCGATTCAAGGATCATTCCGTAAAGTACATCCTCCAGTGCAAATGTATCACCCGGTTCAAATCCTGCCCTCGATGCTTCAAGCTCGATCATGGGAACCACCATGTCATCAGTGATAGTTACGGCAGCAGAAAGGTCGTCTGTATTTTCGACAGCGACTATCAGTGTCATCACCTTTGCAAGTGAAGCCGGGTATATACGTTCGTTTTCGCTCCTGCAAGCCACGATCCTGTCATCGCCGCAGCTTATCAGTACAGCGCTCTTAGCGTCATACTCCTCACTGAATTCTACTGATTCGTTGGTTCTTTCGGGATAAACGACAAAAGACGCTGCCGATTCCCTTGTTAATGTTTCTGTTTCGTTCTCAGTGGTCACTTCCGTTTGCTTTTCAGAAGCCGCAAGAGTGATTGCAGACTTCTCCGAGCTGCTCCCGCCGTCATTTCTAAGCGACGCGAAAACGAGAGTGATCCCAAAAACTATTAGAACTAAAAGGAAAACAGCTGCGCCGATTCTAAAACAGCGTTTAGCTACTTTGTGTTTCCTTCTTTTGTTCATTCTACACCTCAATATTTATCTCTGCTTTATATTATAATACATTCCGACTTTAAAGTCAACATTTTTCTAAAAATCTACGAATTGCACAAACATAACAATCCTTTTTTCATATTTATTACAAATGACCGGCATTTCTGCCGGTCATTTGTAATTATATCAGCTCAGAAAGGATAGTATTCCAAGTTTGTACTGCTGTATTGCAAGTGCATCCTTGTTGGTTACACCCTCGATACCGTCTACATCAGCGTTATTCCCGCCTTTATCGGTAAGCTTATATTTGTCAGGGTTGGAAACACACTGCATAATGAATACCGCATCCGCCATATTTACCGATCCATCGCAGTTCGCGTCACCTGCTATGCGCTCCGTTCCGCTATCCGGTTCAGTCGTGATGTCCTCCGCAGCCTTTTCAGCTGCAAGAACGAAGTAATTCATACAGCCGGAGATCTGGCCGTTGGAACCGAGAGTTACAGTCTCTCCTGCCGCTGTATCCTTTGAATATACAACAAATGTAACTCCGTTGTTCGTCTTTATCGTGAGATCTGTTTTTGTCCATCCGGAAAGCCATTCCGGCGCAGTCTCAACTCTTGAATCAAATGCCGCGTACAGCGTGATATCGCTGCCAGGTGTGATCTCTGCAAGGTCAGTTGAAAGATTCTTTGCATCGCAGGCGGTCAGTATCGCCTCCGCTCCGGCAAGCTCCTCAGAAAGCTCTGTTACAGAACACTTTTCTGCCGTTCTGTCGCCAAAAACCGGATCGCCGACCGCTATGGACTCATCTATAGCCCAGCTTGCATAGTAGGTCGTATCAAGTATCTCTACAGTTCCGGCTACGCTGCCCGTAAGCGGCTCAGGACGTACCTCAACATACCATTTCTGGGAATCATTTCCTGTACTCGTCCACTGTATCACGTCAGCGGCAGCTTCCTTACTGTCAGCAATTACTCCGAAACAGCTGACATCTCCGGAACACTTCGTGGTGATCGTATATGTGCCGTCACCATTTGAGACAAACTTGAACTTTCTCGCATCCGACTCATCATTCGACCAGAGTCCTATGCTTGTGCCGTTGTCAGTGCTGCCGTAGGGAAGGTCGATACAGAGCGCTCCGTTTCCTGCTGTTGTGTAAATGTAGTAGTAGCCGTCGCCAGCTTCGGACAGCTTCCATGTGCGGAGAGACTTGTCGTCAGACCTGCCCTGCTGAACGTTTGTACCGCTCGAAGGCTGTGCATCTGCAATTTCAAGGTAAAGCCCGCTGTTCAGATTGCGGATCGTATAGTTTACTGATGTGTCAAACTTTGCTCCGACCTTTGTCTTTAATTCAACATGACGGAGAAATGGTGAGGGATTATTTGTCCTGATCCAGCTTGCAAAATCACTGTCTGTGATGTACTTTATGCCGCCCTCATTGCTGAAGCAGCCTGCGTACTTCATGCAGAAGCTCTTAGTGTCAGTACCGCTCCCATTATATGCGTCAAGGAGTTCATAGCCGTAGCTCGTTTTTTCAGGGTACCACTTGCTCGTGTTCTTCGACTGGAAATTTATCGCAGATGCCGCGCCGTTGAGGGCTGTTGAGAGGTATGAGCCGTCGTCGCGGGCAGGATTCTTGTTCGCATCGCCACCCATTGTAAGTGCCTGTGCAACAGTGTAGCCGTTGAACATATTGTTCTGCGAAAGCATTTCAGAACCGTCACCGCCTATGATACCGGTCGTCCCGGAGCCGTTGCTGCCTGAACCGTAAGCCGAATAATAGTTATTGTAAATATGCGCGGAGCCGTTCCCAAGCTGCGGGCAGCGGCGGACATTCTCATTCCACCAGTTGTACATGAGCGTCGTGCGGTCGCGTGTGATCTCATCATTCTGCGTGCCGTAGGCTACAGTCCAGTAACGGTGAGTAAACTTACAATACGAGATAGTCACATAGTCCGGGCTGCGGAGCCTGTCCTTGGCATCTCTGTAGCTGTCATACGGAGTATTTATCCAGATGAACTTGCCGACCTCGTCCTGACCATTGCCTGTACGGTCATAGCTGAGCTGGCTGTTGAAGTTAACATGATCGATCCATATCTGACGCGATGACCAGATATTGATCAGAATACGGTTCGGAACATTTTTCGCCTCCATGTCAAGGTTGCGGAAAACGATATTATCGCTCGGACTGTCGTCCTCCGCGCCCCACGCATCGTTGGTCCGGAACTGCGAATCGTAGATAGTGTGCGCGCCGTAGGAGCCTACGATCGTCTTGTTGTCACGGATACGGGTATTCCCCTTATTCTGCATATCTATGTTTGCCGTCACAACGATAGTCTGTGCGCCGACCGTATCAAGCTCCTTTTCAAGCTCGTCAGCGGTAGAAACATAGACTACCTCGCCTAAAAGTCCGCCTATCGTTCCCGCCTTCTCACCTGAGGACGTCATACAATCCGCTGCAAAGCCTTCAAGTCCGTCCAGGTTCAGCTTGTAATGCTGGTAGATATCACCGGTGTAGCCTGAAAGATTAAATCCAGCGCCTTCAGAATATGTCAGAGCCTTTGAGGTATCAGCGTTGCTCGTTATCTTATAATAAAGATAGTATCCGTCAAAGTCCTTCTTCACGCCCTCGATCTTCCAGCGCTGATTTGCACCATCGGTGTCGTTCGCAAGCGATACTCCGCTTCCGTTCGCGGTGAGTATCTGTCCGGTCGCCGAGTTCACTATCTCATAAACTCCTGAGCTTACATAGTTCAGCGACCACTTCTCATTGGCTGTACCCTCCGTTACAGACGGTGCGAGCGCCGCGCCGGAGGCTGTGACACTGTTGTCAGTGTCGCCAAGTCCGAGCCTGAAAAGCTGTAC
>ODAI013191292.1_pt1 | contig 10584 bp, 7 predicted proteins | sample 1539321 | NCBI WGS metagenome assembly ODAI01 (sample SAMN02144231, study PRJEB22623) | gut metagenome | biome: sheep rumen | host: Ovis aries | place: New Zealand | reverse complement strand
TGAGGAATACTGCCGTCTGCCTTGATGTATTGGTAGGAGTAGTAACCCTGCTTCTGCATAACAGCAGCGTGGTAACAGTGGTGGATATCATCGTACTCCATGCGGTATGCCGTGCGGTCGGCCTCCGTTGTCCAATGGCCATCAATATATAAATCACCTTCGTATGGTGCCTGCAGTTCGTAGTTCACCCAAACATAGTCGCATGTATAATCTATTTCCCGATTGTCGCTGTTGCGGATGCAGAAAGCACCGTCGGCATCCGTATCCGTGAGGTAGTTCTTGCGGACGGTCGTAGGGTAGGGGAAAGCTTGGTAATGTTCACCATCCCACGTGATACGGTCCAGTCCCATCGTGGCATGGCTTACGTCCAGTACCTCAAACTTGTGATACTCGTTACCCGCATCGAATATCAAACCGCGGTTGTGCTCCCATGTCAGCCCGCGGTTGCTGATGAAGTTCGGGCGAACATCGTGACGGGCATTGTCCTCGCGCCAGTTCTGCATGACCACGGTGCGTAGCTCCTCGTCAATGTTGTTCACGCGTAAGTCGTTGTAAGCTAACGTCATGGATATCTGCTGATGGCTGTCGTTATGATCTATGTCCGTATTCGTTGTCGCCTGTAAGCCAATGTTCATCAATGGTTCCAGCACGTAAAACTCCACCTCCAGCACTTTCTCGTTGTCAGCGTCTTCATCGTACACTGTCAACCGATAGTTGCCACTCATCTTGAGTCGGCAGCGGTCGTTGGGAATCTTCAGCTCGTAGTGCGTATAGGGAACTGTTGTGTTGATAGAGTTCTGGTAGTTTTCTATCTGATTGTTGTTAAATCCTTCCAGCCAGTCGCTCTCGAAGATTTCCTCCGATATCCGCCAGTTGGCCTCGCAATGGTCTAGGTGGTACGTCAGACGATGGTAGTTGTGTGACAACTCATCGAAACCGATGTACAACCTGTCCATCGACCCCAACAGCATAACGGGACGGTTCATCCAGTCACCGTTGACGGTACTGGTCAAAGACTTGAAACGCTCCGAATAGATGCGATTTCCTGCTAGTGCAATACTGGTCGTGAGCCATAGTATGAGTGAAAAATACAGCTTCATGCTGCAAAAATACGAAATATTTTTGTACTTTTGCACTCGTTATGCGAAAATTAACGTTCTTTCTGTTCAGTCTGCTGGTCGTTGCTGTCTGCTCATGTGGTGGCAAAAAGAAAGATGTGGCTTATTACGAGGCACAGATTGACAGCATTCGCAAAGCACAGCAGCTGCGGCAGATGAAGCAGGCAGCGGGGGTGTACGACGACCCCGTAGAGCAGTTCTTCGATACGCTGCAACTGCGTACGCTACCCATCCGTTCGGCTGGCGACAATCTGGTGCGAATGGCTCATTTCTCACGCGTGCCGCGGTCGGTGGCGTCCTTGCTTGACTATCCCGTGGAAACACCATTGCGCATGGTGTCGCTTCCCCGTGCTCACGGATTCTTTGTAGGTATGCTGGCAGAAGGTCCTGACTCCATAGCACCCATCATCTCGCTGGTGGTGCTTGATAAAACCTATCAGTTGGTGGACGAACTATGCATCTACGAACAGAAGGAGGAGGAGAGGGGAGACGATCACGGAATACTGGAAAGCGACTACTACATTACAAGCGATTACGAGATAACCGTCATGACCTATTTTCGGAAACTCGAGAAGGAGCGGTTGTACGTGGACCAGACACGCCGCTATATCATTGACAAGGAGGGTCACTTCGAGGAAGTCATCGTCGATTATGAGTGAAATCATTTAAATTATGTGAATTCTCTCACACTCGCTGCACTTTCTTTTGCTGCATGCACATTATTTTATTACCTTTGCATGCGATTTAAACTTAAACATATATTGTAAATATGATCAACATTACTTTTCCCGACGGATCTGTTCGCTCGTATGAACAGGGCGTAACGGGACTTCAGATTGCCGAGAGCATTTCGCCGGCTCTGGCACGCAGCGTACTGAGCTGTGGCGTGAACGGTGAGACTGTAGAGTTGAACCGTCCCATCATGGAAGATGCGACGATTGCTCTCTATAAGTGGGATGACGCCGAAGGTAAGCACACCTTCTGGCACACATCGGCACACCTGTTGGCCGAGGCCCTGCAGGAGTTGTATCCTGGCATTCAGTTCGGCTTCGGTCCAGCCGTAGAGAATGGTTTCTTCTATGACGTGCTGCTGCCCGACGGACAGATGATCAAGGAGAGCGACTTCCCTACAATTGAGAACAAGATGCGCGAGTTGTCTGGCAAGAAGGAGGCCGTCGTCCGCAAGGAGGTTGCCAAAGCTGATGCATTGAAGGAATTCAAGGCCGACGGTCAAACATACAAGTGCGAGCACATTGAGCAAGACCTGGAGGATGGTACCATTACCACCTATACACAGGGCTCGTTCACCGACCTCTGCCGCGGTCCGCACCTCGTGGACACCGGTGAGATCAAGGCCATCAAGTTGACCAGTGTAGCCGGAGCCTTCTGGCGTGGTGATGCCAGCCGCGAGCAGATGCAGCGTCTGTATGGCATCTCGTTCCCCAAGAAGAAGATGCTCGACGAATACCTCGTCATGCTCGAAGAAGCAAAGAAGCGCGACCACCGCAAGATAGGCAAGGAGATGGAGTTGTTTATGTTCAGTGACAAGGTAGGTAAGGGCTTGCCCATTTGGTTGCCCAAGGGTACCGACCTGCGCCTTCGCCTGCAGGACCACCTGCGCAAAGTTCAGCGCCGTTTCGGCTATCAGGAGGTTATCACACCGCACATCGGCTCAAAGAACCTCTATGTCACCTCTGGTCACTATGCACACTACGGCAAGGACTCTTTCCAGCCCATTCACACCCCAGAGGAGGACGAGGAGTACATGCTGAAACCCATGAACTGTCCGCACCACTGCGAAATCTTTGCATGGAAGCCACGCTCATACCGCGACCTGCCCCTGCGCATTGCTGAGTTCGGTACTGTATATCGCTACGAACAGTCAGGTGAGTTGCACGGACTGACCCGTGTACGTTCGTTTACGCAGGACGATGCACACCTGTTCTGCCGTCCAGATCAGGTAAAGCAGGAGTTCCTGAACGTGATGGACATTATCAACATCGTCCTCAAGGCTTTCGGCTTTGAGTTCGAGGCACAGATTTCCCTGCGCGACCCCAACGACCACGACAAGTACGTCGGTACCGACGAAGACTGGGCACTGGCTGAGCGCGCCATCCAGGAGGCTTGCCAGGAGAAGGGCTTGCCCGCCAAGGTGGAATATGGCGAGGCCGCATTCTACGGTCCTAAGCTCGACTTTATGATTAAGGATGCCATTGGTCGCCGCTGGCAGCTGGGAACCATACAGGTAGACTATAATCTGCCCAAGCGCTTCCAGTTGGAGTATACTGACGAGGACAACAAAAAGAAGACACCCGTCATGATCCACCGTGCGCCTTTTGGTTCGCTGGAGCGTTTCACCGCCGTGCTTATCGAGCATACCAGTGGCCATTTCCCCCTGTGGCTCACGCCTGAACAGGTGGCCATTCTGCCGCTGTCAGAGAAGTACAACGACTATGCGAAAGAGGTTGCCAAGAAGTTCGAAGAGGGGGGCGTTCGTCCCACCATCGACCTGCGCAATGAAAAACTGGGTCGCAAGATTCGTGACAACGAACTGAAGCGTATTCCATATATGGTCATAGTCGGTGAGAAAGAAGCTGCCGATGGTACTGTTGCCGTACGTCCTCAGGGAGGTGGCGAGCAGACCGTCATGAGCATACAGCGGTTCATCGACCACATCAATGCTGAAGTACAAGAAATGACCAAGGACTTCTAAAGCAATCCACTTGGAGGCTTTTTGAGTTTCTTTTGAGTTTTTGCTAAGCCGTCTGTCGCGCTGAAATGCCCGTACAGACGGCTTTTCTGATTCTCAAAAACTCAACAAAAACTCAGTTCACTTCTCGTGTGCATAGTCTACGCTTATAGTGAGAATAGTCCACACTCGTAGTGCGCATAGTCCGCACTGTCGGTGCGCATAGTCTGCACTCATAGCGAGAGCCGTCCTCACTTAAATTGATTTGCCTTCCTAATTCTAGCGTTTCATTTTTCGCGTTTTGGAAAGCAAATGACCATATGGTCGTAAATTTACGATTTTTGAGAAAAGAAAATATCTGCACGTCCAAAACACCCATAATTATCCTTCAAAAAGAAAACGGCACCTTTAAAACATAATCGGCATTATGATAAATAAAGAATTTACTGAGTCCCCTTTTAAGAAATTAATGTTGCTTTCTCTGGGAATATTGAAAAATAATACAGACTTCTTGGAAGATTGAAAAATAATATGTATTTTTGCAAACGGGAATATACTGGGACACAAATCCCGACTAAAAAATCTAAAAGAAAGAAACTGAAACAGAAAAAATTTATGCTGAAGGATTTTAATTTCTATGCACCGACTCGTATCGTGTTTGGTCGTGATTCGGAAAAACAGATTGGACAGTTGGTTAAGGCCAATGGCGGTCATAAAGTACTCATTCATTATGGCGGTGGTTCAGCTGAGCGCTCCGGACTGCTTGGCGTGGTTCGTCAACAACTCAATGATGCAGGAATTGATTTCATTGAACTAGGCGGCGTAGTGCCAAATCCTCTATTGTCAATGGTATATCAAGGTATAGAGCTTTGCAGACAGGAAAATGTCGATTTTATCCTGGCTGTTGGAGGCGGCTCGGTCATCGACAGTGGTAAGGCTATTGGATACGGCGTGCCCTATTTGGGCGATGTTTGGGATTTCTGGGCTGGCAAAGCCACTCCAACGCAATGCCTGCCGATTGGTGTTGTACTGACCATTCCTGCTGCAGGTTCCGAGATGTCCAGCAGTTGTGTTATCACGAAGGACGACGGTTTAATCAAACGTGGCATCAACAGCGACTTATGCCGTTGCCGCTTTTGTGTTATGAATCCTGAGCGAACATACACCTTGCCGCCCTATCAGACTGCTGCCGGAGCAACCGACATCATGATGCATACCATGGAGCGATATTTCTCGAAATACGACGATATGACGCTTACAGATGCCATTGCTGAAGCGTTGTTGCGTACGGTAAAAGATGCTGCATTAGTGGTTATGGAACACCCCGAGGACTACCGCCAGCGTGCCCAGATTATGTGGGCTGGTTCGTTGGCTCACAATGACCTGACGGAATGCGGTACAGAGAAAGACTTCGCTACGCATCGTTTGGAACACGAGCTCAGCGCCTTATTCGGCGTGACTCACGGTGCCGGACTGGCTGCCCTATGGCCTTCGTGGGCTCGTTATGTTATGCCGAAACACGTCAGCCGTTTTGTACAGTTTGCCGTCAACGTAATGGGTGTTCAGAATGATTTTGCTCACCCCGAGGAAACCGCAGAACGCGGCATACAGGCTTTGGAGCAATGGTACCGACAGATTGGTATGCCAACGAATATTCACGAATTGTTGGGACGAGAAATAACCGATGAAGAAATTACGATATTAGTTGACAAATGTTCACGTGGTGGCACCATCACTCTCGGGGCGTTGGAAGTACTTGATACTACAGCCATGCGCAAAATCTACGAAATGGCGAGATAGTCCCCTACTCTCCTTTGAGGATGGGCAGAGACAAGTGGTAGCGTACGGCCAGGAATCGCATGAGGCAAATAAGAACGAACGAAGCGATAACTGTTACTTCAATTGGACAATGAATAAAGTCTAAGAACCAATAGGTTATACCTCCAAGTACGGCCGCCATGGCATATATCTCCCGTTGAAAGATGACCGGTTCGTTGTTAAGCAATACGTCGCGTATAACGCCCCCAGCTGATCCGGTAATACATCCCATAATGATGGCCACCCAGTACGGTTGACCAAAAATGAGCGACTTCTGGATGCCGGCAATAGTAAACAAAGCCAATCCCAGCGTGTCGAATACAAACCAGGTATTCTTCAGGCCCTCAATATACTTGGCAAAAATCACGACAAACAATAAGGCCATTGCAGTACATATAATATAGATGGGGGTCGTCATCCAGAATGGCGTAGCTCCCAGCATGACGTCGCGGATAGTTCCGCCGCCAATGGCAACGGCAATGCCGCAAACGTAACCGCCAAACCAGTCGAAATGTTTGGCTGCGGCATGACGAATACCTGAGATCGCAAAGGCAAAGGTGCCTAAGAACTCGATGATTTGTTGTAGGATATCTTCGTATTCCATTATTCCTTAAAGCGATCGCCCCAGTAGTTGAGCATGCGCTCATAGAGTTTCTCTTCAGCAGGCGAATGCTGCGCATGCCACAAACGCTGCTGTTGTAAGGCATCGGGCATGTACTGTTGTGGTGTAAAGTGACCAGGGAAATCGTGCGGATATTTGTAACCGTCGCTGTAACCCAGGTCTTTCATCAGCGACGTTGGAGCGTTGCGTAAATGCAATGGTACAGGTTGGTTGCCGGTCTGACGCACGACACCCAGCGCCGTATCGATGCCTAAGTATGCGCTATTGCTCTTAGGCGATGTCGCTAAATACACACAGCATTCAGCCAAAGCAATACGTGCTTCGGGCCACCCGATCTTCATGACCGTGTCGAAAGCGGCATTTGCCAACAGAAGGGCGTTTGGATTAGCCAGTCCGATATCCTCAGAGGCCGAGATAACCATACGTCGGGCAATAAACTGCGGGTCTTCCCCACCCTCTATCATGCGCGCCATCCAATACAATGCAGCATCAGGGTCGCTGCCTCGGATACTCTTGATAAAGGCCGAGATGATGTCATAATGCATCTCACCGTCCTTGTCGTAGGCCAACGGATTTTGCTGCAGGCACTTCTCAACGAGGGTGTCGGTGATGACAACGGAAGGGGTCTGCGATGACTCTACGACCAACTCGAGGATGTTCAGCAATTTGCGAGCGTCGCCACCACTATAGCGGAGCAAGGCTCCCGTTTCCTGTAGCTCGATGTTTCGCTCTTTCAGAAAAACGTCTTGTGTCAAGGCTCGTTGTAACAGTTCCAGTAAGTCATCCTTCTCGAGAGACTTCAACACATAGAGCTGACAACGGCTCAAGAGCGGACGGATAACCTCGAACGATGGATTCTCCGTAGTGGCTCCAATGAGTGTCACGATGCCCTTCTCGACGGCGCCAAGCAACGAATCTTGCTGAGATTTGGAGAAGCGATGTATTTCGTCTATAAATAAAATAGGTGACGCTTCGTTGAAGAAACGCGTCTTCTGTGCCTTCTCAATGACGTCGCGCACATCCTTGACGCCGCTGGTGACAGCCGACAACGTATAGAATGGCGTCTTCAGACGATTGGCTATAATTTGAGCCAGTGTAGTCTTACCGACACCTGGCGGTCCCCATAGGATAAATGACGAGATACGCCCTGCATCAATCATCTTGCGCAAGACGGCTCCCTCGCCTACCAAATGCTTCTGTCCGATATAGTCGTCGAGCGTGCGAGGTCTCAGTCGTTCAGCTAACGGTTCTGCCATAACTTCGTGCAAAAGTACGAATAATTAGTCGAAATACAAAAAAACTCGGCAAAAAACTTGTAAAACGGAAAGAAAGTATGTACATTTGCAGAAAATTTAGTTAACTAAGGATATACAACATGGCAAGAAAATCAGTAAAAGACACCGAGAAAGACACTTTGAAAGGTGAGACAAAGTCCGCTAAGGGCACGTCGAAGAAAGCCTTTAAAGAGCAGGATGATGAAAGAGCATTGAACCTGAAGTCGCTCACCAAGAGTTCTGTTTGGGATATCCAGGAGAACGACGTATTCCGTGCTTTAGAGGCTGCTGCCAAGGATGCAGAGCTGAAGGAGAACCTGCGCCATTTTACCGACATCATTCGCAGTGCATTCATGATGGAGGAAGTGAAGGACAACAACAAGGCCCAGGCCGACAATTACATCCAGCAGGGTTACAAAGTCGCTACGGTTAGCATCAGTGAGAATGCCAAGATCACATGGGCTATCAAGAAACGTCCAATCATGCGCGTTACCGACTTGACGTATGAGAACATTCGCCATATCACGGCTGCCAAGCTCATCGAGGTGCTGGACCGCAACTTTGGCGGTGGCTGGGATTCGCTGTCACAGAGCATTCAGGACATCATCGAGAGCGGATTCGACATCTCTACCACTACCCTGCCCAAGGATAGACTTCACAAGAAGGGTGGTATGTACGAGAAAAAAGTTGCCGACGGCTATGAAGTTCTAGAGGTCTCTAAAGGTTCGTGGGTGGAAGCCATCTTTGCCAAGGTAAAGCCCGAATCCTTTAAGCCTCGCATGAAGTTCGACGACCCGAGCGACCTCAGTGATGAAGAAGATGAGGATAGCGACCTTGAGTTGCCTGCCGACAACTACAACCGCCCTGACGAGGACGATGAAGAGTTGGAAGAGCCCAATGACGACGACATCAATGAGGACAACTATCGTACGACATTTGACATTGAAGAAGATCCGGAGGAAGATGCCGAAACCCTTTCGGACTATATTGCAGACGAGTAATAGTCGGAATGTTGAATCTCGTAATATCTAAACATCGTAATATCGAAACCTTAATTTATAATTTACTATGAACATTCCAAGTGTATTTTGGCTTGTACCCGTTGCCTCATGTGTGGCGCTGGGTATGGCCTGGTTCTTCTTCCGTCAGATGATGAAAGAAGACGAGGGAACGCCCCGTATGAAGGAGATTGCCCTCTACGTTCGTAAGGGTGCTATGGCCTATCTGAAACAACAGTACAAGGTCGTCAGCATCGTGTTTGTTGTCTTGTGCATTCTGTTTGCCTTCATGGCCTATGGCCTCGGCGTACAGAATCCGTGGGTGCCGTTTGCCTTCTTGACGGGTGGTTTCTTCTCAGGACTGGCAGGCTTCTTTGGTATGAAGACCGCTACCTACGCATCAGCACGTACCGCTAACGCCGCTCGCCAGAGCTTGAACAGCGGACTGAAGGTTGCCTTCCGTTCAGGAGCTGTCATGGGACTTACAGTAGTTGGTTTAGGTTTGTTGGACATTGCTATCTGGTTTGTAGTGCTAAGCTACTTCTATGGCGACTCCGACGTGGCACTGATCACAATCACGACCACCATGTTGACTTTCGGTATGGGTGCGTCAACACAGGCACTCTTTGCCCGTGTCGGTGGTGGTATCTATACCAAGGCTGCTGACGTCGGTGCCGATATCGTCGGAAAGGTCGAAGCAGACATTCCCGAGGACGATCCCCGCAACCCCGCAACGATTGCAGATAATGTAGGTGACAATGTAGGTGACGTAGCTGGTATGGGTGCTGACCTGTACGAAAGTTACTGTGGCTCTGTGCTGTCGACAGCAGCCTTGGGTGCTGCTGCATTTATCGGCACAGGCGAACTGCAGCTGAAAGCTGTTATCGCTCCAATGCTGATTGCCGCCGTAGGCGTATTCCTGTCACTCTTTGGCATATTCTTGGTTCGTACCAAGGAAGGCGCCACCATGAAGGACTTGCTGCACTCCCTGTCGTTAGGTACCAATGTGAGCGCTGTACTGATTGCCATCGCCACCTTTGGCATCCTCTACTTCCTAGGCATCGAGAACTGGCTCGGCCTATCGTTGTCCGTGATTAGCGGTCTGGCTGCCGGCGTCATCATTGGACAAGCTACAGAATATTATACTTCCCATTCGTATAAGCCGACACAGAAGATTTCCGAGGCAGGTCTGACTGGCTCTGCCACCGTTATTATTAAAGGTATCGGAACAGGTATGATATCAACCTGCATTCCCGTTATCACCATCGGCGTAGCAATCATGTTGAGCTTCGGCTTTGCCAACGGTTTCGACCTGAGCATGTCTGCCGATAGTCTTTCGCATGGTCTTTACGGCATTGGTATTGCTGCTGTAGGTATGCTGTCAACGCTGGGTATTACACTGGCTACCGACGCTTACGGCCCTATAGCCGACAATGCAGGCGGTAACGCCGAGATGTCTGAGTTGGGTGAAGAGGTTCGTCATCGTACAGATGCCCTAGATGCTCTGGGCAACACCACAGCTGCTACCGGCAAGGGCTTTGCCATTGGTTCTGCAGCTCTCACGGCCCTTGCCTTATTGGCATCTTATATTGAGGAAATCAAAATTGCCATGGATCGTGCAGGCATGACGATGGAGAACGTCAAGGGCGAAATCATCAATGCCTCGCAGGCTACCATCCCCGACTTCATGAACTACTTCCAGGTAAATCTGATGAACCCGAAGGTGTTAGTGGGTGCCTTTATCGGTGCTATGGCCGCCTTCCTGTTCTGTGGACTGACGATGGAAGCTGTAGGCCGCGCTGCCCAGAAGATGGTAGAAGAGGTACGCCGACAGTTCCGCGAGATTGCCGGAATCTTGGAAGGCAAGGCAACGCCCGACTATGGTTCTTGCGTTGAAATCTCCACCCGTGCCGCTCAGCACGAGATGATCTTCCCCTCGCTACTGGCCATCGCCATTCCCATCATCGTGGGTTGTGTACTCGGCGTTGCCGGTGTGTTGGGCTTGTTGGTTGGTGGATTAGCCGGAGGCTTCACACTGGCAGTCTTCATGGCGAATGCCGGCGGT
>ODAI011206320.1_pt1 | contig 10584 bp, 10 predicted proteins | sample 1539321 | NCBI WGS metagenome assembly ODAI01 (sample SAMN02144231, study PRJEB22623) | gut metagenome | biome: sheep rumen | host: Ovis aries | place: New Zealand | reverse complement strand
TGACCACCGGCAAACAAACCTTTGATTTTCTTAAATTCCAAAGTTGCGTAAAGCTGGTTGGCATCGATACAATCATACTCAATTGCATATGCATTTCGAACAATTTTTGCATGCTCCAACCCTGGAACAGTATGATACATTGCATACTGAACATCTTCCGGCATAGAAGAAGACATTCCTGAAATATACATTTCGTTTGTGGTAAGACCTTCTGGCTCAACAAAAAGCTGATGTCTGTTTTTCTCTGCAAATTTTACAACTTTATCTTCAATGGAAGGACAGTATCTAGGACCAGTTCCTTCGATAACTCCGGAATACATAGGAGAACGATCCAAATTTGCACGAATGATTTTATGGGTTTCTTCGTTGGTATAAGTTAAATAACAAGAAACCTGTTCTTTTTGAATGGACTCCGGATCTGTGGTAAATGAAAAAGGAACAATTCTTTCATCACCAAACTGTTCTTCCATTTTTGAATAATCAATGGTACTTCCGTCAATACGGGCAGGTGTTCCGGTTTTAAATCTTCGAAGTTCAATTCCAACATCCAAAAGAGATTGAGAAAGTGAGTTAGCTGCCTTTAAACCATTTGGTCCGGTGTATTCAATCACATCTCCATACAAACAACGGGCTTTTAAATAAGTTCCGGTACATAACACTACAGCTTTACAATAGTAAGTTCCACCGGAAAAAGTTTTTGCACCAACAATCTTTCCGTCTTCCACCATGATTTCAGAAACTTCCGCCTGGCGAAGAGTAAGATGTTCCTGCTGCTGCAAAGTCTTTTTCATTTCAACAGAATACATTAATTTATCAGCCTGAGCACGAAGGGAATGAACTGCAGGTCCCTTGGATTTATTTAACATTTTAGACTGTAAAAAAGTTTTATCAATGTTGATTCCCATCTGGCCACCTAAAGCATCTAATTCTCTTACCAAATGACCTTTGGAACTTCCGCCAATATTTGGATTACAGGGCATTAAAGCAACCGAATCCATACTTACTGTAAAAATAATTGTTTCCAATCCTAATCTTGCACAAGCCAATGCCGCTTCACATCCTGCATGTCCGGCACCAACAACAACCACATCATAGGTCTCTTCAATTACTGACATTTATTATCTACACCTTTCCTACTTTCCCATACAAAACTTGGAAAAGATTTCATTCACCAAATCATCATCTACGGATTCACCTATGATTTTTCCTAAAAATTCATAAGCATCCATTAAATCAATGGAATAAAAATCCTCAGGCATTTCATTTAAAATACTGTTCTTTACCTGAGTCAAAGAACGATAAGCTTCTTCTAATAAATATTTCTGTCTTTCATTTGTAATATAGACATCATTATGTAAAGAAATCTCTCCATGGAAAAACATGGTTCGAATCTCTTCCTTCAAATCCTCTACTCCACTGTGATTGGCAGCAGAAATAGAAATCACAGATTTATTTGGAAGATGTTCTTTTATGGTATCTTCTTGAATATTTAATTCCAAATCGGATTTATTTAAAAGAACGATTACTTTCTCATCTTTGATTTTTTCCATAATGCGAAAATCTTCTTCATCTAAGTGAGAAGATGAATCCACAACATATAAAATCAAATCCGCATCTTCAATAGAAGAAAGTGCTTTTTTAACACCAATTTTTTCTACCTGGTCTTCGGTTTTTCGTATACCTGCAGTGTCCACCACATGCAAAGAAAACTCACCAAAGGAAATTTGTTCTTCCAAAGTATCTCTGGTGGTTCCGGGAATATCGGTAACAATAGCCCGTTCTTTTTTTGCCAAAACATTTAAAAGGGAAGACTTGCCAACATTGGGTTTTCCAACAATAACCGTACGGATTCCATTTTTTAAATAAGAACCGTCCTTTGCTGAATCAATGAATTTCTGGATTTCTTCCATAATAGGAGAAATCACATCATCCAAATGCTTGCCATAACCATCCAAAGAAATATGTTCCGGATCGTCTAAAGCAGATTCGATATAAGCAATTTCATAAATCAAAGATTCTCGAAGGCCAATCATTTGCTTCTTCAAATAACCATCTAACTGACGAAGGGAGTTGTTGGCGGCAAATTCATTTTGAGACGATATTACATCCATAACAGATTCTGCCTGAGACAAATCAATTCGACCGTTTAAAAAAGCTCTTTTTGTAAACTCACCCGGTTCCGCCGGTCTGGCACCTTTTTGAAACAATAAAGAAAGTATTTCTTTTTGAATAAAAACACTGCCGTGACAATTGATTTCCACAACGTCTTCTTTGGTATAACTACGTGGAGCTCTCATAACAGAAACCATCACTTCATCCAAAATACGATCATTGTCATAAATATGACCATAATGAATGGTGTGAGTATCCACTTCGGATAATTTGTTTTTTCCTTTATAAACTTTATCGCAAATCTCCACAGCTTCAGAGCCGGATAATCGAATAATACCGATTCCTCCTTCAGATAAAGCAGTAGAAATAGCTGCTATTGTATCATTTTCAAACATAGTATCCCCATTATTTAAGGTTATAGTCGTAGACAATATATCACAAAACAGTCAAACTTGCCACAAAAAAGGAGACGGAAGAACCGTCCCCTAAAAAAAATTAAATATTATTTTTTCAAAGTGATAACAACATGTCTGTAAGGTTCTTCACCTTCGGAATGTGTTGTTACATATTCATCATCCTGTAATGCATAATGAATAATTCTTCTTTCGTAAGGATTCATTGCTTCCAAAGAAACGGAACGCTTGGTTCTCTTTGCTTTATAAGCACAGTTTCTTGCAAGATTTTCCAATGTTTCTTTACGACGTCTACGATAATCTTCTGTATCTAACTTAACTCTGGTGTAAGTATCAACTTTACGATTCAAAGCAAGATTTGTTAAATACTGTAAAGAATCCAATGTCTGTCCACGCTTTCCAATGATGATTCCCATTTCAGGTCCCTTTAAGTCAACATTAATGGTGTTGTCTTCTTCATCATATTCACAAATGATTTCAACTTCCAAGTTCATGCTGGAGAATACATCCTTTAAGAAATCGGAAATAATATCAATTGCCTGGGAAGGATCATCCAAAGATTCCTTTTTCTCAGATTTTTCTTCTGAAACAGTAGCAGTTGCAGCAGCTTTTTCAGCTTCATCCTTTTCACCTTTTAAAGAAACCTTAATAACTGCATCTTTTGCACCAATACCAAGAATTCCAGAAGAACCTTTTTCAACTACTTCATAGTCTAATTTATCACTTGTTACACCAAGTGCAACTGTTGCTGCGGTTAAAGCATCATCAACCGTTTTACCGCTAAACTCTTTAACATCCATTTTAGTGCCCCCTATTATTCGTAATTAATTATTCTTTTTTCCTTCATTGAAATCTTTAACAAGATTTGCCTTTGCAGCCATAGATCCTGCTTTTGCAGTAGAACGGCTTACAGCTGCTTTTTCCAAAATATCAGCATTGTCATTTTTATAAGATGCCTTATCAGAAATAGTACGCTTTGTGTTCATAGTAGCGTTGGCCATAATCTGCTCTCTTCTGATTCCACGCTGTTCTTTTTTCTTTGCAGCTTTTTCTTTGTTTTTCTCAATAATATCGTTCAAATCAATCTTTTCGAAATGACGGTTTAAGAAAAACTGCTGTCCGGCACGGATAAATCCACCGGTTGCCCAGTAAAGACCCAAACCAACAGGACATGTAAATGCAATGAAAAATGTCATAAGAGGCATGAAATAGTTCATTGTTTTCATCTGCTGTGTCATCTGATCGTTGGAATCTGACATAGGCATCTGCAAAATTGAAAGATACTGAGTAATTGTTGAAATAACAGGGATAGATAAACCTGCTAATAAAAGAACCCAGTTATGATCTGCAAATCCCATCTTAATCTGATTCAAAGGAGTATCAGAAATGGAAAGTACAAATAAGTTATTGATTTCATTTAAGTTACTGTAAGCATTATCGATTACATCACTTAAAGTAGGGAAAGTTTCTTTTAGAGAATCCCAACCAGATGAAGATAACTTATAAACAACATCGATAATGTAGTTTCCTAAGGTTGTCTTATCGGTAGCAGAAAAATCAACAGAAACATTTCTAAGATTTGCAGCCTCATACAAAGATTGCATCTTATCCTGATATCCATCGATTCCCTGAATACCGCTAACCAAATCGGTAAATACATTTTTTACACTGCTGATATAAGCCGGAACATTGTAAAATACTCGATACAATGCAAACAAAATCGGCATCTGAATCAATAACTGTACGCAGGAACCTGTCATAGAAACACCGTATTTGTCATAAAGTGCCTGAGTTTCTTCCTGCTGAGCTGCCATGGATGCCTGGTCTTTCTTTCCCTTGTATTTTTCCTGAATCTTCTTTAATTCAGGATTCATCTTACGGGACAAAACAGAAAACTTCTGCTGTTTGTAAGTAAGAGGGAAAAGACAAGCATAAACTAATACCGTAAAAACGATAATGGTAAGGGCAATACTTTGAATACCCATACTGGCAAACAAAAGATAAATCTTATCCATTATCCATCCAAGACCTTTTGCGATAGGTCCTAAGATTGAACCGCCATAGGCAGTTAAATACATCTCTGTCACAAGTATTTCCTCCTGGTAAATATGAAATTATAAAGGTTCGAAGTCACACATTTTAAAAGGAACTTTTAAATGAAATGACTTTGGTACCGGATCAACCCCTCCATGAGAGAAAGGATTGCAACGAAGAATTCTCCAAAACGTAAGAATTCCGCCCTTAATTGCTCCATGATGTTCCACAGCAATTAAACCGTAAGTGGAACAGGTAGGATAATAAGGACACTTCGTTGTTTTCAAATGAGAAATATATTTTCTGTAAAATCTTATCATTCCAAGAAATAATTTTTTCATTTCAAAATCCTCTGAAGATTAGCCAGGTGTAAAAGAGAAGATTCCACTTCCACAAGTTTCGTCTTTTTATCTCCACATCTGACTACGACTACCAAGTCCAGCCCAGTGCTAAACTCCTCTTCATGTAGTCGATACGCTTCTCTGATCAGTCTCGTCATATGATGTCGGACAATAGAATTGCCTACCTTCTTACTAACGGAGATTCCCAAATGATTTTCATTGGAATCATTCTTCCAAACATAGAGTATCAAATTACGATTGGCTTTCGAACGACCAAAACGATATACTCTGCGAAATTCGTCATTTTTTTTCAGCGAACTTGAATACTTCATATCGAAACCTTTTCCTTTTAAATAAGAAGAAAGACCACATGGTCATGTGGCCTACGCAGATAATTTCTTTCTTCCTTTTGCACGACGAGAAGCTAAAACTTTTCTTCCGCCTGCTGTGCTCATTCTCTTACGGAATCCGTGAACCTTAGAACGAGATCTCTTCTTGGGCTGAAATGTCATCTTCATAAATCCTACACCTCCTTTTCCTGTGAAATAAATTTCGAAATTTACTTCGCATAGAATTACGCGAATGCTTTTTTATTATATCAAAAAAACCTCTAAAGTCAATAAAAATAAGGTCTGAGGCCACTTTTTCATACTTTAAACATAAATTCCACAACATATCAACGGAGAAAAAAATATCACCACAAGATGTGGATAAATTGTTTATAATAAATCTTTCAAAGTGTAAAAATAGAAAAATAACCTCAAAAATACTTATTTTAATCTTTTAAAAAATATTCAAATCTTATCCACAATTTTGTGGATAACTCTTTTTGATTTTTTCTTTTCCATCTTCTCTGTGAATAAAAAAATGGCTTATTTTCAACAGTTGATAAGTACATTTGTCATTTTAATAATTGTTGATAAATAAGCCCATTTCGTATATTATATTAGATGAGTGTTTCTAAAATTATGAGGGAGTTTCTTCCTTATTATATATACACAATTTTTGAAAGGTAACATGACACAATATGGATCAGCTAAAAGCACTTTGGCCTGAGATTCTCCTTTCCTTAAAAGAAGAGTTCAATGTTCAGGACATTACTTTTGACACTTTTTTAAAACCATTACAAATTCACTCTGTAGAAAATACAGATTTATACATTCTATATCCGGATGATTCCAATTCCGTTGCTTTGAACTTTATCAATAATCGTTATTCAACACCGATTATGGTAAAAATTGCGGAATTTACCAACGTTCAATACAATATTCATCTTATCCTTCCAAAGGATATCAAGAATAATCCGGACATTCCCACTGTGGAAACTCCGGTAAACATTCCGGACTATACAAAGAACACGAATTACATTAACTCAAATTTAAATCCGAAATACACATTTGATACTTTCGTAGTAGGTGAGAATAACCGTTTTGCACAAAATGCATCACTGGCAGTAGCTGAAACTTCCGGTGAAGCTTACAATCCTCTTTACATTAACGGAGGACCGGGTCTTGGTAAAACTCACCTTATGCATGCCATCGGAAATTACATTATTAAAGAAAACCCTGATAAACAGGTTTTGTATGTTACTTCCGAAGAATTTACAAACGAAGTAATCGAAGCCATTCGTAACTCTGCAAGTAATGCTTCCGTTATGACAAAACTTCGTGAAAAATACAGAAGTGTAGACGTTTTGATGATTGATGATATTCAGTTCATCATTGGTAAAGAAAGTACCCAGGACGAGTTTTTCCACACATTTAACTACTTACATGATGCAGGAAAGCAAATCGTTATTACATCCGATCGTCCTCCAAAGGAACTTGAAACCTTAAACATGAGATTCCGTACCCGATTCGAAATGGGACTTATGGTAGAAATTACCTACCCCAACTACGAAACAAGAATGGCAATCCTTGGTAAAAAGGCAGAAGAAAGAAATGTTCACTTTGATGACGAAATTTTAAACTACATTGCGTCTAACATCCATTCCAATATTCGAGAAATCGAAGGAGCTTTAAATAAGCTGATTGCTTACTCCACATTGGAAAAAACGGATATTACCATAGAAATTGCAGAACGTGAATTACAGCATATTATTTCTCCGGAGAAACCCAGAGAGATTACTCCCCAGCTGATTATTGAAGTTGTTGCAGAACATTACGGTATTTCCGTTGATCAAATGATTTCGAAAAACCGTGCTGCAAACATCAGCCGACCCAGACAGATTGCCATGTTCTTATGCAGACAAATGGTTGATACCCCATTGGATGCCATTGGTACACTTTTGGGAGGAAGAGATCACACTACAATTATTCACGGAACAAAGAAGATTCAATCTGAATACGATGAGAATGCTTCCATTAAGCAAGAGATTGATTCCATTAAAAAGAAAATCAATCCGAATTAACAAGTTATTCACATTTTATTCAAAAAGAATTCAATCATTCTGTGAATAGATGTTTAAAACAAAAACTCTAAATTTTAAAAATCAAAGTTATTCAACTTCATTCAGAGAAAACTAACACACTTAAAAACAGTTTTTTTAGAATAACTTTATGGCTCAAAGCCTTGATTTTACTGGATATTTTTGAATATCAACTTATAAACAACCCTTAATAAGAATAAGATTATAAATTATATGATTGATAGATGGAAAGGAGCCTTTTAAAAAATGAAAATCACTTGTTCACAAAGCGAATTGGCAAAAGGAGTAAATATTGTTTCTAAAGCAGTTCCTACCAGAACTACAATGGCAATTCTTGAATGCATTTTAATAGATGCTACTTCCAATGTAATTAAACTTACTGCCAATGATATGGAAATAGGAATTGAAACTACGATTGAAGGTGAGATTGAAGAAAAAGGTATTATTGCAATTGATGCCAAATTCTTTGGTGAAACTATTCGTAAATGTCCAAACAGTAATGTTACGATTGAAAGTGATGATAAATACCAGACAAAGATTACTTGTGAAAGCTTAGAAGTAAATATTACAGGAAAACCCGGGGAAGACTTTTCTAGTATTCCTGTAATTCCCAGAAATGAACCTGTTATTATTTCACAGTTTACATTAAGAGAATTGGTAAGACAGACCAGTTTTACCATTTCTGAAGCAAATGCGAACAACAAGATGATGACCGGTGAATTAATGGAAATCACAGGTAACAACTTAAAAGTAGTTGCTTTGGATACTTCTAGAATTTCCATTCGCAATATTAAATTAAAAGAATCCTATGCAGATAAAAAGGTAATTGTTCCTGGAAAGACCTTAAACGAAATCAGTAAGATTATTTCCGGTGGAGCTGAAGATATGGTAGAAATCTTCTTTACCGATAATCATATTATTTTCGAGTTTGATCACACTACTGTTGTTTCAAGATTAATTGATGGAGATTTCTTCAAGATTGATCACATGTTCTCTAGTGATTACGAAACAAAGGTAAAAGTTAATAAGAAAAATCTTTTGGATGGTATTGACCGCTCTACCCTTATGTTGTTTAAGGATGCGGAAAAGAAACCTTTCGTTATGGATATTAAAGAAAACCAGATGGAACTTCGTATGAATTCCACATACGGAAAGATGAAAGAAGAAGTTGCCATTGAAAAAGACGGAAAAGATTTAACCATTGGATTCAATCCGAAATTCTTTATCGAAGCTCTTAGAGTAATTGATGAAGAGGAAGTGAATTTATACATGGTAAATCATCGTTCCCCTTGTTTTATTAAGGATGAGGAAGAAAGCTTTATTTATGTAATTCTTCCCGTAAACCTTCAGGAAGCATAAGATGGAAGAAATTAGAATCAGAGAAGAAGACGAATTTATAAAATTAGGACAATTGTTGAAAAAAGCCGCTATGGTATCCTCCGGTGTGGAAGCAAAGATTGTAATTCAGGATGGAGAAGTTACGGTAAACGGTGAAGTAGATACCCGAAGAGGCAGAAAGCTCTATGATGGAGATGTGGTTTCTTTTAACGGAGAAACCGTTCGGGTGGTCAAATGATTATAAAATCAGTGGAACTTAAGGATTTCAGAAATTATGAATCCTTGGAAGTGCATTTTGACCCTTCCACCAATATTATTTTTGGAGACAATGCCCAGGGTAAAACCAATATTTTGGAAGCCTGTTATGTTAGCGGAACAAGTAAATCCCATAAGGGAAGTTATGACAAGGATATGATTCGTTTTGGAGAAAGCGAAGCACATATTCGTACCATAATTGAAAAAAAGGGCAGAGACTACCAGATTGATTTACATCTGAAAAAGAATAAATCAAAAGGAATTGCCATAAATCAGGTTCCAATAAAAAAGGCTTCGGAATTGTTTGGATACTTAAATATCATTTTCTTTTCTCCGGAAGATTTAAATATTATAAAAAATGGCCCGGGAGAAAGAAGAAGATTTATTGATATTGAGTTATGTCAGTTGGATAAGATTTATTTAAATAATCTCACCAACTACAATAAAATTCTAAATAACAGAAATAAATTACTAAAGGATATCCACTTCAATCCAGCTTTAAGAAGTACTTTGGATGTATGGGATGAACAATTGATTTCCTACGGAAAGAAAATTATCAAAAGACGACGGGAATTTATTGATGAGATTTCCGGGATTGTCCACGATATGCATTATAAGATTTCCGGTGAAAGGGAAGAATTGCAGATTTCCTACGAACCGGATGTGGAAGATTTTTTGTTTGTGGATGAACTCTTTCGTTCAAAGGAAAGAGATTTGAAATTTGGAACTACAAATGTAGGACCCCACAGAGATGATTTGAAATTTACTATTTCCGATGTGGATATTCGTAAGTTTGGTTCACAGGGACAGCAAAGAACCTGTGCTCTCTCACTTAAACTATCAGAGATTAAAATTGTGGAAGACACCATTGATGATAAACCGGTTTTGTTGTTGGATGATGTACTTTCAGAATTAGACAGTACCAGACAGAATTATCTGTTAAACAGTTTGTATGATACTCAGACCATTATTACATGTACCGGTCTGGATGATTTTGTAAAAAACAGGTTTCAGATTAACAAGGTTTTTGAAGTAGTTTCAGGAACCGTAACAGAGAGAAATGAATAATTTGGAGGACTTATGAGTCAGGAAAAAGCACCTGAATATGGCGCAGATCAAATTCAAATTTTAGAGGGATTGGAAGCGGTACGGAAACGTCCCGGTATGTACATTGGTACTACTTCCATCAGAGGTTTGCACCATTTGGTATACGAAATTGTGGATAATGCTGTAGATGAAGCATTGGCAGGTTATTGTTCTCATATTATTACTACGATTAATGAAGATAATTCCATTACCGTAGAAGATGATGGACGTGGTATTCCTACCGGTATCAATTCTAAAGCAGGAATTCCAGCTGTAGAAGTGGTATTTACTGTTCTTCATGCAGGAGGAAAATTCGGCGGTGGCGGATACAAAGTATCCGGTGGACTTCACGGTGTAGGTGCATCTGTTGTAAATGCTCTTTCTGTATGGTTGGAAGTAGAAATCTGCAGAGATGGAAAGATTTACAAGCAGCGTTATGAACGTGGAAAAACTATGTATCCTTTGAAAGAAATCGGAACCTGTGATCCGGAAAAGACCGGAACAAAGGTAACATTTTTACCGGATCCTTTGATTTTTGAAGAGACGATTTTTGATTATGATACCTTAAAGGTTCGTC
>ODAI013718805.1_pt1 | contig 10585 bp, 5 predicted proteins | sample 1539321 | NCBI WGS metagenome assembly ODAI01 (sample SAMN02144231, study PRJEB22623) | gut metagenome | biome: sheep rumen | host: Ovis aries | place: New Zealand | reverse complement strand
CGGAGAGGGAGAGGAAATGTACCTTGAGCCTTCCTCCCTGGATGCGTTTTTGTCCGCGGTGGATAAATCGGTGAGCGCACTGGCCTCCCTGCTTGGGCGTGAGGAGGAGGAAGAAGAGGAGGAGGAACAGCAGGGGCAGGCGGATAAGGATCGGAAGGAGCCGGCAGCTTCCCCCCTGCTTTTGCCTCAGATCAGGGAGTGCCTGCTCCAGGTCTATTTCGGGCTGAGTTTTTTTCTGGAGATTTACGGGCTCCTGGATGAAAAGTACAGGGTCTATGCGCAATATCAGGAAAACGGGTATACGCTCAGGCTTTTCTGCATCGACCCCTCGGCTAATCTGCGAGCCGCAATGGATTCAGCCTTTTCCGTCATCCTTTTTTCCGCCACTTTGCTTCCGATCACCTATTATAAGAAGCTGCTGGGGGGGAGCCGGGAGGACTATGAGGTTTATGCCGGTTCGGTGTTCGACCCCTCAAGGCTTGGCGTGTTTATCGCAAAGGATGTGACGACGAAGTATTCCCGAAGAGGACCGGACACCTACCGGGATATCGCCTCCTATATCCTGCGGGCCGCTTCCGTAAAGCGGGGCAACTACCTGGTATTTTTCCCGTCCTATTCTTTCCTGAGCAGTGTAAGGGAGGAAATGGAAAAACAAATGTCTTTTTCGGACAGAGCACCGAGGCTGCTGGTCCAGGGGCGGGGAATGACGGAGAAGGAACGGGAGGAATTTCTTTCTGACTTCAGAGAACAGACGATATCTACTTTGATCGGGCTTTGCGTATTGGGCGGCCTTTTTTCGGAAGGGATCGATCTGAAAGGGAAACGCCTGATCGGCGTGATCATCGCCGGTACCGGGCTGCCGATGGTATGCAGGGAAAATGAGCTGGTGAAGGAGCATTTCGACGGGGAAGGCTCCGGTTTTGACTATGCATACCGGTTCCCGGGGATGAACCGCGTGCTTCAGGCCGCCGGAAGAGTGATCAGGAGCGCAGAGGATGTGGGCATCGCCGTATTATTGGACGAGCGTTTTTTATCTAATTCATATCGCAGGTTATTTCCGGAAGAATGGGTGCGCTGCAGAAGCCTGTGCCTCGAAGAGGTGGAAGACCGGCTGCAGGAATTCTGGACGGGATTTGCCGACTATCCTCGGGACGCTGCCCCGGCGCCTTCGCCGGATCGGGGAAGCAATGCATAGCAGTTTGCATGGCAGGGTACATGTCAGATTGCATAACAGTTTGTATCGCAGATTACATGGCGGCTGTCTGTTTTTTCATTATGTTAACAGATTATGACAACCTCATTTTGCAGCTGATATCCTGCAATTTTCAGAAAGAACAGCCGATTTATCCACATTTTTCCACTAACTTAATGAGATATTTTCCAAGAAAATGTGGATAAGTCGGTGGACAAATGATATTTATTCTGGAAAACCCGGATTTCAACGCTTCCTTTGAAAGCGTTGGAAAAAACAGTTGTATAGGTCAATATGCAGATTTTTTCAAATTACAGGAATTCCTGCAATTTACCTATTCGGTCAATTTGGATTATGTAAGGAATTTATGTAAAATACTTTTGTGGATTCACGCTTTCCGGGCAGCTTTTATGGTATGATATCAGATAAAGTTTTTTTGTATCGCCTGTGATGCGAGTGATGAGGAGAAATATGCTGAGTGAAGCGAAATTAGGGGATGTAACATTAAATCTCACCCATTATTCGGGGAAGGATCTTTACTCCGACGGTGATGTGGAAAAGAGCCTGCTGGAGCTCGTCCGGGATCATCCGGAGAAGGATTATTCCGGCTGGATCGAGGAAAGGGCGGACTGGCCCTCCTTATATCATCTGAGCCATATGAGATCAAATGTAATTGAATGGCTGCCCATCCGGCAGTCCGATAAGGTGCTGGAGATCGGCAGCGGCTGCGGTGCCTTGAGCGGAATGCTCTCAAAAAAAGCGGGTGTCCTGGATTGCGTAGAGCTTTCACAGAAACGCAGTGAAATAAATGGCGTAAGAAATAACACATGCTCCAATATGACGATCTTCGTGGGGAATTTTCAGGAGATCGAGGAGGACCTGCCGGGGGATTATCAGTGGATCATTCTGATGGGAGTGCTGGAATATGCAGGAAGTTATGTTTCCGGTACGGATCCCTGGCTTAATTTTCTGAAGAAAATAAAAAAGCATCTGGCAGCCGACGGTCATCTCGTGATCGGGATAGAAAATCGCATGGGGCTGAAATATCTGGCAGGCTGCCGGGAAGATCATATCGGACGCTATTTTACCGGCGTGGAAGGTTATCCTGAGGAAGGCGGGATCCGTACCTTTTCCCGCAATGGTCTTTATGCCCTGCTGAAGGGAGCAGGCATCAATGAGATCAACTGGTATTATCCGTATCCGGACTATAAAATTGCAAAAGATATTTATTCGGATGCTTATCTCCCCCGAGGGGAGGAGCTGCTGGACAATGTCTGGAATTTTGACAGAGAACGCCTGCTCCTTTTTAATGAAAAGGATGCGGCAAGAGCCCTGCTGCGGGAAGGGATCTATCAGGATTTTGCCAATTCCTTCCTGGTGATCACCGGGGAGGCTCCTGAGCAGATCTATATCCGCTATTCCAATGACCGTGCCCCGGAATACCGCATCCGTACGGAGATCTTTCGGACCAGGACGGGAAGGATGCTGATCAGGAAGCTGGCGCTGGAGGAGGAGGCGGTTTCCCATGTGCTGGAGCTGCAAAGCTCCTATGAGGCGCTGCGGGATCGCTATCAGGGCGGGAAGCTGACGGTCTGTCCCTGCGGGATGGAGGGGAACAGGGTGATCTTTCCCTTTCTTGAAGGCTATACCCTTTCCGCACTGATGGATCTGCGCCTGCGGCTGGGTGATGAGGAGGGCTTCCGGAACCTCTTTGCGGAGTACATCCGCAGGATCGGCTATAACGAGGAGGCCCCTGCCGCGGATTATGACATGGCCTTTTCCAATATCATCGTGAACGGGGATTCCTGGACGCTGATCGATTATGAATGGACCTATGGGAAGCAGATCCCGGCGGGAGAGCTGGCCTTCAGAGCCCTCAGGGATTATATGTATGCCGACAGGAAGCGCCGGACCGCGGTGGTGAACGCGTTGTTTGATCCTCTGGGCTTTACCTCCGAGGAGAAGCAGAGACTGATCGAGGAGGAGGAGAGCTTCCAGAAATTCGTGACCGGCGGCAGGCTTTCCCTGGTGGAGCTCTGGCAGCGGATCGGCAAGCGGGTAAGGGTGCCTGCCGAGCTGGAAAGCCTCGGGGATTCGCTTCGTCCGGACAGGCTTCAGGTCTATCAGGATGAGGGGGACGGCTATTCCGAGGAAGATTCCTGGTTTCCCGCGGAAGGCTATAACGCGGAGAGGGAAACCATGCTTTCACTGGAGTTTACGCCTTCTACAAGGGCTTTTCGGATCGACCCGGCGGTGGAGAGCTGCATGGTGGCGGTGAGTCTGGAAAACCCGGAGGAGCTTCCGGTGGAGCTTGCCCTTTCTCCCGACGGCTGCTGGATCAGAGAGGGGTTCGCCGCCTTTTCCGGCAAGGATCCTTTTGTGGAGGTTTATGTGCCGGAAAACAAAAGGCGGGGTTTCCCCGGGGGAACCGTATCCCTGCGGCTGATCCTCGGGCTTTTGCCGGAGGCCATGGCCGACATGCTGACAAAAGAGGAAAACGGGAGGCCTGCCGGAAAGCGAAGGCTTTTCGGAAAGAAAAAAAGAAATGCTTAAACGCGCGCTGAAAAAGCTCCTGGTCAGAAGAAGGCTGAAGAGCTATGCAGAAAAGCTGGACCGGCAGCGGATCCCTTATGACCGGTGGGAGAAGGGGAGGGAAAAAACCTTCTTTCCCTCCGCAGAAAACCCTGCCCTCAGCGTGGTCGCCTATACGGAGATCAGAGACTTTCTGAAGGAGGAAAAATTCCGGCAGGCAGAGGATCCTGCGCTTTACCTTTTCTGCGGGGAAAAGGGCAGGCTTTCGGCAAATGCCCTGTCTTTGTGCGAGGATTTCGCCGTGCGCCATCCGGAGCTTTCCCTGTTTTACGGGGATGAGGATGAGCTTTGCCCGGACGGCAGTTACGGGTCGCCTTACTTTAAGCCTGACTGGTCACCGGATACCTGGCTTTCCGCTTTTTATATCGGAAGCGTATTTGCGGCAAGGGCCGGGCTGCTGAAGCGCCTTGATCCCGCCGTGATCGCGGAGCTGTTCCCGGCGGGCGAAGATGCCGAAAAGGGGCAGCCGCAGGAGAGGGCCGCAAAGCCTGCCCTGCCAAAGCTGCGGCGTGATCCCGCGGATCTTCTGTTTGAGGCGCTGGCAGCGCTTGCCGGCGGATTTACAAAACGAAAGGGGATAGCGTTTCCCATCGGACATCTGGGAGAGATCCTGTTTCACCGGGATCCGGAAACGGATCTTTTCCTGGGCAGAAGACATGACGGAAGCCTGCTTTCCGAATGGACTTTTGCAGCGCCATCGAAAACACATCCTGCAGAGCCCGCAGGGAAAGCGCCGCATAAAGACCCCGGTGTTCCCTCCGCAGCGCATTCTGCAGGGAAAAACAGGTGCCTGATCTCCGTGATCATTCCCTCAAAGGATCATCCCGGGCTGCTGCGGACCTGCCTGACCTCTCTTTATCGCTGCGGGGACGAAGAGCAGCCCTATGAGATCATTATCGTGGACAACGGCTCTGCGCCGGAAAACCGGGCGCTGACCGAGGCCCTTCTGCGGGAGCTTCCCCGGGATCGGGGACTGCGGGAGATCCGGTATCTCTATACGCCGATGGATTTTCATTTCGCGAAAATGTGTAATCTGGGGGCGGCGCAGGCAAAGGGGGAGCTGCTCTTATTCCTGAACGACGATATCGAAGCAATGGTTCCGGGCTGGCTGTCCGGGCTGGCGGCGCTGGCGGCGGACAGGCGCAGAGGGGCCATCGGGGCGAAGCTCCTTTATCCGGGAGGGGACCTGATCCAGCACGCGGGGATCACGAATGTCCGCCTGGGTCCCGTACACAAGCTCTCCCGCCTTTCCGATGGGGAGGAATGGTATTTCGGGAGAAACAGGGGAGTCCACGACTGCATCGGCGTGACCGGGGCCTGTCTGATGCTGACGGGAGAAAAGTTTACTGAGGCGGGAGGGTTTCCAGAGGATCTGCCGGTGGCCTTCAATGATGTGGATCTCTGCTATACGCTGTTTGCGCTGGGCTATGACAATGTGCAGGACAACCGTGTATGGGCCTTTCACCACGAATCCGCAAGCCGCGGCCTGGACACGGAGGATCCGGCGAAGATACGCCGCATGGCCGCGGAGTATGATCGCCTGATGGATCATCACCCCGGGATGTATCATTTTGATCCCTACTATCATCGGTATCTGATCGAGGACGAGCATACCAGTGTCTTTGTGTTTTATCAGGACGCCCTGGCGCCCGCCGGATTAAAAGCGATGAAGCCTGTGCAGTGGAAAAACATATCCCCTGGGGAAGAGTATCCGGGAGCCAGAGAGGATGACTGCCTTCGCCTTGGCGTGGAATATGCCGGTCCCCTGGAGAAATGGGAGCAGGGGATCCGCAGGGGAAGCGCCGCATCAGGATATTATATCAAGGGATATGCCTTTGTGATCGGATCGGATAATGCGTGCTATGAGAGGAGGCTTTTGCTGCGAAAAAAGCCTGCAGGCCCGGCGGAGGAGGCATGTATCTTTGAGGTGCCGGTCGAGGACTGGTACCGCCCGGATATCGAGCTGCAGACCGCGGATCAGCTTCACACAGCCCTGTGCGGCTTCAAAACCCGAATATTAAAGGAGGGTCTGGAAGCCGGCGAATATCAGCTGGGCATGCTGGCCGTAGATAAGACCTCCAGACTGAAGCTGGTGAACTGGGTGCCGAATATGCTGATCATTCCTTAGTGCCTCCGGCGGATCGCACGAATTTTCAAAGGTATCCAAAACGAATTAAATAAATTCGTTTTGGATATCGTCGCTCGCAGAATAATTGCGGGTTTGAGCAAGCTCAAACCGCAATTGCTTTGTTCGCTTACTATAAATTACCGCTGCGCGGCGAAAAATCGGCGGGAGAAGCGCTTTGATCAGCGCTTCCCAACAAAAGCTTTCCCCTTCCGGAAAAATCGAATATAATAGGAAAAGTCTTTTTGGACGGCAGGAAACGCAGGCTGAAAATGCCTGATGCGTTTCCGTCAGTGTAAGCGGACAATATTATTGCAAATACAGGCTGGAGTTTACCGAACATGAAAAAAGAAATGGAAAAAACCTGGAATCCCCGGGGAATGGAGGATGCCATCTATGAGCGGTGGCTGAAGAAGCAGTATTTTCACGCAGAGGTGGATGAGAAGAAAAAGCCCTTCACCATCGTGATCCCGCCTCCGAACATCACGGGAAAGCTGCATATGGGCCATGCCCTGGACAATACGATGCAGGATATCCTGATCCGGTTTAAGCGGATGCAGGGCTATAATGCCCTCTGGCAGCCGGGAACGGATCATGCCTCCATCGCCACGGAGGTCCGCATCATCGACACCCTGAAGGAGGAGGGCACCTCAAAAGAAGAGCTTGGCCGTGAGGGCTTTCTGAAAAGGGCCTGGCAGTGGAAGGAAGAGTACGGCGGCACGATCGTTTCCCAGTTAAAGAAAATGGGCAGCTCCTGCGACTGGGAGCGGGAGCGCTTTACGATGGACGAGGGCTGCAACAGGGCCGTCAACGAAGCCTTCTGCAAGATGCATGAAAAGGGCTGGATCTATAAGGGCTCCAGGATCATCAACTGGTGTCCGGTATGCAACACCTCCATCTCCGATGCCGAGGTGGCTTATGAGGAGCAGGACGGACATCTTTGGCATATAAAGTATCCCCTTGTGGAAGAGAATGGGAAGATCAGTAAAACGGAATTCCTGACCTTTGCCACGACCCGCCCCGAGACGATGCTGGGTGATACGGCAGTGGCCGTGAACCCGAAGGATGAGCGGTACGCGTATCTCCATGGACGGAAGGTCTATCTGCCCATTGTCGGGAGGATCATCCCGGTCGTGGAGGATGAATATGTGGACATGGAGTTCGGAACGGGCGTGGTGAAGATCACGCCGGCCCACGACCCCAATGACTTTGAGGTCGGAAAGCGCCACGGCCTTCCCGAGGTGAATATCTTAAACGACGATGCCACGATCAACGCAAACGGCGGCAAATATGAAGGCCTTGACCGCTACGAGGCAAGAAAGCGGATCGTGGAGGAATTAAAGGAGCTGGGGCTGCTGGAAAAGATCGAGGATTATACCCATAATGTGGGGACCCATGACCGCTGCCACACAACCATTGAGCCCATGATCAAGCTGCAGTGGTTCGTGAAGATGGACGAGCTGATCAAACCCGCGAGAAAGGCGGTGGAGACAGGCGAGATCACCCTCGTGCCGGAGCGGATGAGCAAGCTCTATTTTAACTGGACCGATAATATCCGCGACTGGTGCATTTCCCGCCAGCTCTGGTGGGGACACAGGATCCCGGCCTATACCTGCGATGACTGCGGGGAGCTTGTCGTGGCAAAGATTGCTCCGGAGAAATGCCCGAAATGCGGCGGCACGCATCTGACCCAGGATCCGGATACATTAGACACCTGGTTTTCCTCCGCGCTCTGGCCCTTTTCCACACTGGGCTGGCCCGATCACACGAAGGAGCTGGATTATTTCTATCCTACGGATGTGCTTGTCACGGGCTATGACATCATCTTTTTCTGGGTGATCCGGATGATCTTCTCCGGCTATGAGCATATGGGGAAGAGGCCGTTTAAGACCGTGCTGTTCCACGGGCTTGTCCGGGACGCCCAGGGCAGGAAGATGAGCAAATCCCTGGGCAATGGCATCGATCCGCTGGAGATGATCGAAAAGTACGGCGCGGACGCCCTGCGTTTCACGCTGATGACCGGCAATGCGCCGGGAAATGACATGCGTTTTTCCACGGAGCGGATCGAGGCCTCCAGAAACTTCGCGAATAAGCTCTGGAATGCCAGCCGGTTTATCCTGATGAACATGCAGGGCTTTCTTGCGGAGAGCGGGTTAACGGAGGAAAAGCTGCAGGAGCTTAAAATAACAGATGTGATTAACGATCTGGAGCCCGTGGACAAGTGGATCATCAGCCTGGCCAACAGACTGACAAAGGAGGTCACCGACCTGCTGGAGCGCTTTGAGCTGGGGATCGCCGTAGGCAAGATCTATGATTTCCTCTGGGATGAATTCTGCGACTGGTATATCGAAATGGTAAAGCCGCGGCTTTATGACACCGCGGATACGACAAGCAAAACAGCTGCTATCGTAACTCTCCGGGAGGTGCTTTTCACGGCGATCAGGCTGCTGCACCCCTGCATGCCCTTTATCACCGAGGAGATCTTCCTTTCGCTGCAGGACAAGGAGGAATCCATCATGATCTCCTCCTGGCCGGAAGTTAAAGATGAACTTAACTTCCCTGCGGAAGAGCAGGATATCAGCAGGATCAAGGAGCTGGTCAGGGGCATCCGGAATGTAAGAAGCGAAATGAATGTCCCGCCCTCCAAAAAGGTCAGCATCACCGTGGTATCCGCCGAACCGGGGGTGCGGGATACCTTTGAAAAGGGAAAGCTTTTCTTTGCGTCTTTGGCCGGGGCCAGGGAAGTGGAGATCAGGGAGAGCAAGGAGGGGATCCCGGAGGACGCCGTCAGCGTGGTCACCGGTGAAGCCACCGCCTTCCTTCCGCTGACCGAGCTGGTGGATGTTCAGGCGGAGATCGAGCGCCTGACCAGAGAGGCCGGCAGGCTTGAGGGAGAGATCAAAAGGAGCAGGGGGATGCTCGGCAATGAAAAATTCGTCGCAAAAGCGCCGGCGGCCAAGGTTGAAGAAGAGCGGGGGAAGCTGGCGAAGTATGAAGGGATGAAGGCCGAGGTGGAGGAGCGCCTTGCACGGCTGAAGGCGTCCGCCGGCTAAGGGCTTAGGAAGCACCGTTCACAGGTTTTTCCGGCAGGAATGCCGGACGCCGTTTCCGCGGCATTGGAGGAAGGGATGGCTTCGGATTTTAATTTTGACTTTGATCTGGACAGGCTGGAGGAGGAGATCGGACTGGAAGATCCCGATCGGCTGGAGTTCGACGGCGGCACCTATCTCCGTCTGGGAGACCAGGAGATGAAGGCCTATCTCTATCTTACGCCGAGAGAGACGCCTTACGAAAAGGATGAGATCTATTCCTATCTGGAGTCTCTGGGGATCTTTGACGGTTATCACCGCTCCAATATTTCCGCCATGGTGAAGAAGAAGGTCTATAACCGGGAGATCGTCGTGGCGGAGGGAAAGCCGGCGGTGATGGGCGTGGACGGCTTTTATGAGTATTTTTTTGAAACGGAAAAGCATGCCTCCCCGAAGATCAACGAGGACGGCTCCGTGGATTATACCAGCATGAACACGCTGCCCAATGTGAAACGGGGACAGGTGCTGGCAAAGTACCACAGGGCACTCCCGGGAGAGGACGGCTATACCGTCCGGGGCGATGTGCTTAAGGCCACCACGGGGAAGGAGCTGCCGGGGCTTGTGGGCAAGGGGATCAGCACGGCGCCGGACGATCCGGACAGCTATATCAGCACGCTGGACGGGCGCGCCGAGCTGGGGAATAACCGTATCGATGTCCAGGCGATCTACGAGCTCTATAAGGATGTGGATAACACCGTGGGCAAGGTGGAGTTCAACGGGGATGTGGTGATCCACGGCAATGTGGGCACGGGCGTGGTGATCCGCGCAGGACGGGATGTGACGATCACGGGCACCGTGGAGGCGGCCAGGATCGTTGCCGGCGGAGATGTGATCCTGCAGCGGGGCATCCAGGGCAACGGCCGGGGACAGATCGCCGCAAAGGGTTCTGTAATGGCAGAGTTTCTGGAGAGCACGGAGGTGGAGGCCATGGTGGATGTTCAGGCCAACTCCATCCTGAATTCCTTCGTGAAGGCCACGGGCTCTGTCCTGGTGCATGGGAAAAAGGGCGCCATCATCGGCGGAGAGGTGTCCGGCCTTGTTTCCGTTACGGCCGCGAATATCGGCAACGAGGTGGAGATCAGGACCATCGTTCACGCGGGTTACGACTCTACCGCCGAGGAAGACCTTGAGGCTGCAAACGAGGAGCAGAACGATATCCAGCGGGAGCTGTCGGCCATCGTGGAGGAAATGAAGGCCGTTCTCAGAAAAAAACGCTCCCAGGGGGAGAGAGTCGCTGACTGGGCCAACCAGGAGATCGCGATGTTAAACGACAAAAAGGATGAATATATCAGCAAGCTGGATGAGGTGAAGGACAGGCAGCATTATCTGAAGGAAATGCTGCATGCGGGGAGGGTGGCCTCGATCACCGTGAACGGCCCCATTCACCGGGGGGTGATGCTGGAGCTCTGCTCCCTGCGCACCACGATCCGGCAGAAGGACAGTTTTAAGAAATACTATCTGGAGGGCGGAGCCATCGTATCCTCCGTCGTTGTGTATAAGTGACCCCGGCAGAGGCAGAGGCCTTTTACGAAGGCCTCTCCGGCTTTACGAAGCGGAGGGGCTTTGCGGACACCTGCAGGGTTTACT
>ODAI011711261.1_pt1 | contig 10585 bp, 8 predicted proteins | sample 1539321 | NCBI WGS metagenome assembly ODAI01 (sample SAMN02144231, study PRJEB22623) | gut metagenome | biome: sheep rumen | host: Ovis aries | place: New Zealand | reverse complement strand
TTTCACATAAAAACAAACGAGCCTCCTTTTTCAGGAAGCTCATCTGCCATGATATAGGGATTATTGGGGATTTAATAATTTAATGTTGGGGTAAACATTAAACTACCATGAAAATCAGCTTCGGGATTCTCTCCCTCAGCAATTACATTATACCTGAGTAATGTGTAATTTCTGTGATAAAATTGTTAAGCTTTGATTAACATTTCTCCGAAAACCGCCATATATAGGGAATTTCTGTTGGTTTTTCATATAGGTATATTATTTTTTATATACCCTTTACCGCTCATTATTCAACCACATCATCTATCCGGAACCAGAAGGTCGACCCCTTCCCCAGCGTGCTCCTTACTCCGTAATCGTAATTATGGAGTTTCAACACTGCTTTGACGATAGAAAGTCCCAGACCGGTGCCTACTACCTCCCTCTTGTGATTCTCAGAGCGGTAGTATTTGTCGAAAATGAGCTTTATTTTGTCCTCCTCGATACCGTCGCCGGTGTCCTCCACCTCAATGAGCACTCCATTGTCCTGATTTATCTGCCGTACAAATACCTGCTTGTCCTTGCCGGTATAATTTATAGCGTTGTTGATGAGATTGTAGATCACCTGCTCTATCTTAACAACATCACAGCGGACTATACGCTCCTCGTCAGGAGTGAAGTGTATCTCGTACCCCTGCTTTCCGGAAATGCCCTTGAAACGGTCGATTATCTCGCTGAGCTTGCCGCTGATGCCGAATTCAACAGGCTCCAGCTTCTGTCTTCCGCTCTCCAGCTTGGAGAGGTCAAGGATGTCGTTTACCAGCAGTGCAAGGCGGTCTGTCTCATTTATTATTATTTCCAGATGCTCATTTCTCTTTACCGGGTTATCGCCGGAGAGGTCTCTTATCATTTCTGCATAGGCTTTCAGCATAGTCAGCGGCGTCCGCAGGTCATGGGATACGTTTGCGATGAGGTCCCTCTGCATGGTGTCAACACGGGAGAGCTCCTCCTCCGCATAGGTCAGGGTATCTGCAAGAGTCTTTGCCTCCAGATAGCCCTTTCCGTCGAACTTTGTACTGAAATCTCCCTTCGCAAGGTTCTCCGCAGACTTTGTTATCCTTGCGATAGGCCGTGCGATACGTCTTGAAAGGAAGAGCGATATGATGAATGCCATGATTATCAGCAGTGCCGTGATTATCATGAGCTGACGCTTTATTATGGAAACTGTCGAGCCCACCGGCACCAGTGCCGAATTGAGCAGCAGATAGCCTTCCGGCCTGTCAGAGTCTCCAAGTACACAACCGTAGAGCAGCATATTGTAATGTGTCCTCGGATTAACGATTCGGTATCTTATCTCCTTATCGGAGCTGTTGATGATGTCTGTAACATACACAGAGGTATAGTTCTCACGGCCGTGTATAAGGCAGTCGCCCAGAACGTCCTCAGAGTAAACAGACCTGCCGTACTTGTCAAGGACTTCAACACAGAGGTCATTCTCCACAGCCACCTCACTTAGCAGACTGCGGAACTCCTGTTTTTCCATGGTGTCGTAGGATGCTGATATTTTCTTTGCAGCAGCGGCGGCGTCACGGACCTTCATGCCCTCGTAGAATTTCTCCAGAAACAGTATCTGGAACGTCCACAGAAGCACGAACACGACTATCGTAAAGAGTATGAAGTACATCCAGACCTTGAATTTAAGAGGGATGCGGCTGTTCACGCTCCTCAGCTTTTTAATTAGCCTCAAACTTATATCCCATTCCTCTCAGAGTAACGATGAACTTTCTGTACTCACCCAGACTATTTCTCAGCATTTTGATATGTGTATCCACTGTTCTGTCATCGCCGAAGAAATCATAGCCCCATACTTCTTCAAGGAGCTTGTCTCTTGAAAGAGCGATGTTCTTGTTCTTTACCAGATAGAAAAGAAGGTCATACTCTTTGGGTGTCATAGAAGCTCTTTCGCCGTTTACATATACTTCTCTGCCGGAGATGTCCACCTCCAGGCCCTCGAAAACATATTTGTCAGGCTGAGCTGACTCAGCAGGACGTGAGCTGCGCTTCAGTACCACCTTAACTCTTGCCATGAGCTCCTTAGGCGAGAAAGGCTTGACCACATAGTCATCCACCCCTATCTCAAAGCCGAAGAGCTTGTCGTACTCCTCACCTCTTGCGGAGAGCATGATAACGGGGATACTTTTTGTCTTATGTATCTCCTTGCAGGCGGAATATCCGTCAAGGCGGGGCATCATGACATCCATGATGATAAGGTCATAGTCGTTATTGTGGCAGAGGTTGACAGCCTCCATGCCGTTCTCAGCCTCTGTGACCTCATAGCCTTCAAATTCGGCATATTCTCTTACTACTTTTCGGATGTTTATTTCGTCGTCAACTACCAGGATATGTGCCATAATTATTACCTCCGGTGAAATGATCATCTGTGATACTCCGATCACTATTTTTTTCTATTATACCATTTTATCAGATAAATGTGTACGTTTTATGAAGATTTTTTGTACATTTAGGGCAAATTCATCAAAATTGCCTTTCAGTTGTAAATCCCAGTTGACATTTTCAGTAAAATTTGCTATAATAGAGTTGACCATTTTTCGGCAGATGTCCTCCGGGACCATTCTTGGCGATATTCCGCCAGTGCCGTGTTCAAATCATAAATTCTGAAAAAAGGAGGCGGTCATCATGAAAAGCAGCGGTTTCAATACCCTTGCAGCTTCCCTCGTCATATTAGCCGCCACCGCTGTTGTCGCAGCATATTGTTTCTTCTATCCGAGCCACGCTCATGAGACTATTATAATCTATATTTCCACCATGGTCTTTATGACTATAATACTTGCCCTCTCATCGTGGATATACAAGCGTCACGGCAGCTCCGTGGGCGCATCTGAATTCATTGCTATCACCGAGGACCTCAACACCGAAATGATAATCTGGTCCGACGATTTCTCATATGTTTACATGAACAAAAAGCTCCGTGACCTCCTGGGCATCCCAAAAGAGGAGGCAAGCCAGAGGTCTGCGGCATGGCAGGCTTTCGGCATAAGTGTCCCAGGCATCGAGGAATTCGAGAAGGTCATCAACGACCCTGCCTATGAGTCCCGTTTCAGGAACGCTGCCGGTACCGTGACCAGCATCGCATGGAGCACCTCCCTTGTAAAGAAAAGAAAAAAGAGCAACCTCTACCTCAGCACCGGCTTCAACCTTACAGAGCTGAAAAAAATGCGTGCCAACCTGGCCTCAGCCAATGACTTCTTCAACTCCTCAATGGAGCTCGCAGAGATCGGACTCATCATGAGCACCGACAGGAAAAACTACCGTGCATCCTCCGAAATGGTGCGTATGCTGGGCCTCAGAGGCAGCAGCATCACCCTCAGTGAGTTCAGGTCCCTTATACACCCCAATGACAGAGTGCAGTTCGACAGCGCTATAAAGTCCACTGATACATCTGTTGTCAGGAGCATTGAGATAAGGATAAAGTCAGCAGACGGCATCTACCACTGGTACTCCTACCGATTCAAGTCCATAGAAGGTACAGACAACACCATGCCCCTTTTCGGCGGAGCTATCCTCGACATAACTCAGGAACATGAGAAGGACGTCCTCATCGAGCGTCTTGCTTACATCGACGAAGTCACTGAAATAGCCAACAGGAACAAGCTCCTGGATACAGGTCAGGAGATATATGACACCTGCCGGCTGCTGGGATACTCCTACTGGATAATCGTCCTCGATATAGACCGTTTCCATATCATTAATGATACCTGCGGCTACAAGAAGGGCAATTACATCCTCAGGAATTTTGCTCATATCCTCTATAAATTCGTAAATCCCGGCGGTCTCGCCGCAAGGATAAGCGGCGACAACTTCGCCCTCATCCTCAAGGACTACGGCGACAACGAGCTCCCGGCCCGTACCGTCAGGTCCATTCAGGATGAATTCGCCAAGATGGCTGTGGACGAACTGGCCGCTATCAGTCTCAACTGTTCCGCCGGATATTCAAGGATGCCCGCAGACGGCAGTTCCTTCCTTGACGTCATGGAGCACGCTGAATTTGCCCTGAAATCCAACAGCAGCAACCAGGGCGGCATCTGCGCCTACGAGCCCAGTATGCACGACTCCATAATCGGGGACAACGAGCTTGAAAAGGCACTTGCGCTTGCTATAGACAATAACGAGCTCCAGCTCTTCTATCAGCCTAAGATAAATCTTTCAACAGGCAAGATAATGGGTGTGGAGGCTCTCATCCGCTGGATAAAGCCCGACGGCACTATCGTCCGTCCTGACGCTTTCGTGCCTATCGCTGAGAGGAGCCACCTCATCGGCAGGATAAGCGAATTCGTACTCAACGAAGGCTGCCGCCAGAACAAACTCTGGCAAAAAATGGGCTATCCCAACATTGTAATGTCGATAAACTTCACCTCAATGGACTTCTACCAGGCCGACATAAAGGAAAAGGTCCTCGACGCTCTGGCAAAGTCCGGGCTTGAGCCTCAGTGGCTGGAAGTTGAGCTCACAGAGAGTCTTGCCCTCAACGACATCGACTACGCTGTTTCTCAGATGAACAAGCTCCGTGAGCTTGGAGTCAAGCTGGCAATGGACGACTTCGGCACCGGCTACTCCTCACTGAGCTATCTGCAGATACTACCGATAACCCTCCTCAAACTGGACCGCTCATTCATCACCGACATAGAGCATGACAACATCGCCTATGAGATAGTTTCAGCAGTCATCAGGATAGCCAAGTCTAAAAAGATAGAGACTATCGCCGAGGGTATCGAGGACAACGTACAGGAGTCAATTCTCCGCATGGCAGGCTGTGACTACGGTCAGGGCTTCCTCTACGGAAAGCCTATGCCGCCGGAAAAATTACAGGAATTCTTCGAGCAGAATATCAGAAAATGATACAGAATAAATTTTAAGGACCTGTCCGTACGGGACAGGTCCTGATAAACGGAGGTACACTAAAATGAAAAGAAGAATAGGCATCCTTACCAGCGGCGGCGACTGTCCCGGACTCAACGCTACTATCAGAGGCGTTGCCAAGGCCTGCTATGAGCGTTTCGGTGAGGACAATGTAGAGATAGTCGGCATCTCAAACGGCTACTACGGTCTCATCAATAACCTATGCAAGGATATGTCCCCCTCTGCTTTCTCAGGCATCCTCACACAGGGCGGCACTATCTTCGGCACAAAGCGTCAGCCATTCAAGATGATGCAGGTCATCGGTGAGGACAACGTTGACAAGGTCAAAAACATGAAGGAGACCTACAAAAAGCAGAAGCTGGACTGCCTCCTCACTCTCGGCGGAAACGGTACCCACAAGACCTCCAAGCTCCTCGCTGATGAGGGACTCAATGTTATAGGACTCCCAAAAACTATCGACAATGACATTTACGGCACCGATGTTACCTTCGGTTTCCACACAGCCGTTGACATAGCAACAGATGTTATAGACCGTCTCCACACCACTGCTGCAAGCCACTCACGTATACTGGTATGTGAGATAATGGGAAATAAGGCGGGATGGCTCACACTCAATGCAGGTATAGCCGGCGGTGCAGATATTATAATCATCCCTGAGATCCCCTACGACATCGACAAGGTCTGCGACGCTGTAATGGCAAGAAGCGCATCCGGAAAGACCTTCTCAATACTGGCTGTTGCTGAGGGCGCTTTCGATGTTAACGAGGCTCAGATGAAGAAGAAGGAACGTGCAAAGAAACGTGCTGAAGCAGGCATCACTACCGCTACGAGCCGTATAGCTGCCCAGATACAGGCAAATACCGGTATGGAGGCAAGAGTCTGCGTTCCCGGTCATATGCTCAGAGGCGGTGCTCCCAGCGCTTACGACCGTGTACTCTCCACTCAGTTCGGAGTTCACGCTGCCTACCTCATCGCAAAAGAGAGATATGGCAGAACAGTTGCAAAGATAGGCAACAAGATAACTTCAAACAAGCTGGAGGACATCGCCGGAAAGACCAAGTTCGTTGATACTGACAATCACCTGGTCATTGCTGCAAGGGACATCGGAGTTTCCTTTGGTGACTAATATCCATAATCATAGCATTCTACAGGCTGCTGCTAACTGCGGCAGCCTCTTTATTTCTGCGAAAGGAGGCAGGCTGTGAAAAAAAGAGTCCATGAGCTCGACTTCATCAAGGGACTGGCTATACTGCTGGTCGTAATCGGCCACGCTGTAAGTCAGGTCTGGGACCCTGACCCGGCTGTGTATGAGGATTCCCCGGTATTCAGGATAATTTACTCATTCCATATGCCTCTTTTCGTATTCGTCAGCGGATGCGTATGCAGCATGACTCTCCGGCAGAACTTCCGCTGGCTTGGGCGCCGGCTTCGGAAAATAGGGATCCCATATCTTCTGGGACTTATACTTTGGTACGGAGTCCTTGGACGCAGCACCCCTTCCGAATTTCTCTCACCAATGGCCTATTGGTACCTGCCATTCATTATGGTAACAGACTCGGTGTACTTCTTTGAGAAGCGCTTCCGGCTGCGTGGACTGCTCTTCGGCAGTGTATTCCTGGCTGCGGTAGGTTTCTGGGGACTTGTTCCCATACAGGCTGACCTCACCAACCACATAGCTGACTGCCTTCCATTCTATGCCGCCGGTACTCTATTCCCGGAGGCAAAAAAACGTCTTGGACGGCGGGCTCTCCCTATTTACGCAGTTTCCGGAGCAGCATTTACCGCTCTTACACCGATAAGCGGTCACGGCATAGGCGGACAATTCCGGCGCTTTGAGGAGCTGACAGGAACCTCACCGGCGGGTGCAGTAAAGCTGGGACTCGTTCTGGTGAACAAGCTGATGCTCCCAGCCTGCGGAATAGGTCTGGTGCTCCTGCTGACTGCCGTTATATACGCAATACCGGCATTTTCACGATTCCGCAGGTCATTTGAAACTCTCGGAAACAACACCCTCTTCATCTACATACTCCACGACATTTTCTTCTTCCGGCCCACCAAAGACCCTATAGCAGACTGCATAATATCCGCAGCAGCCGGAGTTGCAGTCCCTTTGATTGTTTCCCTCGGTTACCGGAAAGTCCGGAGATACATACGAAAAATAACCTCAGCCGTCGGATACAAATAGTAAAAACATAAAAATTTATCATTTTTTGTAAAAAGCTCTTTTCAAATTAAGGAAAATGTGCTATAATATGATATATTTCTTTAGGAGGTATCATAATGACAGAATCAGAGTTATTTGACCTTTGGCGTACCAATGCCAAGGAGGACCCCGATCTCCAGTCGGAGCTTGAAAGCATCAAGAACGATAGTGATGCTATTTTTGATAGATTCTACCGTGACCTCGAGTTCGGCACAGGCGGTCTCAGAGGCGTTATAGGCGCCGGTACAAACCGCATGAATATCTATACAGTAAGAAGAGCCACCCAGGGCTTTGCAGATTATCTCAATCAGGAGTACAAAAACCCAAGCGTTGCTATTTCCTTCGACAGCCGTATCAAGTCGGATGTTTTCTCAAAGGCTGCTGCTGAGGTACTTGCCGCTAACGGTATCAAGGTCCACATCTACACAGAGCTCATGCCAACTCCATGTCTTTCTTTCGCTGTTCGTGCACTGAACTGCCAGGGCGGTATCATGGTAACTGCCAGCCACAACCCTGCTAAGTACAACGGCTACAAGGTGTACGGCGAGGACGGCTGCCAGATAACTCTCAGAGGCGCTGAGATAATCCTTGAAAAGATAAATTCCCTTGACATCTTCAAGGATGTCAAGACTTCTTCCTTCGACGAGGAATTAGCTAAGGGCAATATAAAGTACATCGGTCAGGACGTCATCGAGGACTTCTACAAGCACGTCCTTGCTGAGGGCATCAACGCAGACCTCTGTGCTTCAAGCGGACTGAAGGTCGTTTACACTCCTCTCAACGGCACAGGCAACAAGCCTGTACGTGAGATACTCAGCAGACTTGGCATCTCCGATGTTACTATAGTTAAGGAACAGGAGAACCCTGACGGCAACTTCACCACCTGCCCCTACCCGAACCCCGAAATAAGAGAGGCTCTGGAAGTAGGTCTCAGATACTGCAATGAAGTTAAGCCTGACCTTCTTCTCGCTACAGACCCTGACTGTGACCGTGTCGGTATCGCTGTTCCCGACGGAGATGGCTATGCACTCTTCTCAGGAAACGAAGTTGGAGCTCTTCTCCTTGAATACATCTGCCAGCAGCGTATCAAGAAGGGCACAATGCCTAAGAACCCTATTGCTGTAAAGACTATCGTTACTACCGATATAGTAAACCTCATCGGCAAGGAGTACGGTGTTGAGATAATCGACGTTCTCACAGGCTTCAAGTTCATCGGTGAGCAGATAGGCCTCTTAGAGGCCAAGGGTGAGGAAAACCGCTATATCTTCGGATTTGAAGAGAGCTACGGTTACCTCTCCGGTTCATATGTAAGAGATAAGGACGCTGTTAACGCTTCAATGCTCATCTGCGAAATGGCAGCTTACTACCGCACTCAGGGCATCACTCTTCTCCAGGCAAGAGAGAATATGTACAAGAAGTACGGTATGTTCCTCCAGACTCTCCATAGCTTCACTTTCGAGGGTGCAAGCGGAATGAAGAGAATGTCTGAGATAATGACTCAGCTCCGCAACGAGCATCCTACAGAGATAGGCGGTCTCAAGGTCGAGAGATTTGAAGACTACCAGACCAGCGTTGCCAAGGACCTTGTAAACGGCACTGAGTCTCAGATCACGCTGCCCAAGTCCAACGTCCTTGCTTTCTACCTTGAAGGCGGTTCAAAGGCTATTGTCCGTCCTTCTGGTACAGAGCCCAAGATAAAGACCTACTTCACAGCCAAGCAGCCTACAAGAGCTGAGGCTGAGGAGCTTGAAAAGAAACTCTACGACGACTTCACCAAGGTTTTAAACTAAGATATACATAGGGGCAGACTTCAGTTTGCCCCTTAATTTTCTTTTGCAGTGGAATGACCCACTGACATTTCAGAATGGAGTGTTAAGATGAACGACTGGAATCCTCAGCAGTACGCTAAGTTCATGAAGGAAAGAACTTTGCCGGCTATCGACCTTGTAAGCAGGCTCACTTTGAAAAATCCCAAGAAAATACTTGACTTGGGCTGCGGCCCCGGAAACAGCACTCAGGTGCTGAAGGACAAGTATCCTTTCGCACACATAATCGGTGCTGACAAATCGCCGTCTATGATAGAACAGGCAAGGGCAGAGCACCCGGACCTGGAATTCGTACTCTTTGACGCTGCCGGCGACTTATCTTCAATAGGTTCGGATTACAGCATAGTCTTTTCAAATGCCTGCATCCAATGGATACCTGACCACAAGTCCCTCATCCCAAAGCTCATGGGGCTTCTTGAAAAAGGCGGTATGCTGGCAGCTCAGGCTCCAATGCAAAGCGAGCACCCGGTACAGCAGCTCATACAGAAACTTGCTTTCAGCGACAAATGGTCACGTAAGATAAAACACCCCAGAACGCTCAACACCCTCACTCAGGGCCGGTATTTCGACATTCTCGCAGAATGTACAAGTGATTTCAGCATATGGAAAACTGTGTACGGCCACAGGATGCCCTCCCACCAGAGTATAGTTGAGTGGTACAAAGGCACCGGACTCAGACCATATCTCGCACAGCTCGACGATGAGGACGGTATAAAATTCGAGACTGAACTCCTGGAAATGATAAAAAACACCTACCCTGTACATCCAAACGGAGAGATACTTTTCAAATTTCCAAGAATATTCTTTACCGCTGTTAAGGAATGAGATATACAGTTAAAACAAAAAAATATATCCATACCACTTGACAAATTTGCTTTGGAAGTGTATAATTAATTACTGTAATGTATAACGGCACTACTGTCTAAAGGAACTGATGGGCTGCACGGATACAAAATCTTGAAAGAGGTGACTATCGTGAAAGAAGGAATCCATCCTAACTTTGTCAAGACCACAATTACCTGCCACTGCGGTAACGTGATCGAGACTATGTCCACAAAGGAAAACATCAAGGTCGAGATCTGCTCTAAGTGCCATCCCTTCTATACAGGCAAGCAGAAGCTCGTTGACACTGGCGGACGTGTTGACAGATTCAAGAAGCGTTTCAATATGGACAAGTAAGCGATACAGCCGGTCTGATGACCGGCTTTTTGCGTTATTGATTTAAGGAGCTCCCATGAACTATTTTACCGTTTCTCAGCCTGCTGAGGACTCCTTCATCGAGAAGAGGTCGGAGTTCATCGGCTATATCGCCCCCGTTGCCACCAACGAACAGGCCGTTGACTTCATAAATCAGATAAGAGCAAAGCACCGCAAGGCCAAACACAATGTCTATGCCTATATCCTGCGTCAGGACAATATTTCCCGATATTCCGACGACGGCGAACCTCAGGGTACCGCCGGTATGCCTGTGCTGGAAGTGCTGAAAAAACGTGGACTTACAGATGTATGCGTTGTTGTGACCCGCTATTTCGGAGGCATACTCCTTGGCGGAGGCGGTCTCGTCAGAGCCTACTCCCACGCAGCATCTCTGGCCTGTGATGCCGCGGATATAATGCATATGTGTCTGTGCCACCGTCTC
>ODAI010366047.1_pt1 | contig 10585 bp, 14 predicted proteins | sample 1539321 | NCBI WGS metagenome assembly ODAI01 (sample SAMN02144231, study PRJEB22623) | gut metagenome | biome: sheep rumen | host: Ovis aries | place: New Zealand | reverse complement strand
TTTTTGTTATTTCTATTAATCATAAAGTGTTAATGTTACAAGATGATTTTGGAGAAAGAATAAAAACAAAACTTAGCACTTATATATATGATAAGAATTATTTATTTGATTTGAGTAATAGTACAGTTGATGATAATTATGATGATTGTTCTATTGCATTAAGGTCTGATATTAACGAAATAACTCAGCTTTTAGTTGATGACTCTAATTTTGGGAAAGTATATAATAGAAATATCCTTCTAAATCAAATGATTGATCGTTATGAAACAAAATTTAGTAGATATTTTGTTATAAAAGAACACGATTTAGTTGTTTCTAGTATTAGTACTAATGGGGAATTAAATAATTTTGCAATTCTTGGAGGATTAATAGTACATCCAAATTATAGGAGATTAGGATTGGCAAAAAAAATTGAAGGGTATGCAATTAAAACTTTGAGAAATGAACATAAATTATGTTTTGCTTTTGTAAACGAGAAAAATATAGCTAGTTTTAATTTGCAGAAAAAAATAGGTGGTAAGCAAATTGGTTGTATAGCAAAATTTATTAAATGATATATATGCTTATTTAGTGTCTGGTAATAGAATAGACATAGGTAATTTAGAAGATTATTATAAGATTAGATAAATTATTTGGGAGTAATAATGAACGACATTAACGAATTAAATAAATTGTTGACTAGTTTTTTAGAAAAAAATAAAGATGATATTGTAGTAATTAATAGTAGAATAGTATCATTAAAGGAAGTTTTGTCTTTATCAACATCAGATTTGTATAAATTATTATCAATTAAACCGGGTATGAAATTGTATAAGTATTGTCCGGTCAATAATTATACTTTAGAAAATATTAAAAGTGGCAATATATATTTAAGTAATCCACTTGATTTTGATGATACATTTGATTCATTAAGCGATGCTGACGAATATTCATATATAAATATTAGATTACATTTTTATTTACAACTACTTAAAGTAAATTATGATTATAATGCTACAAACGATGAATTAGAAAATCTATTATTTGCTAAAATGGGAGAAGTAGCTAACACAGCAGATAAATTTGATGAATATTTATCTAAAATTAATATTAATCTAATATCGAAACAAAAATTTAAGATTGTATATTTAAAAGTTTTGCTATCTCAAAATAATATAGATCATCCAATTAGGAATGCATTATTAGATGAATATAATGATTTTATTAATACAGCTTCAAATTATAGAATATCTTGTTTTACAACTAATCAATGTAATTTAAAAATGTGGAGTTTATATGCAAATAAGAATAAAGGTGTTTGTATTGAATATACTGTTGATGATAAAGCTGATAAGTCTATTTTCTCAGTAATTTATTCACATGTTAGAGGAGATGTTAATACTTGTATAGCATATGAAGATGTAAATACTGAAGATGCATTTTTAAGAGTATTTATAAATTCAGTTTTAAGAAAAGATATTTGTTGGATTGAACAAAATGAATATAGATATATAACTGCTAATGAGCAGTATCCAGATAATTTGGTTCAGTTTTATCCGATTACAGGGATTTATATGGGTAATAAAATTTTAAAAAGAAATTATAAAGTAATAACAAATATATGTAAAGAACTCAAAGTTGACTGTTATTATATGCAAAGAAATTTAATTAATTATGAACTATCACCTAAAAAGATAAATGATTAGAGTCATAGAAATTACGGCTTTCTAAATAGATAATCCTAGAAAATGGGCTGAATTAATTAATGATAAAGTAACTATTAATAATGATAGAGGTAATAGCTTATTATTTGGTACTAAGTATGATTTAAAAACTGAAGCAAATGTAGTATGTGAATTGTATGAAAAAGTATTAAAATGAAAAAATGTTATTTTTGGAGGTGAGATTAATGAAAAAAATTGATTTAAAAGTTTTATATCAATATAAACAAAATGAATTGTTGAATTCTCTAAAATCATCTAATTCTTTTCCTCATCCAACTTCTAATGGAAATATAAAAGAAGAATCGTGGATTTCTTTTTTTCGTGAAATATTACCAAAAAGATATGCGATTGATTCTGGTTTTGTTATTGATTGTAATAATCATATTAGTGAACAAATTGACTTAATCATATATGATAATTATTACTCTCCAATTATCTTTCAATTGGAAGGTGAGAAATATATTCCAATTGAAAGTGTATTTGCTATTTTTGAAATAAAACCACAATTAAGAAAATCAACATTGACTTACGCAATTAAAAAAATTAGTAGTGTTAAAAAATTGGAGAGAACCTCAAATAGTATAAATACAATAAATGGTAGAACCAAGTTTGATGAAAAGAATAAAGAAATAATATCTGGATTACTTACAACAAATAGTAGTTGGACAGATAGTGAAACAAATATAAGAAAGAATTTAGCTTGTTTAGTTAAGTCAGATAATGATGAAATATCACTAATAAGTTCGGTTGAAAATTTTACGTATTCAATAAATTATGAAAATGGAATAACTATTGAGACCGATGATAGTGTATTTCCAATACTATATTTATATTTTAAATTATTAAAAATGTTGCAATCATTTGGCAATCCATTACCGATTGATTTCGATAGATTTAATATTAATGGATTATAAAGGTGGAGGTAAAGAATGATTAATTCAGATTATTATCTATATAATTTAATACATAATAAGCATACTTCTGGATATAATGTTTCTGAGCAAAAAGCCTTTGATTCAATAAGTGACAAAATTAATATGTGGGCTCATATAAATCATATTAATATTAAGATAAAAAAATCAGGGTCAAAGGAAAAAGGTGATTCAATTAAAGGGAAATCTGATGTTGATATTTTTGTTTCAATAGATGATTATGATAATGAAGCAAGTGTTAAGAAATATCGTTTATCACTATATAAATATTTATCAAATTTCTATTCTAACATTCGAAATCAAGATGTTTCAATCGGTATTAATTATGCTGGAATTAATGTTGATGTTACGCCAGGTAAAATTATAAAGAATGATTCATATTATTCGTTTAATAAAGATCATTATATATATTCATTAGATGACGATAGAAATATTAAAACAAATATTGATAAGCAAATTAGTTTAATATGTAGTTCAAATCATATAAATGAAATAATTCTATTGAAAATATGGAAAACTAATAATGATATCAAATTTCCTTCTATTGCTATTGAACTTATTGTTATTAAGTATTTTAATGATTACCCTTATGCAAATTCAAGCATATCAAATAATATGATAGGTTTAATGCATTATATTGCTGAAAATATTGAAACTATAAAATTAAGTGATCCCGGCAATTTAAGCAATGATGTATTGGAAGATTTCTCTTTAGATAAGAGAAGAAAAATAAAAAAGAAACTTGAGGAAGATTTGGTTTTGTCGACATTTTTCAATAGTCTATCAGCTGTTTTTCAATAATCTTAGAATAAGTTTAATAGTTGAATGAATATATACTTGTCCTAAATGTGGATGTTCTTTTCAAAATCCTGGTACATGTCCTGATTGTAAAGAAGATTTAGAAGCAGAAATGGGGCCTGAATCTTATGAGGGTTATGCCATCCCTAACGATGAAGAAAAAAATGAAGATGAAGAAAAGTTTGCATTTCTAATGTTGTTTAATAGAGGTTTCAATTATGAAACTTCTTTTTTAATGCATATTTTTTTGCCGAAAATATGCACATAGCAATTGTTTATCTGCATAAAAAATGATAAAATATATGCAGAAAGAGGTGTTTTTATGAGAAAATATGATTATACATTCTTAGAAAAAGATGGAATACCTGGAGAGTTAATAAATGTATTAACAAATATTTATTCAATGAAGTCTAATAATGATACTAGAAAAGAAGAATTTCCTAATGTATTTACTGAATTACAAAGAATTGCCATAGTTCAATCAGTAAAAGGATCTAATGCTATTGAAGGTATTATTACAACAGATGAAAGAATAAATGAAATAGTAAATAAAAGTAGTGCTCCATTAAATCATAATGAAGAAGAAATTGCAGGATATAGAGATGTATTAAATCTTATTCATAGCAATCATAATATATTAGATATGACTGAAGCAAATATATTGTCGTTTCACGAAATGTTACTTAGAATTGCTAAACCTAATGTTGCAGGGAAATATAAAGAATCTGATAATGTAATAATGGAAATAAGACAGGATGGAACTAGAAGTGTAAGATTTAAACCAGTCCCAGCAAGTGAAACTCCACAAGCAATGGAACAATTAATATTAGCTTATATTGATGCTAGAGATAATCCTAATATTAATCAATTATTATTAATACCATGTGTAATATTAGATTTCTTATGTATTCACCCATTTTCTGATGGTAACGGAAGAATGTCAAGGTTATTAACTTTGTTATTACTATATAAGGCAGGATTTGATGCAGGGAAATATATATCTTTTGAAGAACAAATAAATAAAACAAAAATATATTATTATGAATCATTAAGAAAATCATCTATAGGATGGGATGAAAATAAAAATGATTATTTCTATTTTGTGGATAATTTCTTAAGAACTTTATATACATGTTATAAAGAGCTTGATAAGAGATTTGCAACTGTTAATAGTAAGAAAATCAATAAAACATCTAGAATTGAAGCGACTATATTAAATAGTATTCTTCCAATATCAAAAAAAGAAATATCAGATATATTACCAGATATTTCAGTAACAACAATAGAATCAGTATTAAGTAAGATGCAAAAAGAAGATAAAATTATTAAAATCGGGGATGGAAGGAATACTAAATATATTAGAAGATCTTAAATGACTATAATCTATTCATGCTATAATACCATTTATATAAATTAAATGGTATTATAGGTAATGTAGATGCTCCAGGTGGATTTATAGAATGGTTTAGTAATAGAAATGATGTCTATGCTTATTTAATGCCTGGTAAAAGAATAGATATAGGTAATTTAGAAGATTATTATAAGATTAAATAGAAGTCCTTTGAGACTTCTATTTTTTTGAAAATATAGTATATTATATTGAAAAATTGATTTATTAGTTATATAATATATATGATAACCATTCAAAAAAATTGAATATTTGGAGGAATTATAATATGGCAATTTTAAACATAAAATTAGATAATGTATTATCATTTTACGATTTTAATGTAAATTTTTCATTCCCAAATAAGCTTAAGACAAGCATAATTGAAAACGAAAATTTAGAATTTGTACCATCTTTTAGATATAAGAAGTTAAATATATTTGTTGGTTCAAATGCTACTGGTAAAACATCATTAGTTAAATGCATATGGAGAACTTTATTATTTTTAAATAGAAAAGAAAAAATAATATTAGATGAAATTGTAAATAAAAATGATAAAGATTCAAAAATAGAAATTGATCTAGTAGAAGATAATGAGAATAATCATATCTTACATAGGTATAAAATATTAATATCAGATAAATTTAATGATTCTAAGGTTATGGTATCACATACATTTGTTAATTTATCTGCTGCTAAATCAACAAAAGATTCTTATGAAAACAAAATAAAAGAATTGAATTCTATACCGGATAATTATTTAGATTATATTGAATGTTTAAAGGATATTACACCATATTCTGGGTGGAAGATTGTTTTACCAGCAACTGAATATCCTTTTGATACAATAAATTTTGATAAGGCTAAAAGCAACGAGGAAGAACAATCATATGTAAAAATATTAAATGATGTATTTAAAACATTGGACTCATCAATAATTAAAGTTACTAAGAGTAAGGATACAAATAATGCATATGTATTAGAGCACGATTGTGGAGCTAAAATTATAATCCAAGAAGGAATGAAATTATCTGATATTCCTTTACTATCAAGCGGCACTAAATATGGTGTAAATATATCAAATATTATATTTGGTATAAAACATCATAATAATGGCATTTATTTAATAGATGAACAGTTCTCATATGTTAACTCAGATATAGAAGCAGCCATGCTATCGACAATGGTATCATTATTAGGGCCAAACGAACAAATATTCTTTACAACACATAATATGAACATATTAAGCTTAGGTTTCCCGTTTCACTCTTTCTATTTCATGAAAAAGGAAAAAATAAATGGTAAACAAATAATAACTATTAATTGTGGATCTGAAGCTGATAATAGAAATAATGTATCTCCAAAAACAATAATTGATAATGATATATTTGCTACAGCACCAAATGTAAATAAAATATTTGAAATTGCAGAGGAAAATGCTAATGAGTAAAATATATCAATATTTTGTTGAAGGTGAATGTGAAGAAAAATTAATAAATGCATTGAAGGTTAGACCAGAAGAGTATCTAACACCAGGTAAGGTTACAGTATTTAATTTTACTAATAAGCTAATTACTAATCCTCGTATTGCGGTTTTGAATAAAGAAACAATAATTATATTAGTTTATGATATTGATGTTAAGAAAACTGAAATATTAGAGAAGAATATAGCAAAGCTTAACAAATTTGGTTTTAAGAAAATATATCATGTTCAATCAATAAATAATTTTGAAGATGAAATAGTATATTCTACCAATTTAAATAATATTAACGGATTATTTAATACTGTAGGAAAAGAAGAATTCAAAAAAGAATTTATACATTCATCGAATATTATTAAAAAATTAGATAGTGTGAATTTTAATAGAGATAAAATATGGTCAAGAGTTAATAATAAGGGACCATTTAATAAGTATTCGAATAAAGAATCATTAAAAATAATAAGGAATAAAAATTAATAATTAAGATTATTATAGAAAAGATAGATATTAATGTTTTTTAAAAGAAAATCTAAAAATAAAAAATCAACTTTAATATATTTAATAGATAATCATAGAATGACATATGAAGATTTTAAAGAATTAACAGAAATCTCACCTAGTGAGTTTTCTAATACAATTATAGTATTTAAGAATATGTTAAATGATTTAAAACTAAATATGATTTTATAACAGAAACAACACCTAATAACTATTTGAATGATATGAAATATAATATTAAATATAGTAATAAAAAGATAAATGAATATTATTCAAGAACATAAATATAATTATTAGCAGGAGGAATAATTATGGGAACAATTTATACTTGTCCAAAATGTGGATGTTCTTTTCAAAATCCAGGTATTTGCCCTGATTGTAAAGAAGGTTTAGAGGCAGAAATGGCACCTGATTATTTAGAAGGTATTGCTATACCTAATAATGATGTAGATGATGAAGAAGAAACTAATGAGGAAGATGAATAATTTTTTACTTAGTAGTTTATTATAGTCGAATACTAGTTTTTATTGTCAATATATTGAAAATTTTATTTATTATTTGTTGTTTAAAAAAAATGTGCTAGAATAATATTGCAAGTACAGAAGGACTCATAGAATAGTATGTAGAAATGCTGTCACCATACTATTTGTATCCTTTGTGTCGAGTTATGGGAAAAGCCCAGTGACAGGGGCTTTTTTTGTTTATTCTAATGTGATAAAATTATTATGGTAATTGTGTATTAGGCTATTAAGTCTATGAAAGAATATAAAACATTAGAAGAACAAATTGAATATTTAATAAGTAATAAGAAAATTGATAAGGAAACGATTGATTTAAAAATATTTAATAAAACTGCTTATTTGAATATTATTACGCTCTATACTGATTTAATTGCTATAGGTAGAGCAAAAGATGAAGTAAAGGTGTTTTGGAAAGGTTTTTTTTATTATGAAGATTGTACGAAAGTTTAAACTAGATGGAGTAAAGTTGTCACAAGATTGTATTGTTACTTTGATGAAACTATTCTCAGAGTTAGCTATGACTGAAATTGATGTTTCAATGGAAAATGATAGACATTATCAAAATATGACTGCAGAAGAATTTGGAGGAACCAATTTTAATAATATTATTATTGAAGGTATCTATATTCATTCTTATGATTATGATAAAAAAATGGCATTCTATTTAAAAAGTGATAGTAGTATATTCACTGAACATTATGAAATTGTTTTAGAAGGGGAAAATGAACTTATAATCAATGATTTAGAAATAAAGGTTAGAGATTGGATAACAAATAATACTTTTAGAGGTAGAAAAAAATACGCTACTTTAAATAATATGTATTTAACTACTATATTTTATATAATTTTATTTGCAATTCCTTTTAATTTCGGTATGTATAACACTTTTTTTAAAAATGCTGAACAAAAATGGATTGTAATTGCTTTCTCTCTTTTTGGAGTAGGAGCTGCAGGAATTGGGATTTGGATAAATGATCTTGCCTTAAGATTATTCCCTAACACTGAATTTTTATTTGGATATAATACAGCATTTTATAAAAGAAAGTATTTTTGGGGATTTATTGTTTTAATAGTTCTCCCATTTATATTTATGGTTGGTAGTGTTTTTTGGTCTAAAAGTATTTCATAAGGAATGAATAATAATATAAATTTATAAAGCAAGGAGTAAAATAATGAATTTTCAAGAAAAAGCAGATTCTGTAATTTTACAAAAATGTAAAGATTTTGTTGCTAAGTCTAATGATATTAAGAATGACTATCAAACTTTTAAAAATGCTTTAATTTTAGGTACTGAGTTGAGGGAATCTCTAATAGCTTCTCATAAGGATTTTGATGATTATATCAAAGAAAGAATTAAAGAAATTGATTTCTTAGATGGAATTGAAAGAGATGTTTTTAGATGTTGAAGCTCATAATGTTTTGGACGAGTTAGAATTAATAGAAAAAAAGAATAGAAGACATTAATTTATACCTCACATAATGTAACCACATAATAGACAATTTGAATCTCTATGATTTCAATTTATCATTAAAGTATTTGCAATATACTTTATTTTATATTTATGATATACTTTATTTGATTTTTTTATAAGAGGTAATTATTATGAAAATAGAAGATTTCAAAGATGAAGAAGAAACTATATTATGGAAGGGTAAGCCTAATAAATATGTTTTTGTTACAGAAAAAATATTTACACCACTTGCTATATTCGCAATAATATGGATGTTATTTGATATAGGTTTCTTAGCATTTTTCTTCACAACAGTATTACAAGATGAAGAAATGAAATTTATGACATTTGTGATAATTCCATTTATGATATTACATTTAATGCCTGTATGGGTTTATTTGGGTGGAATAATATTTAGTTTTAGAAACTGGAATAATACTAATTATATGGTAACTGATAAAGCTGTTTATGCAACTTCAGGAGCTTTTACAGTAAACTGTGTTAGAAAAACATTCCAAGAAATAACTAATGTATCATTTCATCAAGGTTTAATAGATAAAAACCATAATGTTGGTGATGTATTTATTTCTACTGGTTTGACTGTTAGTAGTAATGGTAAAACCAAAAATGCTGGTATTAATATTATTGATATTGAAGATTTCTTAAAGGTTTATAAATTAATTAATAAGACAGGTACTGATATTTTTTCTGATACAATGTATCCTAATAATTTAAGACCTGATACAAATGATGGATATAAAACAAAATATAATAATGAGAATGAATAAGATTAAAGCAATTATTTTTGATATGGATGGAGTTATATTTAATACTGAAAATCTATGGCGTGATGGTGATAGATTAGCTAATATTAAATATAATTTAGATTTAAATGATGATTATAGAAAATCATTATGTGGTAAAAGTGAAGAATTAATTAAATTAGAATTTAAAAATATGTTTCCTAATTTAAATGTTGATGAATATAGAAAATATATTCATGATTATGTTAATAATGAAATTGATAATAATCATTTTGATATTAAAGAAGGATTTATAGAATTAATTGATTATTTAAAAAATAATAATTATAAGATTGCTTTAGCATCATCTAGTAATAGATCAAGAATAGAAAAATTATTTAAATTAAAAAATATTAATTTAGATATTTTTGATTATATTGTTACTGGTGATGATGTTGGTAAATTAGGTAAGCCTAATCCTTATATTTTTAATTTAGTTTCTAAATATTTAAAAATTGAACCTAAAAATATAATAGTATTAGAAGATTCCATAAATGGAATAGAAGCTTCTGTTAAAGGTGATTTTATATCTATTATGGTTAAAGATTTAATAGAACCTAATGATTATTGTATTAATAATTGTCATAAAATATTTAATAATTTATTTGAAGTAAAAGAATATTTGAAAAATTAATAGTTCAAATTATTGAATTAGATAAAAAATATGTTATATACTATAAATGTCTTAAGAGACAACAGATAGTTTAGGTAAAATGAAAAGGGATGGCAATCATCCCTTTTCTCATTTTAGAGGAAACAATGTCAATAATAGCTATTTTTATTGATAGTTATTTTTATTTATAATATCATTCGCATAAATAAAATGATAACCTATTGCGAAAATTATAAATATATAATATAATATAAATGGTGGTGCGCTAGTTCGGTGCACATAATCTAGTGGGTGCAAATCCCACCTTGTAAAGTTCAGCCAACAGCAAGTACCGAGTCCTTGGAACCAAAGTGGTAACATTAGGTTTAAGCGTAGGATAGGGAGCATACGAGCCGTAA
>ODAI014456607.1_pt1 | contig 10586 bp, 11 predicted proteins | sample 1539321 | NCBI WGS metagenome assembly ODAI01 (sample SAMN02144231, study PRJEB22623) | gut metagenome | biome: sheep rumen | host: Ovis aries | place: New Zealand | reverse complement strand
TTTAAAACTAAATATAATTAATAATCACGCACGGCAAAAAAACTCCGTTTTTCTTCGCCGAACATGAATTATAATATTAAAACTATATTAACATTAACTAGAAAAAAAAGTTTTTTTTCTATAGTGCAAGTGTGGAGCAGAACCCTTCACTCGCACCATTAAAGAAATATTTGGACATTTGTTCAATTAGATACTTTAAAAGCTTGCATTATGCAAGTTTTTATGTTATTATGTATACAGATGAAGAAAACTTCATAAAATAAAAAAGGGAACATTCAGTTTAGCATGTTGAATGTCTACCCTAAATATTTAAGACAGACATTTAATTCATTGTTGATGAATTAAGTGTCATTTTTTTATTACAACTATCATTATGATAAGAAGGAATAAAATGATAGTAATGTATCGAAGAACTTTGATAACAAAGTTTCTTTTCTTCATCAATATCAAACCTCCTCTCTATAAGAGATTTGGTAGACACTCAACAACTAAATGTTCCTAATATAATTATACCAAACAAATATTCGTGAAACAACACTTATTTTAAGAAATGTTAAAATTATGATATATTATATGTGGGATTGATATTTATTAATTAGTCTTTATAGATATAAGTGTTTAAAATAGGCTCTTATATCGAAACAATATTTATAAATAAAGGTGGTTTTAAACCGTGAAAAAGATGATATTTTTAGTGATAACAATTTTATTAGTAATAGTAATCTATAAGATAGAACCAGCAAAGTTTATTTTTAATACACAAAAAGGGTACAATAATATAACATACAATATTTTAGCTACAGATGACCTAAATTCAGTTTATAAAGAAAGAGGATATTACATTACTGAAAAAGATAATAAAGTTTTAATTACTATAGCTGCTGGAATGAAAAATACCGGCGGATTTGCTATTAAAATTAATGATATAAAAATAAATAATAAAAATGTAAAAATATATATTAAAGAGACAGAACCACCTAAAGATAGTAATGTTATTCAAGTAATTAATTATCCCATAGTTCAAGTTGAATTAAACGAAAAACCAGAATCTTTGTTAATTAAAAATATTGATGATAATAGTATCTATAGCAAGGTTAACTAGTTTAATGATATTATTGGAAATTATAGTTATCTATAATCTTTTTTTTTACATAAATGTATGCTATAATCGAATTGTAATTAGGTACAATCAGGAGGGTTTAAAATGAAAAGAAATATTGAAATTAAAATTTTACCAAATTATTTTTTAAATGATGATGGTACATTTAATAAGGATGCAGCCATTCACTTAGATGGTAAAATTGCAGGAATCTGCTATGACAAAGAAGGCTTTTCACATTTAGAAAGCGAGCCAAGTGAAAAAACAGATAGAAGAGTTAACATGACAATAAATAATGGACACCATAGTGTTTATGGACATACATATATCAACTTTGATATTAAAAATTTACCAAAAGCTTTGGCAATGGTATTAAATAACGAACATGAATATAATACAAGTGAAAAATCTTTAAGATATACACCAGTTGTCAATAATGAAATTATCACATATGACGAAGAAAGACTTTATAACAAATGGATGGAAATTTTTAAAATAAAAATTAAAGAAAAATATGGCGATGTATATAGTAACTATAGAATTAATAAACTAGCTCAAGAAAATGCTAGATATTTAGTTACAGTATTTACACCAACTGAGATGATATATACTACATCACTAAGACAAATCAATTATATTGCGTCTTGGATGGATGAATATATATCTAAAGCTGACATGAACAACCTATTCGAAAGAAAACTTGCAATGTATATGGATGAATTTATTAACGAACTTGATAAAATAAACGTATTAGATGACAGATTAATGAATAATGAAAAACAAAGAAAAATCTCATTATTTGGTGAAAACCTAGATAACAATGAGGAATATTTTGGAAATGTATATTCGACAAATTATAAAGGTTCATTAGCCCAATTAGCTCAAGCTCAAAGACACAGAACTTTAGATTACAAACTAGAATTTCTAAAAGAAAAAGAGTTTTATATTCCACCAATTTTAGATGATGATTTAGCCTTGATACAAGAGTGGTTAACAGATATGAATATAGTTGAAGAAGTAACACCACAAGGAGAACTTGTTAAAATTAATGAAGTAGGAAAATATGAAGACTTTATTTTAAAATGCAAAGAGAGATTATGCTCTGCAGCTCAATTAGAAATAATGAGACAAACTAAAGAAACATTAATTAAATATAAAGAGTACTTAGAAAAACATAATAACCCACTATCAAATGATATTATTAAATATACACATGGAGCTAGATGTACATTCCCAGATTTTACATGTACCGAAGATTGCAAATTTCCAGAGGGAAAAAGACTTATTAGAAAAATATAAAGTTAGTTTTTGCTAACTTTTTTTGATATAATAATTATAGGTGATAAAATGGAATTGAACTTACTTAAGTATTTAGATTATTTTTCCTATAACTCTGTAGTTATATTATCTTATTTTTTTCTCTGCCTACTAACATTAATTTTAAATAATATAACTCATGATAAAATTAATAATTTTCTTGTTTTTAGAAGAGGAAGCCTTTTGAATCCAATGACTTATATAAGATTAATTGCCTCAGGTCTATGTCATAAAAATTGGACTCATTTTAGAAACAATTTCATTACTATATTATTAATTGGCCCAATATTAGAAGAAAAATATGGAAGTATTAACTTATTATATATGCTTTTAATAACCACATTTGCAAGTAGCCTAGTTCATTTATTTATATATGATGGAGGAGCAATAGGAGCGAGTGATAATGTGTACATGTTAATTGTCCTTTGTTCTATAGTAAACATCGTAGATGGCAAAATACCAATCACACTAATATTAATTATACTTTTCTATATAGTAGATGAGATAATTAAACAATTTTCCCATAAAAACGATAATATTTCTCATGATAGTCATTTAGTAGGGGCTATATGTGGATTTATTTTTGGATATTTTGTATTTGCACTGTAGGTGATATTTATGGAAGTAATAGAAAAAGAAATGTTTCACTTTCACAAAATAGGAATCAAAGACCTAAATTGGAATATTGGAAATACAATAGAAATTGACCAAAACTTTGAATCAAACTATTCTAATATATTTAGAAATTTTAATACAAATGTAAAAACGAATGAAGGATATGAAACAATAGATAGAATTATAGATTATTATATAAAAAAGGATCTAGATAGTGAACAGTTAATTAAACTATTAAAAGATGCACGAGATATAATATATTTAACTAACATTTTTAAAAGAGAAATAGCCTTAGAAATAGTAAGACAAACAAAATATAAAAACCTTCCAAGTAGAAGAAAGTCAATTTGGGTTACTGATAGAGAAGGGATAGATTTTTGGAGACAAAGCCTAAGCAAAAGAGGTGATGGCTCTGATTTAAAACTCTACAAATTATCGTTGACAGGAAGCATTTTCATGACCAGCGATTATTATATTCCAAATGATGACTACCTCTTCGAACAATGTCTAAGAACAGCTGAAAACTATTGGAACCCAGATTTTAATAGAATAAAAAATGACCGCAACGAATATCTATTTCAAGGAAAAGCAAAAATATTAGAAAAAATACAATAATTATTTTATCTTATAAAATATATAAATCCAAAAAAGAAATATAAAATAGGTCTTTTAACAACAAAAATAATCAATTTATATAAAAATTGTAAAATTTTAAAAAAAATTAAAAAAAGTGTTGCTTTTTGTAAAAAAACATGATAACATATAAATAGTTAATAGGATAGAAGAATATATTATTTATATTTTGTTTATATTAACTGTAAGACAAGTTCTTATGCTGTAATATTTACAAAACTATAAATAAAAAACTGTATAATAATTAATTAACTTTAATTTTGCAGTATTTATAAAATATTTTATATATTTTATAAAATAAAATTAAGGTATTAATATTATACTTATTAAATATTACCTATTTATAGCTAATATTTAATGGCATATTCTTCAATCATATCAAGCTATTAACTAAGTGTACACGAGTGGGATCTTGATAAAAAATTATAATTAGAACTGTCAATATAATTATAATTTTCGCAGTAAACCACAAGAAGAGTATGTTGTTTTGACAGGCAACATATTTTTTTTATAGAATAAAGGGAACTAAAAAGTTCCCTTTAAAAAACACAAAAAGTTAGAGTTTACTAAATAATGATGCGATTGTTGTAGATATATACAACTATAATTTATCATAATGTGTCCACATTCTAATGATATGAATCTCATGTTTTTCCTCATCTACCTCATATACTATTCTATGTTGTCTGTTAATTCTCCTAGAATATAAGCCATCTAAATCACCAGTCAATTTTTCATATGAAGGAGGATAACAAAATGGATCACTAATCATTGATATTAAAATATTTCTACAATTTTTATCTAACCCAGAACTTTTTAACTTAATTTTATCTTTTTCAGCCTGCCGAGAAAACTTTATTTTATACTGATTACCATTCTTCATCCGGATTAAATTCCTCGGCTTTATCCCAATTTTCAGTTTTTCTAATATTATTTATGTTATCTACAAGTCCTGGAATACTAGATAAAAATAATGTTTCTTCAATATTTTTCCATTCTTCTTCAGAAATCAAAACAGCGTTTTTACCTTTATTATTAACGATTGTAATAGGATTAAATCCAACGTTTACATCAGCGACTAACTGAAATAAATTTTGTCTTGCATTTGTAATATTTATAGTACTCATAATATCACCTCTTAAACACATTATAACGTACTTTTTTACGTACGTCAAGTGATTTTGTTAAATCAGTATTATTATATGTAATTTTTAAAATACTTATATTAATAAAAACACATTAAGTTTAGACAAAATATTTAACCCCTAGGAATTTTAACATTTGTATCAAAATACCTAGGGGTATGAAAAATAAAAAAGGTTTATATTCAAAGTTCGAATAGTTCGAACATAAACGTCGATGGTGCTGGAAACAGGACTCGAACCTGCGACCTGCTGATTACGAAACAGCTGCTCTACCAACTGAGCTAATCCAGCAACTAGATATAATTATACACTATTTTAATGAATTTGACTATTCTTTTTCATTCTGATATTATAACACACGAGTTAGGGGGATTTTATGGAGTTTATAGGATGTAGCAAAGTTAATATTGATTCTAAGGGTAGAATTATTATTCCAGTTAAATTTAGAAAAAAATTAGAAGATAGAACAATTATACTTAGTAAAGTAAATGTTATTGAAAAACCTGTAATTGCTGCTTTTCCATCGTATAAGTGTGCGAAAGAATTACTGAGTTGTTATTTTGATTTTTCTGATCAAAATTATGATAGAAATTTATCAATTTTAACGGGTGAGTATACTATGGATAACGCTAATAGAATAAGTATTGGAAGACTTTTAGAGGACAGAGAAGAGAAAGAAATGATTGCAGTAGGAAGACTTAAGAGTTTTGAATTATGGTATCGAAGTGACTTGATGGATTACTGTAAATCTGAAAACTTACATTTTTATATGTAAGTTTTTTTGATTATAATTTAATAATAGTGTATAATTCTTTTAGGTGATTATATGGCAATTATTAAGGTTATGGATGAATTACTTGCCAATAAAATTGCGGCGGGTGAGGTAGTTGAAAGATGTGCATCAGTTGTAAAAGAACTTGTTGAAAATAGTATAGATGCATCATCGACAGAAATAAAAGTATTATTAAAGGATGCTGGAACTAGAGAAATAAAAGTAGTGGATAATGGAAAAGGTATGGATAAAGATGACGCAGTCTTAGCTTTTTCACGTCATGCAACTAGTAAAATTGACGATGAAGATGACCTGTATAGATTAGAAACACTAGGATTTAGAGGAGAAGCTCTAGCTTCAATAGCAGCAGTAAGTAAAGTAGATTTAAAAACATGCTCATCTGACATAGGAACCCACGTAATAATTAATGGAGGAAAGATCTTAGAAGTATCTAAGGGAGACGCAAGAAAAGGCACGATTATTACAGTTAGCGAACTTTTTTATAATACACCAGCAAGACTTAAACACATGAAAAGCTTGTACACAGAACTAGCTAGTATCACAGATTATATGAATAAACTTGCTTTGTCACACCCAAATATAAGATTTATATTAGAAAATAACGACAATTTGATATTAAGAACAGATGGCTCTGGAAATCTACTTAAAGTAATTCAAAGTATTTACGGAAATGATGTTGTAAGAAAAATGGTTCCAGTAAGTGGTGAAAATGCCGATTATGAAATAAATGGATACATATCACTTCCAGAAGTACATAGATCAAGTAGAAATAATATGGTTACCATTGTAAATGGAAGAGTTGTTAGAAATACAGAGATAAATAGAGTAATAAACGAGGCATATCATTCCTATAAACCCGACAATAGATATCCAATAACCGTATTAAATATAACTGTCGACCCAAGCGTTATAGATGTTAATATTCATCCGACAAAAATGGATATAAAATTTAGTAAGATGGATACCTTAATTGAACTAATAAGTGAAATGGTTATTAGTAAAATCAGTAATAGAGAACTCATCCCAAAGGCATTCTTAAAAGAAGAAAAAATAGAAGAAAAAAAAGAAAAGCCAAAATATATAGAGCAGTTTATTAAACTTGACTCTAAAGGTTCTACCATAGAAGAAGTAGAAATACCAGAAGAAGAAATAATAATAAATGACGATTTAGATATAGACCTAATTAGCGATGATGAAGAATATAAAGTAGAAGAAAAATTAATGCCAGAAATGTATCCGACTGGCCTTGTTCATGGAACATATATCATACTAGAAAATGAAAAAGGAATGTATTTAATGGACCTTCACGCCGCAAAAGAAAGATGTAATTACGAAAGATTTAAAAAAGCAATGGGCGAGCCTATAATAGCAAGCACATCGATGCTTTTTCCAATCACCATTGAACTAACTAGTAGTGAATACATCATATTAAAAGAACATTTAGACATGCTTACTGAACTAAAATTTAAAGTAGAAGAATTTGGAATTAATTCTATTATTATAAAAGAACATCCAGCATGGCTTCCGACGAATAACTTAGAAGATTCTATTAGAACAATCATAGATATTATTATAAAAGAAAAAGAATTTAGCATAGAAAAATTTAACGAAAAAGTAGCCACAATGATGAGTTGTAAGCACGCAGTAAGAGCAAATACACATCTGACAATAGAAGACATGACAGACTTAGTAGAGGATTTAAGAAATTGTAAAAATCCTTTTAACTGTCCACATGGAAGACCAACTACCATATTCTATTCTAATTACGACTTAGAAAAATTATTTAAAAGAAGTGGCTTTGACACAAAGAAGTAGGAGGGTATTATGATTTATTTAGATTATAGTGCGACAACGCCAATAGATGAAGAAGTACTAAATAGCTTTATAAAGTCCCAAAAATATTTTGCCAACCCAAATTCACTACACAAATTAGGTGTAGAAGCTAAAAAATTAATAGATTTATCAACTAATCAAATAGCAAAATTATTAAAAGTGAAAGACAGTGAAATAATATACACATCAGGCGCAAGTGAATCTAACAACACAGTCATTAAAGCTATGGAAGAATACAAAAATAGAGGAAGGACTATTATTACAACCCAGTTAGAACATTCATCAATAAGTGAACCATTAAATTATTTAAAAACAAAGGGATTTAATATCAAATACATTCCACTAATTAATGGAGTAGTAGATATTGATTCACTAGAGGAAATGCTTGATGATGTTTGCTTAGTCACAGTAAGCATGGTAAATAGTGAAACAGGTATAAGGCAGCCTATAGAAGAAATAGGAAAAATACTAAAAAAATATCCCAAAATTCTATTCCATACCGACATTACACAAGCAGTAGGAAAAATAAAATTTAATCTAGATAATGTAGATTTTGCTTCTTTCTCAGCTCATAAGTTCTTCGGAATAAAAGGTATAGGATGCTTGTATAAAAAAGAAAAAATTAACATACTACCATTAATACACGGAGGAAAAAGCACGACCATTTATAGAAGTGGAACACCATCAACATCTTTAATAGTCTCTATGGCAAAAGCTCTTAGATTATCATACGAAAATATGGATGAAGATTTAAAACAAATAAAAGAGTTAAATAATCATTTAAAAAATGAACTTTCCAAATATGAAAAAGTAACTATAAATAGTAATGAGCACTCAATAGATCAAATAGTAAACTTTAGTGTATTAGGAGTAAAACCAGAGACATTTATGCATTCACTAGAAGAAGATAACGTATATATATCGACGCAAAGTGCATGTTCTACAGGAAACTATTCTAAAGCTGTTTTAGCTATAACGAATGATATGGAAAAAGCATCAAGCTCACTTAGAGTAAGCATTTCAAGAAAAACTACAAAAGAAGAAATTGATTTATTTTTAAAAGCATTTGATAAAAGCTATAAAAAATTAGTAAATTAATTTTGGTAGAAATCATTATTATATTAGAATTATTATGAGAACAAAAAATAGTTAATAAACAAATAATTAATAAAAATAATAGTAATATGAATATAGAGTAGAAATTTTTCTACTTTTTTTATGATTTTTTATTAAAATTAATGTATAATGTTTTTTAGGTGATTATAGATGTTTGAAAACTTAGGAGATAGACTTCAAAATGCTTTAAATAAAATTAAAGGCTATGGAAAAATTACTGAAACTAATATTGGAGACGTAACAAGAGAAATAAGACTTGCCTTATTAGAAGCAGATGTTAACTATAAAGTAGTTAAAGAATTTGTAAATAGTGTTAAAGAAAAAGCCTTAGGAGAAGAGGTAGCTAAATCATTAAAACCAGGTGAGGCATTCGTAAAAATAGTAAAAGATGAGCTTGTAGATTTACTTGGTAAAGAAAATGAACCACTAATAGTAGTTAAACCATTAACTATTTTAATGATGGCAGGACTTCAAGGTAGTGGTAAGACAACTACTACAGGAAAACTTGCATTACTACTTAGAAAAAAATATGGTCTTAAACCACTTATGGTAGCATGTGACGTATATAGACCAGCTGCTATAGACCAGCTAAAACAATTAGGAAAACAGTTAAATATCGAAGTATATTCAGAAGAAACAAAAAATCCAGTAGAAATTGCTAAAAATGCAGTAGAATATGCAAAAGAAAATGGTTATAATTACGTTTTAATCGACACAGCAGGAAGACTTCATATTGACGAAGAGCTTATGGAAGAACTTCAAAATATTAATAGTGAAGTTTCCCCAAATGAGATACTACTTGTAATAGATAGTATGATGGGACAAGACGCAGTTAACGTAATTACAAGTTTTAATGAAAGGCTTCCACTAACAGGAGCTGTTTTAACTAAACTAGACGGTGATACCAAAGGTGGAGCCGCATTATCAATAAGACATTTAACAAATATTCCAATTAAATTTATAGGTGTTTCAGAAAAAATGGATGGACTAGAACTATTCCATCCAGATAGAATGGCTAGTAGAATACTGGATGAGGGAGACCTTATGGGTATGATTGAAAAAGCCGAAAGCGTAATAGATGAAGAAGAGGCCATGAAAACAGCCAAAAATCTTCAAAAAGGAAAATTTGACTTAGAAGACTTTCTATCACAATTAAATCAAATAAAAAAATTAGGACCACTTGAAAATCTAATAAAACTAATACCCGGTGCTAAAAAAATGGGACTTAATAATATAAATATTGACCCAAAACAAATGGCCCATATCGAAGCTATTATTCTATCAATGACTCCTGAAGAAAGAAAAAATCCAGATATCTTAAAAGCTAGTAGAAAAAGACGTATAGCAGGAGGCTCAGGAAGAAGCGTAGAAGAGGTAAATAAATTAATTAAGCAATTTGAGCAAATGAAAGTCATGATTAAACAAATGAAAAACGGTAATTTCAAGATGCCATTTTGAAAGCACTTACCATAAAAGAACCTTGGGCAAGCTTAATAGTCCAAGGTTTTAAAAAATATGAATTTAGATCTTGGAAGACAAATTACCGTGGTAAAGTATTAATTCATGCAGGACTTTCAAAAGAAAACATAGAAAAATATAAAGATTATAATTTAGATATTTCATCAGGTGAAATAATAGGCGAAGCTTACATTACTGACTGCATACTCGTAGATGAAAAATTAGATAAAAGCCTTAGAAAAATAGATGAAAAAGTATATGGAAATAACCATGCAGGACTTTATGCATTCAAATTAGAAAATGCAAAAAAGTATAATAAAAAAATAAAAGCAAAAGGAAAATTAGGACTTTGGAATTATAATTAAAACAGTATGATATAGTAGATAAAACCTCTACTTTTATTTGTATTTTAGTGACGATATAGAGAATTAATATATCATTTAAAGAATAAATATTTTATTATAATTAAAGTAGTTAAATGAAGAGGATAAAAAATATAGAAGAAATATTTAACATCTTTTCCTTTTTTACCATTATAAAAAATTAAAAGAATAACAGCTAGTAAATTAAATATAAT
>ODAI010875665.1_pt1 | contig 10586 bp, 8 predicted proteins | sample 1539321 | NCBI WGS metagenome assembly ODAI01 (sample SAMN02144231, study PRJEB22623) | gut metagenome | biome: sheep rumen | host: Ovis aries | place: New Zealand | reverse complement strand
TCATATTCCATTCGTTGGGATGAACTATAAAAAGTTGCGTATTCTGCTCGTTTTACGTGAAAAATGTGTAACTTTGCAGCGCAATTGAAACGATGTAGCGTACAGAGAGAAGCTCGTTGAAATCCAGCGAGATAACACATTCAGACGTAGCAAGTAGTGTCCCTGCATCGATAAACAACTTAAGTTTCGGAAGTAAAATTGCTTGATATTTTTGCAAAGAAAAGGGTTTGAAGCTTCTGTTTTTACAGAATTTATTTGTATCTTTGTAGTGGTAAATAATGAATACAAAATACTTCAAACCATGTGCAAAGTTACAAATATTTTCTCAGAAATCGCTTCTTTTTTCCAGAAAAGTAGCAAAGTCAGTGCAGTTGGTGCCATATCCAGTGTTATGAAGAATGTAATTATCGACTGAGCCGTTTTCCGTGCATTGATGTCGGATGCCCCACAAAAAATTGGTTGTCTCCCGACAACCAATCTTTCAATTAACCTTAATAATCTAATACCATGAAAAACACACTTGCAAAATTAAACATTATCTTGGGAATATGCAAAGATTTTATGTTTTTTCTACGCCCGTTTAACGCTCTTTAATAAATTTGCCTCTCCATTTAAGGATTGTTGACGGTTCGGAGCGTGTTTCCTGCTCTTCCGAGGCTGGAGCATCCAACTGAGTAACGGGCTGTAGTGTCAGCATGGGCTGCTCGGGAGTAGAGGCTGGCGACGGGGACGGCGCAGGGGTGTGCAGACTGGCAACGAACATTTGGCCGAGGGGCAACGGAAGGTCCAAGTAGTCGCTGGCGGGCAGGGGATGCCAGCTGAGGGAATAAAAGGCGACGGTGCTCTCACGGATGTCGGTGCCGTAGGTTTGGACAACGCAGAGGATGTGTTGCGCACTATCGACGGGCTGCGACACGGGAAGGAGCTGCATCTCCATGGTGACAGCGTCGTTGAGCTGCAGCAGCAGATATTGGTCGGTGAGTTCGAGCAAACGGCTCTTGCCGCCCAGCTGGTTGACTACCTCGGCATCCATGCCGGAGGCCATGAAGTCGAGCAGGTCAAGACGGTTATTCTGCGACAGATAGGGTACTGCCTCAGCGGGCATCTCCCTGAACACGTCGGGCATGGCAGGGTGCTGGGCATGGGCTACCAGGGCTGCCAGCAAGGAAAGAAGGACGAATGTTTTTCGCATAGCGGGTATCTTATGTTTTGGAAAGTTGCATCATCATCACGGCTGTGAGTCCAGCGGTCTCGGTGCGCAGACGGCTCTTGCCCAGATGTACCGACTGATAGCCATGAGAGAGGGCCTGCTGCACCTCAGCGACGGAGAAGTCGCCCTCGGGACCTATCAGCACGGTGGCATCGGCGGCGGTGTCCGACTGGCGCAGTTGGTCGAAGAGCCAGGTGCGCGGAATCTCCTCATAGCAGTGGGCTATATACTTCTGGCCCTGACGCGGCTGGTTGATGAAACCGGCGAAGGACACGACATCGTGTAGCTCGGTCTTCCACGCCTTGCGACTCTGCTTCATGGCTGACACCACGATCTTGTCGGCTCGCGCTGTTTTCAGGACGCGGCGCTCGGAGAACTGACAGTCGAGGAAGCTAATCTCATCGACCCCGACCTCTACTGCCTTCTCTATCATCCACTCCATGCGGTCCATCATCTTAGTGGGGGCAATGGCCAGATGGACGCGCCCCTGCCACTGACGCTGCTGCGGAAGGACTTCCTTGATGTCGTAGAGGCAATGCTTGGTATGCGCCAAGGTTACCTCAGCACGATAGAAGCTGCCCTGTCCGTCCATCAGCATCAGCTCGTCGCCCGCCTTCAGGCGGAGCACACGCAGGGCATGAGCCGCCTCGTCGGGCGGCAGCTCGTTGACTGAACCCGCATCGGGAACATAAAAGTATCGCGTCTCTTTCATCGTTGTTCAGCGGCTATTAATGACGGATATCGCCGATGGGCTTCTTCTCAGGCTTGAACACTAGGGCAAAGGCCACGCCCACGACGAGGGCAAAGGCTGAGAAGACAAACCAGCACGTGGGCCAGTCGCCAACCAGGAAACCGCCCTCCCACTGACAGTAATAGTTGACCACCTCGCCAGCTGCCAGCGTGCCGATGGTGGCCCCCAGTCCGTTGGTCATCATCATGAACAGTCCCTGGGCCGAGGCTTTGATGCTGGGCTCGCACTCCTGGTCGACAAAGATGCCGCCGGAGACATTGAAGAAGTCGAACGCCACACCATAGACTATGCACGAGAGGACAAAGAAGATGACCCCAGGCACGGCAGGATTGCCTATGCCGAAGAACCCGAAGCGGAACACCCATGCAAACATAGACATGAGCATAACGACCTTGATGCCGAAACGCTTCAGGAAGAACGGTATCATGAGGATGCAGAGTGCCTCGCTGATCTGCGAGACGGACGTCAGCAGGGTGGCGTTATTGGCAGCAAACGAGTCGGCAAACTCGGGCTGGCCCTTGAAGCTGGTGATGAAGGGTCCGGCAAAGCCGTTGGTCACCTGCAGGCACATGCCTAGAAGAGCGGAGAACACGAAGAACAATGCCATCTGCCTGCGTCTGAAGAGCTTGAAGGCATTGAGCCCCAGGCTCTCGGCCAGCGACATGCTGCCTTCTTTCTTCTCAATCCGGCACTGGGGTATGCACAGGTAGCAATAGAGGAAGAGCACCAGGCTCAACATGCCGGATACGAAGAACTGCATATAGGTGTACTGGAACTTACGGGCATTGTCGGCCAGCGTCATCGAGAAGCCTCCGTCGTCCCATACCGCACAGTTGACAAACCACATGGTGGCGATGAAGCCTACCGTGCCCAGGACACGGATGGGCGGGAAGTCGCGGACGGTGTCCAAACCGTTCTTCTTCAGGATATAGAACGCCGTGGTATTGGCCAGGGCGATGGTAGGCATGAAGAAAGCCACGCTGAGCGTATATAGTGCAATGAAGCCGGAGGGGTTGGCAATCTCGTTGCCAAAGCCTGCCTGGATACCCATCCACCAGCATCCCAGCATGAAGGCACCAGCCATCAGATGGCAGAGGCCCAGCAGGCGCTGCGGCTGGATATACTTATCGGCCACAATGCCCATGAGCGTAGGCATGAAAATACTAACAATGCCCTGAATGGCATAGAACCATGAGATCTTGTCGCCCAGACCGGCAACACCCAGATAGTTGCCCATGCAGGTGAGGTATGCTCCCCACACGGCAAACTCCAGGAAGTTCATAATTGCTAAACGTACTTTCGTATTCATAGTCTTTATAGGTTTAAAAAGTTTTTCATCCTAATCATAATGGAGTCGATTCACGTGAGCAGTCTGCCTTTATAGTAGGCACACACGCGGCCATCGTCGCACGTGCGCAGCTCAACGCGACCGGTCAGCCACTCCGTGCGGCCCTGCTCCTGGAGCAACGGGTACAGGTCGGCCAGGTAGCCCTCGCTGATCTCCAGCACGTGCTGAATCAGGCAACGGCCGTCGGGGGTCAGCACCTCGTTGCAGGCTATCAGCCTTTTGGGGTTCAGCTTGCGATTCATTTTTCTGTTCTTTGTTATGGAAACGAATAAGTTGTATCTGACTGATGAACATCAGCCTGCGGGGATTGTCGGCATCAGCATCGCCATTGGGCGCAAGATATACAAAGCCACTCATCGACTTCAGCTTCTTCTCGTTGTTGGCAGGGATGCGGATCTGCAAAAGCCCCGATACCGACACATGATTGGAGGTCTGGATGATGCTGTCGCCCTCGTACTTGGTGACGATGCACACCACGGCATCCTTCATGCCCGACTGCCAGATATACTCAGACATGAACTGGAACATAAACGAGTCGCCCTTATAGAAAGAGGTGTCAACCTTGACCGCGAAGTCGAAACGGTTCATAGTGGGCTGCGGCATCAGCAGCACGTCAGTGGCTCCGGTCCAGACATTAGCCGTGTCGCCAGTAGTGCTATACTGTGAATAGCGCCCTATCTCGCCCACCGATGCTCCCAGCTGCTTGGCTTCGTCGGCCAGACGCTCGTTGACCTCGGTATAGATCTTCTTCAGCCGCACCAGGTGGGAATAGTAGTAAATCATCGACGAGTCGAACTCTGCTTCCGTGATACCATGCTTCTTGAGGACGGTCTGGAAATACAATGACTTGTCGAAGTCCTGGCTTTCGCTCTGACGGTCTATCTTGACCATAGCCTGTGCCACATGGTAGTCGTAGAGTATATCCTCCATATCGTCTGGCTGGATATACTGGGGCGGGACGCTTGGGGTGCAAGCCGCCACCAACGCCACAACAACAAGTACCAAAAGGCTATTCTTCATCTGTCGGCTCTCCTTTCTTAAAAGATATCCCACTAATTTCCCTGCGATAGAACAGCAACAGCAGGACAACGCCTACGGTGATGGCCGAATCGGCAAAATTGAAGATGGGACTGAAGAAAACAAAGGGATGGCCTCCGAACATGGGTACCCAGTCGGGATAGGTGGTGACGATGAGCGGAAAGTAGAACATATCGACCACCTTGCCCATCAGGAAGGGGGCATAGCCCGTGCCGAAGGGTACGAAATAAGACACGTAATACTCGGAGCTGGCACTGAACACCAGTCCGTAGAAGGCTGAGTCGAAAATATTTCCCGCAGCTCCGGCCAGCACCATCGACAGGCATGCCACATAGCCCCATCTAGCCTGACGCAGGCACTGCTGCCTGATGTAATAGCCTAAGGCACACACCGCCACCACACGAAACAGGCTGAGAACCAGCTTGGAGCCAATCTCCATGCCGTAGGCCATACCATTGTTCTCGATGAACACAATCTTGAACCACGAGAGAATCTCAATCTGCTCATGCAGCGTCATGCTGGTCTTCACCCAAATCTTGATGACCTGGTCGGTAACGAGGATGGCGACCACGATAATTGCGGCCATCCATCCCCTCTTAGATATCTGCGGATTACCCATCTGCTATTTTCTGCCTGCCATCTTAGACTCAACGCTCAGTGTGGCATGAGGTACGGCACGCAGACGTTCCTTCGGTATCAGCTTGCCCGTAATACGGTCGATGCCGTAGGTCTTGTTCTCAATGCGCACCAGAGCGGCCTTCAAGCCCTGGATGAACTTCTGCTGGCGCGAGGCCATCTGAATCAGTTCTTCCTTCGACTGGGTGGCACTACCCTCCTCCAGTGCCTTGTAGGTGGGCGACGTGTCGTCAACGTCGTTGGAGTCTTTATTCATCAACGCACTCATCATCTGGTCGTAGTCGCGCTTGGCCAGTGCGAGCTTCTCATTAATAATGTCACGGAACTCTTCCAGTTCTTCGTCCGTGTAACGTGTTTTTTCTGCCATAATCAGTTAGTTTTTAGTTATTTTGATGTTCAGTTTGAATTCGTCAAAGTCTACCGGCTCACCATCATTCGGTGCGATGGTGATGTCGTCGGCTAATACCTGGGCCTTGATGTAGTCACCAAAGCTCTTGACCGCGTTCTCGATGTCAGCCTGAGGAGCCAGCGTGATGCGAATACGGTCGGTAATCTCAAAGCCGCTTTCCTTGCGTATGTTCTGCACACGGTTGATAATCTCGCGGGCCATACCCTCCTGCCGGAGCTCATCGGTGAGCTCTACTTCCAAGGCAACGGTAAGCGCGCCTTCGTTGGCAACGAGCCACCCGGGGATGTCCTCGCTGATGATGTCGACATCGGCAGTCTCGATGGTCAGCGTGTTGCCATCAACCAGTATGCCGATAGAGCCGTTGGCTTCCAGCTCGGCAATCTGCTCCTGTGAGAGCGCATCGACAGCAGCGGCAACAGCCTTCATCTGCTTGCCATACTTCTTGCCCATGACACGGAAGTTGCACTTCACCTTCTTCACCAGGATGCCTGCACCCTCTACAAACTTCAGTTCCTTCACGTTCACCTCATGCATAATCAGGTCTTTCACCGCCTCGATATGACGCTTCTGCTCTGCCGTGGCAGGAACCATGATTGACAGTAGCGGCTGACGCACCTTGATATTGACCTTGCGGCGAAGGGCCAGCACCATAGAGGTAATCTTCTGGGCCATCTCCATGCGGGCTTCAAGATCCTTGTCGATAAGCGACTGGTCGGCTGCAGGGAAGCTATCCAGATGTACGCTGTCTTTCGCGCCGCCAAGATCCTTGTAGAGCTGGTCGGCATAGAAGGGTGCAAAGGGAGCCAGGAGCTTGGAGACAGTCATCAGACAGGTGTAGAGCGTCTCGTAGGCAGAGCGCTTGTCATCGCTCATCTCCTTGCCCCAGAAGCGTTTGCGGTTCAGTCGGACATACCAGTTGCTGAGGTCGTCGTTGACAAAGGCGTCAATCAAACGGCCGGCACGGGTGGGATCATAATTATCCAGCTCGGCGGTGACCTTCTGCACCAGCGTATTCAGGCTCGAGAGAATCCAGCGGTCTATCTCGGCTCGCTCGGCCACTGACTGTGTGGTGGGTTCCCAACCATCTACATTGGCGTAAAGGGCAAAGAAACTGTAGGTGTTATATAAAGTTCCGAAGAACTTACGCTTGACTTCATCTACTCCCGCAGGGTCGAACTTCAGGTTGTCCCAAGGTTCCGAATTGGTCATCATATACAGGCGTACGGCATCACTTCCAAACTTCTCGATCATTTCGAAAGGATTGACCACATTACCCACATGCTTCGACATTTTATTTCCTTTAGCATCGAGCACCAATCCACTGGAAATTACATTCTTAAAGGCTACAGAGTCGAAAATCATCGTAGCGATAGCATGCAGGGTAAAGAACCAACCACGTGTCTGGTCAACACCCTCGTTGATGAAGTCGGCAGGGAAAGCCTTATTCTGGTCAATAGCCTCACGATTTTCGAACGGATAGTGGATTTGCGCATAAGGCATCGAACCAGAGTCAAACCATACGTCAATCAGGTCGCTCTCGCGCTTCATTTTCTTACCCGTCTTTGATACGAGGAAGATATAGTCAACGTACGGACGATGCAAGTCTATCTTATCATAGTTCTCCTGCGACATATCGCCAGGCACGAAACCTTTATCCTTCAGTGGGTTCGAAGTCATCACACCTGCATTGACAGCCTTTTCTATCTCGTTGTAGAGTTCTTCTACGCTACCGATGCAAATTTCCTCTCCATCCTCTGAACGCCAGATGGGCAGTGGAGTTCCCCAAAAGCGTGAGCGCGAGAGATTCCAGTCGTTCAGGTTGTCGAGCCAGTTGCCAAAGCGGCCAGTACCCGTTGATTCGGGCTGCCAATTAATGGTCTTATTCAGTTCAGACATGCGCTCTTTGCAAGCCGACGACTTGATGAACCACGAATCCAGCGGATAGTAAAGCACTGGTTTATCTGTACGCCAGCAGTGTGGATAGTTGTGCACGTGCTTCTCAATCTTGAACACCTTGTTCTGAGCTTTCAGATCCATGCAGATAGAGATATCAAGCGTCTCGTCCTTATCGGTCAGCGTCTCGTCATAGGCATTCTTCACATAGCGTCCTGCAAACTTATTCCATTCCTCTACGTTCACATAGTGCTTAACGAATTCTTCGTCAAGATCGTCAATCACATAGTATTTACCCTGCAAATCGACCACTGGGCGCTCAGCGCCTTTTTTGTCAATCAGTACGATGGCGCAGATACCGGCTTTCTTAGCTACAAAGGCATCGTCAGCACCAAAGTTTGGAGCGATATGCACAATACCGGCACCGTCTTCCGTCGTCACGTAATCACCTGGAATTACACGGAAAGCATCACCCATAGGTTTGATGGCGGGCATCAGCTGTTCGTACTCCATTCCAACGAGGTCGGTTCCCTTGTAACGAGCAACAATGCGGTAGGGAATCAGTTTGTCGCCCTTCTTGTATTCAGGCATCTCGCCACCATCGGTGATATGACCCTCAGCAGGCAGATAGGCGTTCAAACGAGCCTCTGCCAACACCAGTGTCACCTTGTCGGCTGTATAGGGATTGTAGGTCTCAACAGCCACATAGTCGATCTTCGGACCTACACAGAGTGCTGAGTTGGCAGCCAGTGTCCAAGGGGTTGTCGTCCAAGCCAGAAAGTAAGGTGTTCCCCACCCTGTCATTTCAGGCTTTGGATTCTTCATCTTGAACATGGCCGTACAAGTGGTATCTTTCACGTCGCGATAGCAACCAGGCTGGTTCAGCTCGTGAGAGGAAAGACCAGTACCTGCGGCTGGCGAATAGGGCTGGATAGTATAACCTTTGTAGAGCAAATCCTTCTCATAGAACTGTTTCAGCAACCACCACAGCGTCTCAATATATTTGTTGTCGTAGGTGATATAGGGATGATCCAAATCTACGAAATAACCCATCTTTTCGGTCAGTTCGCGCCACTCGGCAGTGTACATCATCACATTCTCACGACACTTCAAGTTGTAATCCTCTGTTGAGATGTAGCGTTCCGATTCTTTGTTGTCAATATCAGCTTTAGTGATGCCCAGTTCCTTCTCTACGCCCAGTTCTACGGGCAGTCCATGGGTATCCCAACCAGCCTTGCGGTGCACCTGATAGCCGCGCATCGTCTTATAACGATTGAAGGTATCCTTGATACTGCGTGCCAGCACGTGGTGAATACCTGGGTGACCGTTAGCTGAGGGAGGTCCCTCAAAGAATACAAACTGAGGGCAACCCTCGCGCTCCTCGATAGAGCGAAGAAACACATTCTTCTCCTTCCACATCTGCAGGATATCATTGTTCACCTGCGTCAAATTCAAACCGCTATGTTCAGCGAATCTCTTTCCCATAAATATTGTTTTTTCCGTTATTTTCTTAATTAATGCGCAAAGGTAATCATTTTTTTTGAACCCACCAAATTTTTGTTATCGAAAGATTTTTTTACTGGCAGGCTAAGAAAAATAATTATTGTAAAATACATTCCAAAACTTCGGAAGTGTGATCCGTTACAGCTACTTGTTGACTAACCCTAAGACCTACTGCCCAAATGACAACTCCCTGAGCATCAACGACTACCAATTGGCGGCGCTTATCGAAAAGAGACAATTTGCAGTCTGTCATCAAATCGCTCAAAAGCTTAGTACCTCGCATCCCGTAAGGTTGCATACGGTCACCCTCTTCCACCCTTCTGACGGTCAGAGGGAACGCCACTTTCTGGGCATCGAGGGTGGCAACAGACGGATTTTTCGACACATAAGCAGGGCATTTCCTCACCTTTATCTTGGTAATTTCGTCCATAATATACGTTCCTTCTTCAGGAATCCGCACCTCTTTATATGGTTTTAGTTTAGGTTCTACCAGATAACTGTCACGATCAACCAATAGGTCATAGCCCATCGAAGAAGAAAAAACACTGCCGATTTCAGCGGTCAACAGCTCCTTCACTTGGCTCCCGTTGAAACCATATTGTTTTGCCCATTCGTAGAGTATATATTCTCTTGAACCGAAACGCTCTAATTCCCTATATTCAAGGATTTTAGCATTCCTAATGTTTTCAATCGCAACATCTAAAACGGATTGGGCTTCAGTTAGGTTTTCTGCTGTCCGCTGAATATTATCCGCAACAGCAGGATTAATCGTTTCTAACAAAGGCAGCACCTTCAGACGTACTACATTACGCTGGACTTCGGCCACCAAATTAGTCGAATCAGTAACATAAGATTGCCCTTTTACTTGCAAATATTGCTCGATTTCCTGTCGGGAAACACATAAAAGAGGGCGAAGGATATAGCCTTTTCTTGGTTGAATACCAGTCAATCCTCGCAATCCAGTGCCTCGAATAAGGTTTAAGAGTACCGTTTCTACCGAGTCGTCACGATGGTGAGCCACACAAATGCCCGAAGCTCCAATATCCTTGCGGAGCTGTTCGAAATAACCATATCTAAGTTCGCGGGCTGCCATTTCAACGCTGACATGATGCGTTTCCGCATACGTTAGGGTATCAAAATGGATGCGATGAAATGGGATGTTTTTCTGCAAACACAACGATTCGCAGAATGCTTCATCCCTATCCGACTCCGCTCCGCGAAGATGAAAATTGCAATGCGCTGCATGCACTTGATAGCCCATTTCATCGAGAAAAAGCAGTAAAGCCACACTATCAGCACCACCACTAAGTGCAACAATATACAAATCGTTGCTATTCAGTAGATTATGCTGTTTAATGTAATCTTTTACTTTACTCAACATAGAGTACCAATCCTTTCAAATATTCGCCTTCAGGATGATAGATATTAATGGGGTGATCGGCTGGCTGATGCAACTGGTGCAGGATGCGCACCTTGCGCTTAGCCAACGCTGCTGCCGTAAAGACAGCATTGCGAAAATGGTCTTTCGTCACCACCTGTGAACAAGAGAATGTAAAGAGAATACCACCTTTCTCTATTTTCTCGAAAGCCTTTTGATTCAGTCGTGTATAGCCTTTCAACGCATTGTGCAAGGCTCCGCGATGCTTGGCAAAGGCTGGCGGATCGAGAATAATAAGGTTGTAGGAGAGTTGAGAGTTGCCAATACCCTCTAAAAACTTAAAAGCATCTTCGCAGAAAGCCTCATGACGAGGGTCGTTTGGGAAATTGAGCTCCACGTTCTGGCGCGTCAGAGCAATAG
>ODAI014596671.1_pt1 | contig 10588 bp, 9 predicted proteins | sample 1539321 | NCBI WGS metagenome assembly ODAI01 (sample SAMN02144231, study PRJEB22623) | gut metagenome | biome: sheep rumen | host: Ovis aries | place: New Zealand | reverse complement strand
GCATGCACAGCGACGCCCAGTTTGCCGGGTCGTCGTCTGTTCCTGCTCACGTTGCGATGATGGGCTTCCTCGGCATCGGCAACAACCCCATGGTGGGTGCTACCGTAGCCATCGCCGTAGCCATCGACCTGGCGCTGAACAAGAAGTAACAGCTAACATCATTTCCCGCTTTCAGGCTCACAAGGGGTTCTTCCTTTGTGAGCCTTTTCGGTTCGTTATGCTTCCTTTTGAAATACCCGTAGTCCATGCCGACGGCACCGTGACATTTTGGTGACGCATCGCCGAAGTCAGGAAAAAGACGCATCGCCGAAGTCAGGAAAAAGCTTGTAGCGAAAGCGGATTACTGGTTTTCTATCTCCTGGAACTGCTCCTTGACCCTCTGCCGTGCGCGGAAGATGTTCACCTTCACCTGCTCCTCGGTGATGCCGACGATGGCTGCGATGTCGCGATAGCTCTTGCCCTCGATGTCGCGCAGCTGCATGCACGTGCGCAACTTTTCCGGCAGACGGCTGATGAGCGACCGCACCAGCCGGACGCGGTCGCGCTGCACGGTCTGCTCTTCGGGGTCCGACGCGTAGCTGCGGTCTTGTATGTCGAGTGGCGTGTCGGTGTCTGTGCGCTGCTGATACTCCATGCGCTTCACGCGGTCGAGGGCCAGGTTGCGGCAGATGGTCATACAAAAAGCCGGCATCGACTCTATCTGCCCCCACTGTTCGCGTCGGCTCCACACCTTCATCATGGTTTCCTGCACCACGTCTTCTGCCTCCTCACGGTGCATCGTGATGCGCAGGGCCATTCGGAACAATTCGTTCTTCAGGGGCAGGACGTCGGTTTGGAATGTGTACATGCTGTCGTGTGTGTTTGCTTGATGCCTGTTGGCTGTTTGTCTGTTGGCTGTTTGTCTGCTGGCTAATTATTGGTTTTACCGGCTGATGACGGTGCCGTGCCGTCCGTCGATGGCTGTTGATAGCGTGATGATGACCCGCTCGACACCGGCCTCCACAGCCGACAGCGCGTTCTCTATCTTGGGCAGCATGCCGCCCGTGATGGTGCCGTCGGCCTTGTAGCGGTCGAACAGTTCGGGCGTGATGACGGCTATCACGCTGTCGTCGTCGTCAGGATTGCTGAGCACCCCCTTCTTCTCGAAGGCGAAGATGAGTGTCACGTCGTAGTGGGAGGCCAGTGCCTTCGCCGTCTCCGAAGCCATCGTGTCGGCATTGGTGTTCAGGATGTGCCCCTGGCCGTCGTGCGTCAGCGGAGCCACTACCGGCACGATGCCCGCCTCTATCAGTCGGCTCAGCACCTCGCCGTCGGCACGGTCCACATCGCCTACGAAACCATAGTCCACCGTAGCGCCATCCACCATGCGCGGCGGGCGCCGGTGACTGCGAATGATGTCGGCGTCGGCTCCCGTCAGTCCGAGAGCGTTCACCCCGTTGGCCTGTAGCCGCGCCACCAGGTTCTTGTTCACCAGTCCGCCATAGACCATCGTCACCACCTCCAGCATCGCGGCGTCGGTGATGCGCCGTCCGCCCACCATGTGTGTCTCTATGCCCAGCCGTTCAGCCATCTTCGTGGCTTTGCGGCCGCCGCCGTGTACCAGCACCTTGCGGCCCTCGATGGCGGCAAAGTCGCTCAGCAGGCGGGCCAGCTGTGCCTCGTCTTCCACCACGGCGCCGCCCACCTTTACTATTGTCAGTTGTTCTTTCTTCATTGTTCAGTAACTGTTCAATCCGTTTAATCCGTTGTTTATTATATCAATCGTGTGATGGTTTTAGGTTGTCTCCTCCATGGCGTCGTCCAGCCGGTTGGCCCAGAGGTATTTCTTCGTCTCGCGCGCCGCCACGCCGCTGAGCAGCAGCAGGGCCACGAGGTTGGGAATGGCCATCAGCGCGTTCATGCAGTCGGCAATGTTCCAGATGACATCGAGGTTGATGATGCTGCCGAAGAAGAGTACCACGATGAACAAGATGCGATAGAAGCGGTTGATGCGGCGCCCCTCGATATAGTTGACGGCACTCTCGCCGTAGTAGCTCCAGCCCAGTATGGTGCTGAAGGCGAAGGTGAGTATGCCGAACGACAGCAGCGGTGCCCCGATATAGGGAATCTTCGAGAAGGCCACGCGGGTGAGTGCCGCTCCGTCGTCGTAGGTGATGTCGGGGTAGGCCAGTATGCTGCTGACCAGTACGATGCCCGTCAGTGCGCAGATGACCACCGTGTCCCAGAAGGTGCCGGTGCTGCTCACCAAGGCCTGCCGCACGGGGTTGCGCGTCTGTGCTGCCGCTGCCACGATGGGTGCCGACCCCATGCCGCTCTCGTTCGAGAACAGTCCGCGGGCTATGCCGTAGCGTGCCGCCATCATCACCGTAGCCCCCACGAAGCCGCCGCCGGCCGCCCCGGGGTTGAAGGCCGCATGGCAGATGAGCTGCACGGCCGGCCACACGTAGTGGCTGTTGATTATCAGGATGGCGATGCAGCCCACCACATAGAGCACCGCCATGAAGGGCACGAGGATGGTACACACACGTGCGATGGACTTGACGCCGCCCAGGATGACCGATGCCGCCAGGACGCACACCACGATGCCCACCGCCCACGCCGGTATGCCGAAGGTGCCGCTGGCCAGCAGGGCGATCGAGTTGGCCTGCACCGAGCAGCCGATGCCGAACGACGCCAGGGCCGTGAACACGGCGAAGAGCACCGCCAGCCACTTCATGCCCAGGCCGCGCTCCAGGGCGTACATCGGGCCGCCGTAGGTATGGCCGTCGTCAGCCTTCACGCGGTACTTCACGGCCAGCAGACCCTCGGCATATTTCGTGGACATGCCGAAGATGCCCGTCAGCCAGCACCACAGCACGGCCCCCGGTCCGCCCAGGGCCACCGCCGTGGCCACGCCCACGATGTTGCCCGTGCCGATGGTGGCCGCCAGTGCCGTTGCCAAGGCTCCGAACTGGCTCACGTCGCCCTGTGCTCCGGGGTCTTTTTTCACCGACAGGCGGATGCCCGTCAGCAGCTTGCGCTGCGGTATGCCCAGCCGGAAGGTCAGGAACAGGTGGGTGCCCAGCAGCAGTATAATCATTGGCCAGCCCCACAGCAGCGAGCTGAGAAAGAGGAAAAAGTCGTTGATGGTTTCCATGCGTCTTGAAGCCTTTTTTACGGTGTTTGTATCGGTCTTGCTTTCTGCAAACAGCCCCAAAGGTACGGTTTTTTTTCGGGATATTGTAGATAGATGTAGCACGCTTAACATTATTTAATGGTACACTTTTGCCCTTTGCGTGAAATGTTTGTACTTTTGCACCACTAAAAACGCTTATGAATATTACACGTTATCTATTGACGGTAGCCCTTGCCTGCACGCTGACAGCTGCACCCGCCGAGACTGCCGACGACTATAAGACCTCTGCCGAATATCTGGCTCTACGCGATACCATGCACAAGGCGTTCAACGACGCCGACACGGCACGCTTCTATCGTGCCGTGAAGAAGCTGAAGCTCTACCTGCTGCACCAGGGCGACCTGCACGCCTACTATACGCAGCGGTGCAACGAGATTGTGTTCCAGCTGAACCGACAGAACATCTTCGAGGCCTACAAGCAGGCCAAGCAGCTCTCCGTGGAGCTGACCGACCGCAAGCTGGACAAGGAGATGTATATGGCCATCAACATGATGGGCCACATCTACCACTACAGCGGCAACGAAGAGACGGCCAAGCAGTGCTTCCGCGAGGTGATACGCCGCATGGAGGAAGAGGGCTACCGCGAGAGCGAGCCCGCCATATACATGAACCTGGTGAACATCGTCATAGACGAAGACCCCGAGGAGGCCCTGCGGCTGATAGACAAGGCCGTGGAGATTTCGCGCGAGACAGCCCCCGACCGTGTGTTCGACATGGAGTCGCGCCGCACGCTGGCCTACTACCGCATGGGCGACATGCCGCGCTTCCTGGAGGGCTACAAGGCCTACCGCGAGGGGGTGGCCAAGGGGCAGAACTCCGTACACGGCTCGTTGCTGGAAATCTATTACCTGACCAGTCAGGGCCGGTACGACGAGGCCATCGCCATTGCCAGGCTCCGCGAGAACGACCCCTACGAGACGATGGCCGACATCTACAGCCAGGCCGGCCGGTGGAAGGAGGCCTATGAAGCCCTGAAGCTGGGCACTGCCGAGAGCGACTCCATCAACAGCGTCATCCTGTCGAGCAGCATGCAGGGCATTCAGGAAGAGCTGGCGGTTTATGACGTCGAGCGGCGCGCCGAGCGCACCAAGCTCTATGCCCTGGTGGCCATCGTCGTACTGCTGGTGCTGCTGGTCGTTGCGCTGGCCTATATCATGCGGAGCCGCCGCCGCCACCTGCGCGAGATACAAAAGGCCTACGACCGTGTGCTGGAGTCGGACCGCATGAAGACGCTCTTCATGCAGAACGTCAGCCACGAGGTGCGCACACCGCTGAACATCATCAGCGGCTTTGCACAGGTCTTTGCCGACCCGGACTACCAGTTGTCGGCGGAAGAGCGCCAGCACATTGCCGAGACGGTGTCCCACAACACGCATATCATCACCACCATGATCAACGAGGTGCTCGACCTGTCGGCCTACGAGTCGGCAGCCGAAGGCGATATGGTGCCGGTAGCCTGTAACAGGGCGTTGCGGCAAATCATTGACGACTTCGGGAAGGAAAACCGCCTGCCGGGGAACACCATCGATTTCCAGACGACGCTGGACGACGCATTCACCGTCGTGGCACAGGAGGAGCTGCTGAAGCGCATCCTCTTGCCGCTCGTCGATAATGCCGTGAAGAACGACCCCGGCGGCTGCATCGAGGTGCGGGCCATGGCCGAGGACAAGCGACTGGTCATTACCGTGCGCGACCATGGCAAGGGCGTGCCGGCCGACGAGGCAGAGCATATCTTCGAGCGCTTCGTCAAGCTGGACAACTTCAAGGAAGGACTCGGCATCGGGCTGACCTTCAGCCGCACCATGGCGCGCCGCATCGGTGGCGACGTGACGCTCGACACCGCCTTCGACGGTCCCGGTGCCCGCTTCCGCGTGGTGATATGACGACGGAGCCGTTCCGTTGACTTTATTTTCACACAAAAGTTGGTCGTGTCAGTTTTTATGACTACCTTTGTCGTCGAATATCATAAAACATACTATAAGAACATGGTAAACAGATTTATTCTTAACGAAGTGTCCTACTTCGGACCCGGAGCCCGCAAGGAGCTGCCGGGAGTAGTCGCAAGACTTGGTTTCAAGAAAGCATTAGTGGTAACCGACAAGGGGCTCATGCAGTTCGGCGTGGCCAAGATGGTGCTCGACGTGATGGACGAGGCCGGCATAGCCTACGAGATTTTCGACGAGGTGAAGCCCAACCCCACCGTGACGAACGTGAAGATGGGCATCGAGGCCTGCAAGAAGGCCGGCGCCGACTTCATCGTAGCCATCGGCGGCGGTTCGTCGATGGACACCGCCAAGGGCATCGGCATCGTGGTGAACAACCCTGAGTTCTCAGACATCGTCAGCCTGGAGGGTGTGGCCGACACGAAGAAGAAGTCGCTGCCCATCATTGCCCTGCCCACCACGGCCGGCACGGCTGCCGAGACCACCATCAACTACGTCATCATCGACGAGAGCCGCCAGGCCAAGATGGTGTGTGTCGATCCGAACGACATCCCCTGCGTGGCCATCATCGACGCCGAGCTGATGTACTCGCTGCCGAAGGGACTGACCGCCGCCACCGGCATGGACGCCATGACGCATGCCATCGAGGGCCTGATCACGAAGGCTGCATGGGAGCTGTCGGACATGTTTGAGGTGAAAGCCATCGAGATGATTTACAAGTACCTGCCTATGGCGGTCGATGAGCCTAAGAACCCGGTGGGCCGCGACGGCATGGCGGTGGCACAGTATGTGGCCGGCATGGCCTTCTCGAATGTCGGCCTGGGTGTTGACCACGGCATGGCCCACCCGCTGAGCGCCCTCTTCGACGTGCCCCACGGTGTGGCCTGCGCCATGCTGCTGCCCACGGTGATGCGGTTCAACATGCCTGCCGCCAAGGAGAAGTATGTGGATATAGCCAAGGCGTGCGGCGTCTATCAGGCTGGAATGACCACCGACGAGGCTGCCGACGCTGCCTGTAAGGCCATCGAGGAGCTGAGCGCCCGTGTGGGAACGAACAAGCGGCTGACCGACCTCGGCATCAGCGAGAAGGATATTGACGCACTGGCCGACCAGGCCATCAAGGATGTCTGCACGCCGGGCAATCCGCGCGAGGTGACCCGCGACGACATCGTGGCACTGTACAAGCAGATACTGTAGAATGACCAGCAAGCGATGCCGCCCTACTGATGCCTGATTCGCCGGTGATGCCGCAGACCGATGCCTGACTTGCAGGCGGTGCTTACTTCGCCGGGTCGGCGTGAAGCTTGCTGACGGCCCCGTTGTAGGGGTTCAGCGTCATGTGTGTGACGTATCGCTTGAAGAGCATGCCGCCGCGCAGTTCGACAAAACCGAACTGCGCGGCGCTGATGTTAAAGGAGCCTAACAGGTGGTTCTCGCGGTAGAGCGACAGCTTGATGCGGCCCGGCACATTGACGTAGAAGCCGCCCTCTTTCTTGTTGTCGGGAATGGCGTATTTCTCCTGGTTGGTGTGGTCGCGGTCTTCTATAGACATATAATAAGGTACGCCCGAGAGGTCGTCCTTGTCAACCAGCCCCAGCCGCTTCGACAGGCGGAAGATGACCTCGCGCTGTACCTCCTTCTCCGGACACACCTCTACCACGTGCTCCGTGGTGTCGCGCACGGTGGTGCCGGTGAAGAGCGTCATCAGGGCGTCGCGCTCCTTGTCTATCTCGGCTATCATCAGGCGCAGCTGCTGTTCGTCCTGCGGCATGTCGTCGGCCTCGCCCGTGATGAGCTGTTGGCGGCGCTCCTGCAGCTCCGCCATCTGCTGCACGGTGAGTTCGGCCATCTTCGCCAGACTGCCTGCCGACTGTGTCTCGGCGGTGAGGTAGCGTTGCGCGTCGGGCCGCTTGGCACGCGGGGCGGGCCGGAAGGGCGGCGGCAACTGCTGTGCCACGGGGGTGTCGTTGACGGCTAAGAGCACGCCGTCGTCGCTGAGCTTGATTTCGGCACGCTCGCACTGTCCGCCTTTCAGCTTGACGGCATAGCACTTCGAGGTGTCGCGGATGCCTATCGGGGTGATTTTATAGTCGGCAATGTTGTATGCTACCTCTTCCTCCTGGGCGATGTCCGTCAGGTGCAGATACTTGTCGGCATATCTGGCAAACTTGCCCGGCGTGTAGGTGCGCTTCTCAATGAGCAGGGTGAAGCGCACGGCTGTCTTGGGCAGGAAATAGACCACCCCGTCCGGCGTGCGCCCGGCTTGCAGGGGTGTCGTCTCGGGTTGGGCGGCTATGTGGGTGGTCAGACAGGTCAGGAGGCAGAGTGCCAGCAGCTTTCTCGTGAGGCCGCCCGTCTGGTGGGTGGTTGTGTTCGTCATATCGTGCAGTCTTGTTGTTCCTTCATCCGCTTAAAAGCCTGCGGCAGGTAGTTGATGATGTCGCCGGCCGTGAGGCTCTCCTCGCCCAGGTCGCGGGCAGCCAGGTCGCCGGCCAGTCCGTGCAGATAGACCCCCACGATGCAGGCGTCCTGCTGCGAGTATCCGCGAGCCAGCAGGGCCGTCAGTATTCCCGTCAGCACGTCGCCGCTGCCCGCCGTGGCCATGCCGGCATTGCCTGTCGGGTTGAACATGACATGGCCGTCGGGCATGCAGATAGCGGTATAGTGCCCTTTCAGGATGATGTATCCCTTCAGCCGTTCGGCCATGTTGCATGCCTTGGTCAGCCGTTCGTAGCTGTCGGCAGAGCTTCCCTCCATGCGGTCGAACTCCTTGGGGTGGGGGGTGAGTATGATGCCCTTGGGCAGCTGTTGCATCCAGGCGCGGTGGGTGGCCAGCATGTTGATGGCGTCGGCATCGACGACCACCGGGCACTGCGTGCGCCGCACCTGACTAATCATGGCGATGGCCGTCTGCTCGCTCACGCCCAGGCCGGGGCCGATGCCCATGGCCTGATATTCCTCGGTGTCTATCGTCTCGGCAAAGATAGTCTCTTCCGAACCGCTCTTGACGATGGCCTCCGGCACGGCGGTCTGCAGGATGGCGATGTTGCGGCGCGGCGTGTTCACCGTCACCTTGCCCACACCGCTGCGCAGACTGGCACGGGCGGCCAGTACGGCGGCTCCCGCCATGCAGTAGCTGCCGGCAATGAGCAGCGCATGGCCCATCTGGCCCTTGTGGGCAAACGGGCTGCGCCCCAGCATGCGCTGGCGCACCTCGTCGGCGTCGAGCATGGTGTACTGCGCGTCCGTCTTCCTGATGCCCTCCTCGCTGAGACGGATGTCAACGACATGCAGCTCGCCGACGAACGGTTGGTTCTCGGCAAAGAGCTGCGACAGCTTGGGCTGTTGCAGGGTGAGGGTGACGTTGGCCTGTATGATGTTGGCGCGTAGGTTGTAGCCGTTGTCCTCGGTCATCAGGCCCGACGGCATGTCGATGCTCACCACCTGTGCCGGCGAGGCGTTGATGTATTTCACCAGCGACGCGAAGCCGCCGGACAGCGGCTTGTTCAGCCCCGAGCCGAAGAGACCGTCAACCACCAGCATGCCGTCCTCCAGCACCGGCGGGTCGAACTCCTGGCGCACCTCGGTGAAGGCCTCTATGCGCTTGTTTTCTTCCAGCCGTGTCTTGTTGGTCTGGCAGTCGGGCGAAAGGTGCCCGCTGGTGTTGAAGAGGTAGGCTTGCACCGCGTAGCCCTGGTCGGCCAGCAGACGGGCCACCGCCAAGGCGTCGCCGCCGTTGTTGCCGGGTCCGGCAAAGACGCAGACACGGGTGGAATGTCCCCATAGGGACACGATGGTTCGGGTGAGTGCCTTGGCGGCACGCTCCATCAAGTCGATGCTTGCGATAGGCTCGTGCTCGATGGTATAATGGTCCAGCTCATGTATCTGAGCACATGTAAATATCTTCATTTGAGTGCAAAAATACGAAAAATATGCTAATCTTTATCCTCTCTTTGCGGAAAATTTAGTAATTTTGCCACAAATTATATTTTTAGGTATCAAATGAGCATTGTAAAAATCAAGGATAGGACGTTCAGAACGTCTATCTCCGAATCGGAAATCAAACAGCGGGTGCAGGAGCTGGCGGCAAAGATCAGCCGCGACTTCGAGGGTAAGAACCCGCTACTGCTGGGCGTGCTGAACGGCTCGTTTATCTTCGCTTCCGACCTCATGCGCGCGATGACCATTCCCTGCGAGATTTCGTTTGTGAAGCTGGCCTCCTACCAGGGGGTCACCTCTACGGGAAAGGTTCACGAGGTGTTGGGCATCAACGAAGACCTGACGGGGCGGCATGTCATCATCGTCGAGGACATTGTGGATACGGGGCGCACCATGAAGCAGATGGTAGAGTCGCTGGGCACCCGCCAGCCGGCCTCCGTCAGCATCTGCACGCTCTTCGTCAAGCCCGACAAGCTGCAGGAACCGCTGAACATCGACTATGCCGCCTTCTCCATTCCCAACGACTTCATCGTGGGCTACGGTCTGGACTACGACCACCAGGGGCGCGGACTGAAGGAAATCTATACGCTGTACGAAGAGGACGGCACCGGGAAGTGAGCAGCCATGCGACAGATCAAGCTACCCCATCTGCCCAGCGACGTGGAGGCTCGCAAGGGCGACTACATGACCGACCTGTGGTGGCGACAGGCGCGCAAAGAGAATAACATCAAACAGGACCAACAAGAAATAAACATTCAGATGAAGAATATTGTGATTTTTGGTGCTCCCGGCTCCGGCAAGGGCACACAGAGCGACTTGATGATTGAGCACTACGGATTGGGACATATCTCGACCGGCGACGTGCTGCGTAACGAAATCAAAAAAGGTACGGAGCTGGGCAAGACGGCACAGTCGTACATCGACAAGGGCAACCTCATTCCCGACGAGCTGATGATCAGCATCCTGGCCAATGTCTATGACTCCTACGGACGGGGCCACAAGGGGGTCATCTTCGACGGCTTCCCGCGTACTATTCCGCAGGCTGAGGCCCTGAAGAAGATGCTCGACGAGCGCGGCGACCGTGTGGCAGCCATGATAGAGCTTGACGTGCCGGAAGACGAGCTGATGAAGCGGCTCATCCTGCGCGGCCAGCAAAGCGGGCGTGCCGACGACAACGAGGAGACCATCAAGAAGCGCCTCGTGGTGTATCACTCGCAGACGCAGCCGCTCATCGAGTGGTACAAGCAGGAAGGGCTGCACCACCACATCGACGGACTGGGCACGCTGGAGCGCATCTTCGGTGACATACAGAAAGTAATAGAAAGCATTTAAATATGAATGAGAAATGAAGGGAGTCTCATTGCTTTCATTTCTCATTTCTCATTTCTCATTAAAAAAATGGAGAGCAACTTCGTAGATTACGTCAAGATATATTGCCGCAGCGGCAAGGGCGGGCGTGGCTCCATGCACCTGCGCCACGTGAAGTACAACCCCAACGGCGGACCCGACGGCGGCGACGGCGGACGGGGCG
>ODAI014169825.1_pt1 | contig 10588 bp, 22 predicted proteins | sample 1539321 | NCBI WGS metagenome assembly ODAI01 (sample SAMN02144231, study PRJEB22623) | gut metagenome | biome: sheep rumen | host: Ovis aries | place: New Zealand | reverse complement strand
CATCATTGAATACCCAATCAATTTCAGCAACCTCATCTCTCCAAATATCATAAAGAGACATATCAATAAAATGATTTTCGTGAGTATCCCAATCATAATCTCTTGGCGTAGATATGATTATATTCTTTGCATCAGCTATTGAAATAATCTCAAGAACAGTTGCAATATAATGCCTACTATTAGAGATTTTACCATCGTCAAAGAAATGATATTGCTTTCCAACCTCAGGTATCATATTAATATTCTGATGCACGACCATATTCAGCAGATACCATATACTTATCTATGTTATCTTTTTTAATTTTATCATCTTCAGTCTCCCATCTGAAATAAAGGAGAGTAGGGTTGTTCTTATGAACATCAATAGTAGGATATTTCTCCTTAAACTGACCAAGGTCAAAAGGCCAAGTAATAAGATGAACACCACTCTTAGTAGGAACAGTCATAAATACCTTATCACTGTTTTCACCACCGTGACCGCGCATCTTAAAGATATCCTCTCTAATCTGTTCAAGAATAGCATCACCCTCATGAATATCATCAAGGTCAACGATAAACTTTTTATCTGAAGTTACAAAGCTCTGACCGCAAGCAGTAGAATACATACTCTTGAATCCAATCCAGTTCTGAGAAACAAAGGTATGAATTGCAAGCTCTACTGCAATGTTTGCAACCTCCTTGGCGTTACGCTTAGTAGGATGGATGTATGCACGAGCATTATCAACATGACAGATAGCAAGAATCTCATTTTTGAGACTCATAAGCTGTTCTGCAGAAGTAATGGTGTAATATTTAACAAGACGGTTCTTGTTGTTACCACTTACATGATGGCCATCTTTACCTCTTACAAGAATTTGAAGAAAATAGAACTCATCTTCCTTAAGAGGTTTCTCAAAAAGCTTCTTAGCAAAAAGTTCAAAGTTATCTACAGTTTTAATCATATCTTAATCCCAATAAATTAAACATTCATAAACATTTCCATCAACGTTATTTTTCAACGAAATATTAAAATTCTTATTACTTAAAAAATTACGTTGATCTTTTGACAATTTAATCCAAATACGATACTCTCCCTTACTGATTGCTTCATTTATTTTTTGATAAATTGGAAGCATCTCACATTCAAGTTTCTTTTTATGAACTGCTGTTGTTTTAGTTCTTGCTTGTGCTGCACTGAAAAATATTTCCTTATCCATTTTATCAATGGCTTCATTCAATAGTTCAGTAGGAGGAGTATGTTTATCCTCAGCATTTTCAATACCAGCGTTTTCTAAAATATTTTCTTCCATTACTTAACCTCCGAATCTAAAACAACTAATACAATTCCGTCATAAAAAATTGAAGTATCTGAATTGTAACGACCGATGTACTCATTTTTGTTATTGAAATACACAAAGTGGTCGCCATCCTTATGTTCCCAAATTACCTCTCCTGTATCTTTATGACGCCAAGTTAAAGGTAATTTTCTGGAATCCTTGTACGACTTTTCCCAATATTGTACATCGATAATTGTCTTCATCTAAATTTGTTTTGTTTTACAAATTAATATAGAAATTAAATGTTATATTTCAATTACAAATGATACTTACGGACAATCCATTTAGCAATCTTATAACTAAGAGGTTCAGAAGGTTTCTTGTTCTTCTGTTTTGATTTAATCCAATCATATACAAGTTTAAATGGATAAATCAAAACTTTAAATATAAATATTAATGATTTCCAGAAAAACTTCAAGACTGGAATAAATCCATATCTGAAAAATAGATATGTTACCCAAATTGGCCAAATAATAGTTAGCCAAGTCATCTTAATCCAGCCATTCAAATCAGGCTTCTTCCATTCATCTTTATTAATTATGTAGTTCACATAGTAACAACCTTCGTCATCATCAATGAGGACAAACATTCCAGTTACCATCCAAAACATCCCTAAAAAGATAAAATAAATAAGTAAAAAAGTACCCATAATTACATTCCAAAAAGTTTACTGCATTTCTTAATAATTTCCTTAGTTATAATTCCATTGTTTTCCTTGGTAAGCTTATCAAGCATCTCCATGTCAAACTCATCTTTATGAAATTTATACTGAATCCAAGTAGGCTCAGTTTCACGATAATCAAGCCATGACTGATGTTCGGTATTCATAAGAACTTCAGAAACCATCTTGTCAATTCTTTCACCTGCCTCTTTACTTCTTACAAAACCAGAAATATCAGGATAACCAGGACCACGGCTCTGCCAATATTCCCCTTCACCATCAGGACGAACATCAGGAACAATAGGCATAATCTTATGATAATTTTCAGTTTCAATAAATGCACTGAATCCTTTATTACCTACACCGAAAGCAAAACCGTAAGATGGAATTGCATAAGTAAGATTATCAAACTTAACAACAACAGGAACATTCTTTGGATCTTTCTTATTCCTAATTACATTGTTGTAAGCATTTTCAACAGCATCAAGAAATGCTGCAAGATTCATCGTTTTCTTATCCCAGTCAAGATACTGGCACATAAAATCTTTTTCAGGGTCTCCGTTATAAGCCATAAATTACATTTTTTAAAAACTTATTTCACCATTAAAAATTCTCGTAGCTCCTTGTTCTTTAAGCTGAGCAATTACTTTATCCCAAACACCGCTCATTCGCTTATAGTCTCTGTAATAAGAATCAGTATAACCTAATCCACGGTCCAACAATTTAACTAAAGTTTTTATGTCTTTAGTTTCCAATTCAATCTTTTTAATTTTACTTGACATATTAATTAATTGCTATTAACTTTACCCACTGTTTAAAATATACTACCTTTAATTCGTTTTTCAACATATAAATAACACTTTTTGGAATCCAAAACTGTTTACCTGCATTTTTATAATCTGGTTCCCAATCTTTATCAATTTCAAATAAAACTGCTTTATCAGTGTTCTTTATAATTTTACAAACTCTATTAAATACTAAATCATGTCCGTAATATTTTTCATATTTTCTTGCAAGTACTAATTCACCTTCAGGAAAATTTTTGTATTTAATTACATTGTTATTTTGAGAAGTTGAATATGAATCATATTCTTCCTCTTCTTTACCATCAATGTAGTTGACAAAATCTCGTTCTTTAACTAATTCTGCATATTCTCCCATCACTTATTAAAGCTATCTATAATTTCAAACTTATTCTGCAGAACCTTATTAAACATTCCTCTTTCACTTTTTGAAATAATTTTATAAGAATCTACTTCAGGAAATTGTTTACCATATCTTTCAAAATATGTAGAACACTTCAACTGTTCAAGAGGAGGAAAATGATTAGTCTTATAAATAAATAGATGAATATTCTTTTCCTTATTATGCGGATGTATTCCTGCATCAATCAGTCGGTAAGAATCATCAAGATAAATATCTGTTTCTTCTCGAAGTTCACGAACAGCTGCAGCAATATCTGCTTCTTTTTCTTCTATGCACCCCTTAGGAAAATCATATCCACTATCTTTAGGTTTACCAGTACCATGACAAGCAAGAATATTTCCTTCACTATCAATAATAACGACAGCTGCCGTAATCTTTTTTCCGTTTACAATTTTATCACTCATAATGTTTGTTAAACTAAAGGTTCCATGTGAAGTATTTCACGTGCAGTATTTGCTGCCTCAATATATAGAGATAATTGAGTATTAAGATATTCTCTATCAAGAATAGCTCTTCCAGGGTCAAGCCAACCAAACTCAACCATTGTCCCAATAATATCACGAAATTTAGCTTCAGTCATAATACTTTTATTTTCAATACATAATAATATAGAAACAAAAAAGAGAAATTCAAAAAAATGAATTCCTCTTTAATCGAATGTATGATTAATAAATTAATCTTCCTTCTTTTCTACCTCTGAACGTTTACATGTACTAATTTCAATGTTTGCTCCACTGTTTTCTTTTAAGTGTTGTTCTTTAGCAGCCTTAGCATCATCTTCAGTATCACAAACATCAAGAATTGCACCATCAAGATCTTTATCTTTAACTACCCAAACTTCCTCTGATTCATTTACTTGAGGTTTAGTATCAACGCTCTGTTCGGCAATATATTCTACTAGACTTTTCATAGTTTTTCGTTTATATTTTTATAGTTTATAATAAAACTTATTTATTAATTATCATCATCTCTTGATTTATCATCTTCAATATCCTCTAAAGAAGCACCTTTATTATCTCCGCCTTCGTCTTCCTTCTTATCATCTTCTTTCTTATCATCTTCCTTATTATCGTCTTCTTTCTTATCGTCTTCCTTCTTATCGTCTTCTTCTTTCTTACCAGCTAAAGACCAAACACAAGGATCATCTGTTTCAGATGCACCAAGGAAATCAAGGATATTTTCAATAAGTGTCTTTACTTCATCAGGAAGTTGGAACATTGATTCTTCATCAAAATCACCAACCCATATACCTTCTTCACTTAAATCATAAATATTAATAAGGCTCTTTGTAATTTCACTTGTCATTCCTTTAGGTCTCTTAATGGTGTATTTCCATCTAAGAGCAATAGATTCATTACCTTGTTTATCTTTTACACCTGCGAAATAGTATTCTCTTGGTAATTCCATTTCCTGTCCAACAAGAAGTTCAAGTTGCTTAGCAGCCTTTACCTTATCTTTCATATTGATAATTTCTGTAAGCTTCTCCTTTGTTAAATCTTTTAATTCCTCATCATCATCTTCAGTGATTAATGTTTCTAATTCAGCTTCTTCAATAAACTGTTCTTTAACAGGAGCTTTCTTTACTTCTTCTTTCTTAGGTTCTTTTCCAGGTTCTGCAAATTTAATATCACTTGGATAGAAATAAACTACATAGTAAGAACCAAGGTTAATAATTTTCATAGCATCAAGACCCTGAGCCATAATATATGAAGCAATTGAATTGTTTTGCCAAACTGGTTCATATATATACTTATTAACTTCTTCCTTGCTTACAAATCTACTAGAATTCAATTTTACAGAAACTCCATCTTCTCCACCTGAAACAACTATATAAGTATTAGGAAATAAATTTCTAACATTAGTTACAATATTGTTTACAGGTGTTAAATGATTAGTTACTCCAAGACCTAATGCATTACCCTGATTAACATCAGCAGTAGCACAAGATTCTAATAATTCTGAAAATCTTTTCATTTAAATTACTGCATTTATTTATATATATAAAAATAAAAAGTAAATTAAATAAAGTCAGCTTTTTATGCTGACCTTAATGTAGAATCATTTTCATCGTAATAAATTTTAAAGAATTCTTCATGTTTCTTTTCACAGTAATCTATTACTTTTTGATCTTTAAATTCAGGAATAACTTTCTTCCACCATCGAATATTCTTATCTACTGAATGAATTCCCATTGGTGTACCTTGCCATTTGAAATAATTATATACTACATCAACTGACATATCCAATGCAAAGTATAATGCCTCAGTCCAATTTGGAATATCTAATTCATAATAATTGTATAAATCATTACAGAAGTATTTATCTTCAAATTTTACATTAGATAATGTTTCATCAGTTAAATTATACTTTGTTCTTAATTCTCCATTAGGATCTGTGATTTCCTTAAATGTTGAAATTTTACGTAATGATAATCCTCCATTACCAACATAAGGTGTCCATTTCTTTCCTTTTTTAGATTCCTTTACAGTATCCCAGCCACAGTCAGTAGATAAAATAGGACCGCCTATATAATCATATCCTTTCTTACACCAAGCAGATATTTCATCCTTAAAGATGTAACAATCAAGTTGATATATTAACATATATTCATAGAAATCAAAGGCTTTATAGAAGTCATATGATATACATAACTGTGAATATGTAGCGGTTGATTTAAAGTAATCAGGATTGAATGTCTTTTCTTTAAGAGTTGGATATATTTTTTTATACTTCTCAATATTCATTCCTTCTGGATAAACAAGAAAGACATCTCTTTCTTCCCAATCTATATAATCATCTCTATGAAATGGAGGATTATAAATAATTTTATGTAACTGTTTTAGAGAAATTTCTTCGACGCAATCAAGTGTTTCCTTGTATACTGGAATTACTATACAACAATCTCTCATAAATAAAAAAGACTCTATATTTATTAATTAATATAGAATCTTTCATATAAATTATTTAAAACTGTCTCCAGAATTGGAAAATCTGTTGTAATGTCGCTTTGCTAAAATGGCCTTCTGTATAGAATGCAGTTGCCCATAATCTTGGAGGAACTACATAGCTTTTTCCTCTTAATACTGGAATGTACATTTTAACTCCGAATCCAATCTTATCGTTTACTTTCATTAAATGTTTTAATGAACTCCATGAAATTACAGCATTTGGTTTATGACTTGGATCATTAAAATATTTATCAAAGTATGGTTTAAATACCTCATATGTCTTATTAAGTATTCTTGCTCTTGTATGAGGTGGATAATAATGAAGGTTTAATCCAACTTCACGAATATTACCATCTTTTGTTCTTGTTATTCCAAAGAATAATGTAAATGGAGTTCTGTCATAGTATTCAAGTTCTTCTTTAAACTTAGGTTCAAGATATTCAAATACTACAAGTTGTCCTGGAAGCAAATATCTTTTTGTTGGTTTTAAACCATTAAGAATTTCCTTGTAAGCTAATTTACTTCTAATATTTGTTGGTCTATGTGAAAGTGGATGCAAATTAATAGCTTCATCTAATTTGAATTGTTTAATCTCTTCTGGAGTATAAATATATTGAGAAGCTAAAGTAATCTTATTTCTAAATGCTGCAGCTCTAGCACCATGACGATGCTCTTTTGTTGCATCGCTAAATCCTTGACCTTTATATATTTCCTCTAAACCTTGTCCTTGAAATTCGTTCTCAAGTGGTTTTTTTAATCTAATATCTGCCATATATATAATATAGAATTAATTAAACATGTCCTTCGTATTTTATGTGGTGAATATGAATATAAACAAATTTTACAAATGCCTGATAAAGTGCCGTACCGATTAATTCTTTTGCGCAAAGAGCATTATCATTTCTTTTAATATATTCCATTAATTGTGATTTAGTATTCCAATTCATATCTGGATATTCTTCAAATAATTCTTCAACAACTTTATTTTCATTTTCTTTAAACGAATCTGAGTTTAAATCTTGATGGAAATAATCATCTATTTCTTTATCAGAATATCCTTTCTTATTTTCTTTATTAGATTTCAAAAGGTACTTATATAATTTATTAAATATATCATTATATAATATTTTACCGTCTTTACTTTCTTTAATATATTGCACTAATGTTTTCATATTTTTATTCAAAAAATTTCTCTGTTATAATTATGAACTTTAATCCATTTTCATCGCAGAACTTTTTAGCTGCTTGCCATTTATCAACATTCTTAATCCATTGTTCTTTTAACCATGTACTATCTGTTAAATCTGGTTTTACTGTCTGATTATAAGGTTTAAGTTCAACTACGCATCTTACACCCTTTGAATTTTCAATAACATAATCTGGATAATAATTACATTCCTTTCCATCAAGACGTGAATAGTAAGGGATCTTCAATACTTCACTTGCCCATTTAGCAACAGTTGGACTATTTTCACAGAACTGTATGAATTGATATTCTAATCCACTTCTGAAAATAATAGGTTCACCTTTACAAGAATCAAAATATTTACGACACTTTTTAGGATCCACTACGCCTTGATGGAACTTAGAATTTTTTCTTGGCTTCTGATGTTTTATATAATTGTTATCAGACATAAGGTTATTTTTATTATATCTATTTAAAAATATATTTTTTATTTGATAATGGGAGATTTATTAAGTACAATAAAGAATATTTGGTGTAAGTATAAATCACAAATCATCTTAGTATTATCTTTAATAGTTTGTTTGCTTTTCTTATTTAGAAGCTGTGCTAATCAAATTGAAAGCAAAAAAATATATGATAATAATGTAAAAGCTTTAACAGAACAGATGCAGACTTGGAAAACAAAAGCTGGAGATTTAGTAGCTGAAAAGACTGTTCTTATGGGAGATGTAAAACTTTTAAAACAAACTAATGCAGAATTATATGAGCAAGTTGAAAAATTAAAAGCAAAACCTAAAGAAGTAGTTTATGTAGAAACAGAAATCATTAATGAAGTACATGATACTACTTATGTAGTTGATTCAAGTTATGTTAAAAAGTATTTTGATTTTTCAGACCAATGGAGAACTTTAACAGGTTTTGTAGAATATAACAAACCTAATCTTAATCTTGCATTTACTAAAGATGTTACTAAAGCTGATTTTACAGTTGCAATAAGAGATAGTAAAGTGTATGTAACATCAAATAATCCACATATTGTTTATAATGATATACAAGGTGTAGTTCTCCCTAAAACAACGCCAAGATGGAGTATAGGCGTAGGTCCTCAATTTGGCGTTGGATATGGATTGTTACAAAAGAAACCTGATATTTATGTAGGCGTCGGATTAAGTATTAATTATAATCTGATTAGTTTCGGACAGAAAGTAAAATAAAAGAGGGAATTTAAATTCCCTCTTTTTTAACATCAATTATTTCTCGTTTGAAATAATATTCTTTAGATGAACCATATAATGGTTGAACACTTATTAATTCCCAGCCGTCTTCACCAAATTTTTGTAAAGCATTGCTGTATTTAACCTTGAAATCATCAATATCTACTATTTTATATTCAAATTTCTTCATTTTCTTGTATTGGATAACCGACTTCTTCAGTCATTTCTCTTCTAAAAATATAACCTTCAGATGCTTCAGTATAGCCGTTAGATATCTTAGGAGGTTTTACACCAACAAATTCCCAACCTCTATTTTGCATTGATTCAAGATACTCTTCCACATCTCTCCAAAGAGGATTTCTAATTTGAGGATAACCTATATGAAATTTATATTTTTTCATATGTTCAAAATATAAGTAATTAAACCATACAATAATACTCCAATTAAAATAAATGAAGCAACCCATACATAAATAAACCAAAGTGCAAATACACTTATATGAAAAAGAATGCGCCACACGGGCTTCCATGTAGATGTATTAATTGGTAGATTTCCATGAGAATCATAATACCAAAACATCAAATACACAATAATTGCACAAATAAAATAAATTAAAACAGCATTCATAATTAAATTTCTATTTCATTTAATCTTCTTTTATAAAATAAGTATCACCTTCATACCATGAATCAAGACCACCATGCCATCTTGATTTATCATGTTCAAAGATATATTCTAATGCATCTTCAACATAATCAAACTCTTTTACAAAGATTTCAGTGCCAGAATATTTGATAACACCATAATAGTCAGTCTCAATTAATTTTTTATAGACTTTAACTTTCTTATTTTCAAGAGCTTTATCTGTATCTTCAGGTTTCTCCCAAGAACTGCAGTCATAAATTTCAATTTTCTTATAAGGATGATAATCTACCTTACATTCCTTAGTTTTCTTTTGAAATATATTTGTCTTTACTCCATTATTCTTTTCAAGTCTTTCAAGCCTATTAAGTTTCTTTATAATATCATATTTGATTTCTGTCATCAACCATTCGACTGCAGCATCATATGATGTGTAAAATCTTTTATAATTATCTTTAAACCCATCATCATCTTTGCCATAAGCATAATCAGTATCTACAATAAGACTGTCATGTGTATCACTATTTTCATGATTAAATTCATAACTGTCACTACCATATATAGATCTACATTTATATACATCCGGTTTTATACCAAACCAATCACTTCTTTCAATTTTTTCAATTGAAACAGGAATAATTAAATCTTCTGTAGAACCATCTTTTAAAATAACATAGTAAAGTGTATCTCCTACTTTACAATCTTTAATTAATTTAGGAGTTTTATTCATCTTCATTTATTTTATTATTTCCTTTCCACCAAGGACAAGAAACACACATTTTATCAACTTCTTCATTCTCTTTACCTTCATTTATTTTTTTACCACTACACCACATTGGACTATCCCAAGACCAGTGTTGTCCACATTTTGCAATTGCCATATTACATCCAAATCCAATTATCTACACCACGACGAATAATCTTAACATCTTCTTCAGACACCTTACCCTTGTTGGCTTCAAGCCAACCATCTACCCAAAATCTAGCAATCTGCTTAGCCATTGCCTCAGGTTTACCCCAAGCATTAAGTCCATACTTGATAGCATCTTCAATAATAGGATAATCTTCAAAAAAAGCCATAATTATATAAGTTTAAAATCTTTTACTTTAACATTAAGGGTTGCACCCCAACCATATTCATCGATAACTGTTTCACAAGATTCAGGAATAATCTCAATTTCCTTATTCTTAATTCTTTTAGCCTTTCCTTTAGAATCAATAGGAAGTCCGTAAGGATAGCCGCCATATTCAAGTTCTTTATAATTAGGAAAATTGAATTCAATATTTCCAATACTCAAATTTCCAAATTCATCAAGATTCTTGGTAGCAACAATCTTAATAGAACCAAACTCTTCCAGAGTTTTCTGAGCTTCTTCACATTCAGTGTAACTCTTCTCGATTCTTTCTACTTCTT
>ODAI012726291.1_pt1 | contig 10588 bp, 10 predicted proteins | sample 1539321 | NCBI WGS metagenome assembly ODAI01 (sample SAMN02144231, study PRJEB22623) | gut metagenome | biome: sheep rumen | host: Ovis aries | place: New Zealand | reverse complement strand
ATATTTTTTGGCAATAAACACAATAATTCTCCTTTATTTTGTTTCAATTTCTTTATTTTACGTGCTAATAATATTTATAAAGCTGAAACATATATAAAAATTAATTTTATAGTTTTAAACTATTTATATATATTATTATTTTCGTTAAATATCATCATTAAAAAAATAATGTAACTGTAATTATTAATAACGAACATGTTATTTTCCGAGGCAGAACTTGCTGAAAATCTCGTCTATGATGTCTTCGCCGACGGTTTCTCCTGTAATCTCCCCTAACGTTTCCCAGGCAGAGCGAAGGTCTATGGAAACGAAATCAGCGCTCATGCCGTTTTCTATCGTCTTCAGGGCGTTGGCCAAATACTCCGAAGCGCGGCGCAGGATGTCGGCTTCCCTTGCGTCATTGACAAACGATGCCTCGTCGCCCTTCAGTTCACCGCCGTAAACCATTTTTTCGATCAGCCGCGCCAATTCCTCGATACCTTCCCGGGTTTTCGCCGAAATCTGAAGCACGACGGCTTCCGGCAAATTGGCGCGGATAGTCTTCTCATAGCTTTCCTCGTATTTTTGCGGCTGATCGGACTTGTTGATCAGGAACACCGCTTCCCTTTCCTTCGCAATACGAAGGATTTCCTCGTCCTCTGCCGTCATCGGAGCCGAGCCGTCAAATACGATCAGGACCAATGCCGCTTCTTCGGCGCAGGCTTTTGCCCTTTCAATCCCGATTTTTTCGACCTCGTCCTTTGCCTCCCGGATGCCGGCCGTATCAGTCAGCACCAACGGAATCCCGCCGACGTTCACGAAGGCTTCGATGCTGTCCCTTGTCGTGCCCGGAATATCTGTCACGATCGCACGTTCCTCGAGAAGGAGAGCGTTCAAAAGGCTCGATTTCCCGACGTTCGGTTTTCCGATGATCGCGGTTCGCAGCCCGTCCCTCAAAATCCGTCCCGCATGAGCCGTTTTTAATAATGTATCAATATTTTCTTTTATAATAACAACTCGAAGATTTACGTCATCAAGCACGACTTCGTCGATTTCATCTTCCGGAAAATCAATGGTCGCTTCCAGATGAGCGATCATATCGAGAATTTTATGGCGAAGCCCTTTTATCTTTTCCGAGAATTTTCCGGACAGGCGGCCCGTCGCCATGCGCAGCGACGCTTTTGTTTTCGCGCCGACGATTTCCATCACGGCCTGCGCTTCGGAAAGGTCGATCCGTCCGTTCAGAAAAGCGCGTTTCGTGAATTCCCCGCGCTGCGCCGGACGGGCGCCGAGAGCAAAGGTTCTTTCCAGCACGGCGCGAAGCACTACCGCCCCGCCGTGGCATTGCAGCTCGACAACATCCTCTTTCGTATAGGAATTGGGAGTCTTCATGACAAGCATCAGCGCTTCGTCGAGAATCTTCCCTTTTTCGTCGAGGATATGACCGTAGGAAAAGGACGAGGAACGAAGATCTTCGATTTTCTTTCCGCTTTTCGCGCGGAACATCGCGTCGGCAATCGCAAACGATTCCTCGCCGCTCAAGCGGACAATCCCGACGCCCCCCTCCCCCGGCGGTGTCACGATGGCGCTGATGGTATCTCCCTGCTGCATACTCATTCTCCTTCGATAGAAAAAAGCCGCCGCAATTTCTTGCGACGGCTTCATTTCATTAGCCCTTGCTACGATTTATTCCTCAACCGTCGCTGCAGGACGATCTGCCGCCGCTTCCCGACGATCATGGTAACGGTCGCGATATCCGCCGCGTCCCTTGACCGGTTCGATGACGACTTTGCGGTACGGCTCGTCGCCCGCACTGTAAGTGGACACCCGACGATTTTCCTGAAGCGCCATATGGATGATTTTCCGTTCGTGGCGATTCATCGGTTCCAGCATGATCCGCTGGCGCGTGCGCAGAGCCTTGTCTGCAAGGCGCGACGCCAAACGGCGAAGGGTTTCCTCGCGGCGGTTCCTGTAATGCTCAACGTCAAGCACGATATGGATACGCTTTTCGGTCAGGCCGTGATTGGCGGCCAAGTTCGTCAGATACTGCAGCGAATCCAGCGTCTGCCCGTGCTTTCCGATCAGGATGCCGAGGTCGTCGCCAGTCATATTCAGGATAAAAGCTTCTTCGCTCTTTTCACGTTCAATGGTTACTTCAAGATGCATCGACACAAAAATCTGCTGCAGGAACGCCTCCGCCTTTTCCAGCGGAACGGCAGCTTCCTCGTCAGATACCATTTCACGGATGCGGGGACGTTCAGGACTCTCCTTCTTTTCCGGACTCTCCTCCTGCGCCTTTTTGACCAAATCCCCGACCTGCAGGGAAGTTTCGATGACTTCGGGCATTGGCAGCCCGTCATTTCCGACGTCCTTTTTTTCGCCAAGAACCTCCCTGGACGTCACGCGAACTCTCGCGTCATGGCCTCCGATCAGTCCAAGGAATCCCTTTGAAGCTTCTTCCAATACCTCAATTTTCTCCGCTTCTTCCTCGCGAATGCCAAGCTCCGCCAAAGCTGCCTGCTTTGCCTCTTCGACAGTCTTTGCTGTTTTTTCACTTATCGCCATATTATTTTCCTTTCTTCTTGCTCTTCTTGGCTTCCTTTTGTTCCGCCTTTGCCGGTTTTTCTTTTTCCTTCTTTTTTTCGTCGCGGAACATCCACCACTGCTGCAATCCCTGTACAAAGTTCATCGTGATCCAGTACAGGACGAGGCCCGCCGCGAAATTCCAGCTGATCCATCCGATAAACAGCGGCATCATATAGGCCATCATCTTCGCTTGTCCGCCGCCCTCCGCAGGGGTCGTCTGTATCGAAACGACATAGGTAGTGAGTGCGGAAACTACCGGAAGAATATGAAAAGGATCGGCTTCCGAAAGGGAAGGAATCCAGAAGAACGACGGATCGCCCGCATACGTCATATCGCGAAGCGCATAATAAATCGCCATCAGGATCGGCATCTGCACAAGAAGAGGCAGACATCCGGCAAAAGGATTGACGCCGGCGCTTTCATACAGCTTTGCCATTTCCTGCTGCAGAAGCTGCGGATTGTTCTTGTACTCTTCCTGAAGCTTCTTCATTTTCGGCTGAAGCTCCTGAAGCCCCTTCATGGACTTGATCTGCTTCATTGTCAGCGGATACAGCATCATCTTGATGATAATCGTCAAAAGAATGATGGCGACGCCGTAATTCGGAAAGCCCACATCGGACAATATCTGGTAAAGTACGTTGATTCCCGTTTGGAACAGATGAACAATAGGGTCAAGCAGAGAACCAAAAAAATCCAATCTATCACATCCTAAATTTCACGAATAACTCTTAAAAATGCCCGGCTGTCCCGGGCATTTCTTTTTGACTGCTTTACGGTACGGGATCGTATCCGCTGCTTCCGAACGGATGACAGCGAAGAATCCTCTTCGCGGCTAGCCATCCGCCTTTCGCGGCCCCGTATTTTTCGATTGCAATCGCTGCGTATTCCGAACATGTCGGAATATAACGGCAACAGGGAAGTTTCATCGGAGACAGATAAGTACGGTAAAACCGAATCAAAAAAAGAAAAAACTCTTTTGCCATCTCAAACTTTCCCCTGCCGCAGGATCGACGCCCGCCCGGCCAATTCCAGGAAGGCTCTTTCCATTTTCGGTTCTTTGACGCCGACTGCAGGCTTTCTCGCGACGAGCAGGCAGTAAAACCCTTCCGCCAGCCTGGCCTGATTTTTCCGATAGCTTTCGCGCATCAGGCGTTTGAGCCGATTGCGCGTCACGGCATTTCCCAGTTTCTTTCCGGCGGCAAATCCCGCTTTCCTTTCCGGCCCGATTACCGGAAATACATAGAGCACCAAGTAACGATTCGCCCACGAACGCCCGTGGAGATAAACCTCCTGGAACATCCGCTTATTGCGCAAAATATTGCGCTTCGGCAGTTTCAGCATAAATTTCGGAACCTCATGATATAAAGGAGTCTTTTTTCAATTATGCGGAAAGCTTCTTTCTGCCTTTCTGGCGACGCTTCTTCAAGACGAGACGACCGCCCTTCGTCTTCATGCGGGTACGGAAACCATGCGTAACCTTGCGATAGTGCTTGTTTGGCTGATATGTGCGCTTCAACTCTGCTCCTCCTCTCTCTTTTCAGTCATTCTCTCTTTCAATTCCCTGCCGTTATCGGGCAGGGAGCCGAAAAATCGCTTTATTGATTATAGACTACAGGCCGCGCGGTGTCAATTTATTTTTCCTCCAAAAAATGTTGATTCCTTCTTCCCCGTCTGATAAAATATCGTCAATAAATCTGTTTCTCCTTTTAAAAGTTATCCACATTTGTTGATAAAAATGTGGATAACAGATTTTTTTGACCTATTTTTTGGCAGGTGTAAAGCTTCATGGAACAAAAAGAACTTCAATCCGTCTGGGAAAAGGTACTCGAAAATTTCCGCAACACTGATAAAATAACGGCAAGCGAATGTCAGAGATGGCTGAACCCTATCATTCCTCTCACTTTGGACGAGACTTCTTTCTCCCTCGGCGTTCCCAACGATTTTTCCCTTCATTATATAAAGGATCATTATATTCCGTTCATCAAGGACGCCGTGTTCACCATCACCGGCAAAGCAGTCGAGATTGATATCACGACTTTTAAGGAAGAGGAAGAAGAAAAAAAGGAGACGGCGCCGGAAGCGGATAGCGGCTCCAATCATGAAGTCAAGACTTCCCAGGCATCCCTTTTTGTCGCAGACAAGCCGATTCCCGACGAATCCGGCTACAATTCCCATTTTGCTCCCGTAATGCCCGGGGATCATTCTTCCTTAAAGGAAAAATATACCTTCGATAATTTTGTCCGGGGCAACTCGAACCAGATGGCGCATGCTTCTGCCCTTGCCGTGGCGGAACTGACCGTCTCCCGATCTCCGCAGCTTGAAAGATACAATCCCCTTTTCCTGTACAGCGGCGTGGGACTCGGGAAAACACATCTGATGCATGCCATCGGGAACTATATTCTTGAAAAAAGCCCGAATATGCGCGTGCTCTACATTTCCAGCGAACGTTTCCTGAACGACTTCATCGCTTCCATCCGGGAAGGCAAACCGGAGGAATTCCAAAGAAAATACCGCAGCATAGACGTCCTGCTTGTGGATGACGTCCAATTCCTCTATACGAAAGAACGCACGCAGGAGGAATTCTTCCATACATTCAACGCTCTCTACGACGCAGACAAGACGATCATCCTGTCCGCCGATCGTCATCCGAGGGAAATCAAGATTATCGAGGACAGGCTTCGTTCCCGTTTTGAATGGGGCATGACCACCGACATCAAACCGCCGGATCTCGAAACGCGCATGGCTATCCTGCAGCAGAAAGCCATGATGGAAAACCTGGACATCCCAAACGACGTCTTCTATTTCATCGCGAACCGCGTCAACAGCAACATCCGCGAACTGGAAGGCGCGCTGACACGCGTCATTGCACAGGCTTCCTTCAACCACAAGGACATCACGGTGGAACTCGCCAGCAAGGCTATGGAGGACGTCTACCCTTCAGATCCGAAGAAAACCATCACGCTGGAACTGATACAGGATATGACAGCTTCCTATTTCAAAATCACTACCAGCGACCTTCTTTCCAAGAAACGCACCCAATCATTGGCGCAAGCCCGCCAGGTAGCCATGTATCTCTGCCGTGAGCTGACCAATTCCTCATTGCCTCAAATAGGCGAGCGTTTCGGCGGACGCGACCACACGACAGTCATGCACGCCTATAACAAGATTCTCAAACAGCGTCAGGAAAGCTCTCAATTCAACGAAACCATCAATGAACTGATCGAACAGATACAGAAAATGTAAGTTTGGTTTCCCATGTGGAAAAGGCGTGAAAGAAAATGTTTACAGTATGTGCATAATTTCCCTTTTTCATTCCTTCTGTGATTATGTGTATAAAATCTTCTTTCTCTCAACATTCTTATGCACACTTAAAAACACTCGCCGTTTCTTGCTTCCGCCGTCGTATCCACATTTCCACACCGCCTATTACTATTACTGCTAAATATTTATATATTATTATCACAATAAAACAAGAGGTGAATAATCTTGAAATTCTCCTGTCTGAAATCGGAACTCGTACAAGCTATACAAATTGCGGGACGTTCCATAGCCAGCAAGCCGCAGACGCCTATCCTGTCCGGTATTTATATGAATGCTGATAATGACATGCTGGAAATACAGGCTACGGATTACGAAATCGGCGTCATTCTCCATATAAAAGCCGAGGTGGAGAATCCCGGAGAAATTGTGGTATCCGGCAGGTATTTCTACGAGGTCGTAAGGACGCTTCCGGATGAGGAAGTTGTAATCGAGTATGATAGTTCTACGGAAATCGTAAAGATTTCTTCCGGAAAGTCCACGTTTACGCTCTTGAGCATGAAGGCCGGAGATTTCCCTCAAATCTACCAGATGAAAGAGGGAAAGAAATTCACGGTCAACAGCGTCGTGCTGAAGGAATTGATCCGGCGGACGATTTTCGCCTGCGCGACGGACGAGACGCGTCCTCTTTTTATGGGTGCCTTGTTGGAGCTGGAGGGACAGAAGGCGCGCATGGTGGCGACGAATTCCCATCGTCTTGCTTTTGACGAGGGCAGGATTGAGGAAGAGATTTCCGATCTTTGCCAATATGTGATTCCAAAGCGGATCCTGGAGGAGATCCAACATATCCTTTCCAGCGAAATTCCTGAAAAAGTGGAAATCACCTGCACCCATAGCGAAATGAGCTTCAAGACGGAACAAATTTATATATCGACGCGGCTGATCGAAGGAAGGTATCCTGAATATCGCCGCGCGATTCCCTCGGAGTTCACGAAGCGCGTCACGCTTTCGACCGCCCCTTTTCTTTCGGCGGTTTCCCGTGTGGGCTTGATTGCCCGTTCCTCGGAATACAACACCATCAAGCTGATGTTCAATATGGGAGAGGTCCATATCTATTCCGACAATCCGGTGGTCGGAAAAGCGGAAGAGACAATGCAGGCTTCTATCGAGGGCGACGATATCCAGATTGCGTTCAACGCATCGTATTTGATCGACGTCCTGAAAATCCTCAACAGTGAATCCTTTATCCTGGAGATGAACGATTCCCTGAAACCGGCTCTCGTCCGTGAGCCGGACAACGAGGATTTCCTGTATGTCATCACACCTGTCCGCACAAAACATTAAGTATCGATCTTCCTGCAATGGGAAGGCAGTGATAGTGTATCCCAGAGGTTGTTTCAATGGAAAAAGTTTTGATCCATACGGAGCAGATACAGCTTGACCAGTTTCTGAAGCTGGCAGGCGCGGTAGAGTCGGGCGGAGCCGTAAAACCTTTGCTGCTGGAAGGATGTATCTTGGTCAACGGTACGCAAGCAACGGCGCGAAGGAAAAAGCTTTCCGCAGGCGATGTCGTGACGCTGAAAACGGAAGACGGAGATTTTGAGTATCAGGTTTCGCGATGAACATTAAGCGGCTGGAACTGAAAAATTTCAGGAATTACAGGGAAGAGACGATTGAGCTGCCGTCCGGCGCCAGCGTCTTCCTCGGTCAAAACGCGCAGGGAAAGACGAATATCCTGGAAGCGGTCTATTATGCGGCTCTTGGGCGTTCCCATCGCACCTCTGCGGACGGCGAGCTCGTCCGCTGGGAAGAAGGGGAAGCCCTTCTTTCTTTTGATTTTTTTAGGATGGATGCGGAAAATAAGCTGGAATTCCGTTTTTTCAGGGAAAGCAGAAGAAAGATTTTCAGGAACGGCGCTCCGATCCGTGTGAAGGATCTGATCGGGACAATCAATGTCGTCCTGTTTTCCCCGGAGGATCTTTTTTTGATCAAGGGGGCTCCGGCGGGACGGCGTCGTTTCCTCGATATGGAAATATCGCAGGCAGACCCGTCTTATTTTTATGACCTCACCGTTTATACAAGGCTGTTGACGCAGCGAAATACGCTTCTGAAAAGGATAAGGGACGGCGAAGCCGACGAAAGCGAGATTCCGCTTTGGGACGTCCAGATGGTTCCGAGGGCAGTCAGCATCATAAAAAAAAGAATTTCCGCCGTCAAAAAACTGGACGAGCTTGCTTCGAGGACGCAGCAGGAAATTTCCGGCGGTGTGGAAAAGCTTTCCCTTCGCTATGAATTGCATGGCATGGAAGGGAAAGAAAACGAAAGCATGACATGTGACCTTTTTTCGTGGTATAATGAGAAGCTGGCGGAATCTTTAAGACTCGATATCATCAGAGGCGTGACGCGTTTCGGACCGCATCGGGACGATCTCGCGTTTTTTGTCAATGATGCTGATTTGCGCGCCTTTGGCTCGCAAGGGCAGCAGCGAACGGGAGTCCTCGCGTTGAAGCTGGCGGAGCTGGCTTTCTTCAAGGAAGAGACAGGGGAATACCCGATTCTGCTTTTGGACGACGTTATGAGCGAGTTGGACCGCGACCGGAGGGAAAAGCTTCTTTCCTTCATTCGCGGGGAGAAGCTGCAGGCGTTGATTACGGCGACGGACGAGGCTTATTTCCCGTCCGGCGTATTCGAGAATTTTTTTTATGTCTCGCATGGGACGGTGACAGCGGGATGAAGCACGGAAAAGAGGCGGAGGATTCCGCACGCGCAAAGCATACGGAAAAAATTACGGAAATCCTGCCTCGCTTTGTCGCTTCCCTTGAACAGGGAAAAGCTTATAAAACGCAGCTGTTGATGTACCACTGGGAAGAAATAGTAGGTTGTTCGATTGCGAATCATGTCCATCCGGTCCGGATGGATTTCCGGACGCTTTTCCTGGCGGCCGACGCGCCTGTATGGGCAAATGAGCTCCGGTATATGGAACGCGACTTGATCGACAAGATTAATGCTTTTGTATGCGAGGAATTTGTCAAGGAAATCAAGTTCTGCTCGCCGAAGGAAAAAAGAAATGCGTGGCAGCGGGAGGAAGATGAACCGCTTCCGGAAAAGATAACGCCGAAAAAAGAGGAATACGAAAAAACTTCTTCTTTCGTTTCGGAGATAGAGGACGACGCCCTTCGTCTTGCGGCGTCACGGGCGCTGGCCCAGAATTTTGCGCGCCGCCGTTCCCTGCAGGAGCAAGGATGGCATGCCTGCGCTTCCTGCGACAGGATGGTCCCCGCAGAAGAAACATATTGTGTTTTTTGCGGACAGAGAAAAAAAGAAGAAAAAGAAAACGATATCCGGCAGCTTTTGCTTCGCCAGCCGTGGCTGCACGGTTATGAAGTCAGCCGCATGCTCGAATGTTCGCCTGCGCTTGTGTTAAGGGAAAGAGTTGCTCTTTTGAGGATGCTCCTTTCCCGCGTTTGGCAGGGAGATGAGACGAGCGACGACGCGAAGCTGCTTGTGATGCTGTTTACCTCGGCGAAGCCGGAAGACCTGACGGAACAGTTCATGAAGAAAAGCCTGCAGCGTCTTCGTTTCGACCTGTTGTCGGAATATGAGAAAAAAGGCGGCAGAAAAAAGTTGGTGGAATAAAGATGTTCCTGCATCTCGGAGGAGATTTTTCCGTCAGGGTCGAAGAAATCATTTCGGTCCTTGATTATAAATATATAAACGAGACGGAGACAGGCAAAACATTCATGACGGACATGAAGGACAGGATTGATAACGTCGCAGGCGAAAAAATAAAATCCGTCGTCGTGACCGATAATAAGATATATCTTTCCAAACTGTCTCCCGCAACACTGAAAAAACGCGTCGAAGAGTTAAAAATTTAGCGGATATGTCCCTTGAAACGGAGGTTTTTATATGACTGACGAGGAAAAGAATATCGTGATCGAGGAAACGGAGCCGAAAGAAGAAACGGAAAATCTTGAGGACGCGGAGCTTGATACGACCGGAGTCACGATCAATTCGGAGGAAATAGATCCCGAAGTTTCGCAGGTGGCCGGACCGTACGACGCAAACCAGATACAGGTGCTCGAAGGTCTCGAAGCCGTTCGGATGCGGCCCGGCATGTATATCGGCAGCACATCCGAGCGCGGCCTTCATCATCTCGTTTATGAAGTTGTGGACAATTCCATCGACGAGGCTTTGGCAGGCTATTGCGACCATGTGGATGTGACCATCCATAAGGACAACAGCATCACCGTCGTCGACAACGGGCGCGGTATCCCTGTCGATATGCACGAAAGCGGAAAACCGGCGGTGGAGGTCGTCTTGACCGTGCTTCACGCGGGCGGAAAATTCGGCGACGGCGGCTACAAGGTTTCCGGCGGCTTGCACGGCGTCGGCGTTTCTGTCGTCAACGCGCTTTCGACTGCGATGGAAGTCGAAGTCATGCGCGATGGCCACCGTTATGAAATTGAATTCTCCCGCGGAGAAGTAACGAAGCCTTTGACACAGATCGGAGATACCGATATCACGGGCACGAAGGTGCATTTCATCCCCGACGATACGATTTTCACCGATACGGTCTACAAATATGAGATCTTGCGTCATCGCCTGCGGGAGTTGGCTTTTCTGAATCACAGCATCACGATTACGCTGACTGACGAGCGGGGCGAGGAACAGAAAAGTGAAACCTTCCATTTTGACGGCGGCATCAAGTCTTTCGTCGAGCATCTGGGGAGCAAGAAGGAAAAGATCAATCCCGACGTCATTT
>ODAI011258794.1_pt1 | contig 10588 bp, 6 predicted proteins | sample 1539321 | NCBI WGS metagenome assembly ODAI01 (sample SAMN02144231, study PRJEB22623) | gut metagenome | biome: sheep rumen | host: Ovis aries | place: New Zealand | reverse complement strand
CTATTTCCAGATCGCGCCGTGCTTCCGCGACGAGGACGCCCGCGGCGACCGCACCCCCGGCGAGTTCTACCAGCTCGACATGGAGATGGCCTTCGCCAACCAGGACGACGTGCTCGGCGTGCTCGAGGACGTGCTCGTGCCAATCTTTGAGCAGTACGGTCTCTATAAGCGCGTGACGCCTGCCCCCTTCCGCCGTATCCCCTTCCGCGAGGCAATGGAGAAGTACGGCACCGACAAGCCCGACCTGCGTATCGATCTCGAGATCCAGGACGCCACCGCGCTGCTGCAGGGCATCGGCTTCGGCCCCTTCGAGGGCAATCTGATCAAGGCCATTGTGGTCTCGGACTTCAACGCCACGCGCAAGCAGATCGACAAGCTCTGCGCCGACGTCGAGGTCCAGAGCGCCCAGAAGAGCTACTGGTTCCGCGTGGACGAAAAGGGCGAGCTCGTGGGCGGTATCTCGAAGTTTGTCCAGCCGATCAAGGAGCAGGTCATCGAAGCGCTCGGATTGAAGAGCGGCGACTTTGTCGGTCTCGCGGCCAGCGCCAAGCTTGAAACCGTGCAGAAGACGGCCGGTGTGCTGCGCTCGAAGCTCGGTCTGCTGTGCCCGAACCACATGGACAAAGAGCAGTATCAGCTCTGCTGGATCGTCGATTTCCCGATGTACGAGATCGGCGAGGAGTCCGGCGAGCTCGAGTTCTGCCACAACCCGTTCTCGATGCCGACCGGCGGTCTCGACGTGCTGCTGAAGGCCGAGCGCGGCGAGATCGACCCGCTGTCGATCATGGCCAACCAGTACGACCTCGTCTGCAACGGCTATGAGAGCGCCTCCGGCGCCGTCCGCAACCACGATCCCGAGATCATGGTCAAGGCCTTTGAGCTCGTGCGTCTCGGCGAGGAGGACGTCAAGAAAAAGTTCCCCGCCATGTACAACGCCTTCTGCTACGGTGCGCCCCCGCATGCCGGCGCGGCCCCCGGCGTCGACCGTCTGATCATGCTGCTGACGGGCGAGGAGTCGATCCGCGAGGTCATCACCTTCCCGATGAACCAGAAGGCCCAGGACGTGATGATGGGCGCCCCCTCCGAGGTCACCCAGAAGCAGCTCGACGAGCTGCACATCGCCTGCGTCGGCGAACTGGAAGAATAAAATCTCGATGTAGGGGCGGCAACCTGCCGCCCGCATGGAACTAAAACTTAAAGAAAAGGTTGGGCAATTTCGTACAACAATACAAATTCGCCCAACTTTTCACGTAAATAATACATTTTATCGCCGGGCGGCAGCTTGCCGCCCCTACGGGGAAACGGCAAATCAGCGCGGCTTTTACAATCCCGCTTCCATTTGGATTATGAGAGATTAGAGGTGGTCCTATGTTTTCCTGTGTCAACAGTCTGGGCGTCAGCGGCGTGGGCGGTTACGGCGTGTCGCTCGAGGTCTTTGTCTCGAACGGCCTGCCGCATTTTGACGTGGTCGGTCTGCCCGACACGGCTGTGAACGAGGCCCGCGAACGCGTGCGCGCCGCGATCAAGAATAATGGCTACCGCTTTCCCTCCAGCCGCATCACGGTCAACCTGGCCCCGGCGGACAAAAAGAAATCAGGCACCCTCTACGACCTGCCGATGTTCATAGGTATCCTTGCGGCTTACGGCGAGATCGAGACACCCGCCAAGGACTGCGCCTTTGTCGGCGAGCTCTCGCTGACCGGGCAGCTGCGGCCGATCCCCGGCGCGCTGCCGATGGCTATGGCCGCCGCACGCGAGGGCATCCGCCATCTGTTTGTCCCGGCCGAGAATGCCGGAGAGGCCGCCTTTGCCCAGGGCGTGAACGTCTTCGCGGTCGAGACCGTTGCCCAGCTGATCGCGCACCTGAAAGGGGAGCGCTCTCTGTTGCCGATCCCCGAGCCGAGCCTTTCCGCCGACGACCTGCTGATGCCGGACTTTGCCGACGTCAGGGGACAGGAGAATGTCAAGCGCGCGCTCGAGATCGCCGCGGCCGGGGGCCACAATATTCTGATCGTCGGCCCGCCGGGCGCGGGCAAGTCGATGATGGCCAAGCGCCTGCCGGGTATTCTGCCCGATATGAGCCGTGCCGAGATGATCGAATCGACCGAGATCCACTCCGTGGCCGGGCTCACCAGCAGCAAGCACCCGATCGTGGCGACACGTCCCTTCCGCAGCCCGCACCACACGGTTTCCGCCGCCGCGCTCGCCGGGGGCGGCACGACGCCGCGGCCCGGCGAGATCAGCCTTGCCCACAACGGCGTGCTGTTTCTCGATGAATTGCCTGAATTTTCCGCCGCTGCGCTCGAGGTACTGCGTCAGCCGCTCGAGGACGGACAGGTGACGGTCTCGCGCGTGGCCGGTACAGTCCCCTTCCCGAGCCGTTTTATGCTGGTGTGCGCCATGAACCCCTGCAAATGCGGCTGGTACGGGCACCCGTCGGGCCGCTGCCGCTGCTCGGCGGTCGATATCCGCCGCTATCACAGCCGCATCTCCGGTCCGCTGCTCGACCGCATCGACCTGATCGTCGAGGTCCCGGCGCTGGACTATGAGGAGCTGCGGCGCCGCCAGAGCGCCGAGCCCTCGAGCGAGATCAAAAAACGGGTCGACGCGGCCCGCGCGGTGCAGGAGCGGCGTTTCCACGACTGCAACGCCCACATGGACAGCAAGGCGCTGCGGCAGTTCTGCGCGCTGACGCACGAGGGCGAGGAGCTGATGCACCAGGCCTTTGACGCGCTGGGGCTCTCGGCGCGCAGCTATGACAGGATCTTGCGCGTCGCGCGCACGATCGCCGATCTCGACGGCGCGGCAGACATCGAGCCGCAGCATCTCGCCGAGGCGATCCAGTACCGGACCTACGATTTCCGCGAAGGATAGTAACTGTTCAGTCCCTGATGGGACTAAACAGTTAGAGGGATGCGCCCTGCTGCATGCACTCGCTTGCGTGAGACGCTCGCACACTGGCAGGGCGAGAAGAGTTTTTTCCGAGGCGCATGTCCCCGGAAAAAACAGATTTGAATTTCTTTTCCCGTTGCGACGGGAAAATCAGAGGCGTTCCCCCTCTGAACTCTCCCTAATCAGGACAGACTGAATAGTAACGAGAGATAAATAAAGGAGTAAACGAATTTGAACGATATCATTCTCTGCAAGCTGGGCGAGATCGTCCTCAAGGGCCTGAACCGCAAGTCCTTCGAGGCAAAGCTCCTGGCCAATCTGCGCCGTCGGCTCGAGCCGATCGGCAGCTTCAAGGTCTATTGCCTGCAGTCCACGGTCTATATCGAGGCACAGGAGGACAACGCCGATGTCGACGCGGCCTTTGAGGCGGCGCGCAAGGTTTTCGGCATCATCAAGCTGGTGCGTGCCGCGGCCTGCCCCAAGGACAAGGACGCGATCGCCGAACTTGCGATCCGCTATCTCAAAGACGATATGCTGCGCGCCAAGAGCTTCAAGGTCGAATCCAAGCGCAGCGACAAGAGCTTTCCGATGACCAGCATCGAGCTGAGCCAGTACGTCGGCGGCGCGCTGCAGGACGCCTACCCGCACACCGTCGTGGACGTGCACGAGCCCGACCTCACCGTGCAGCTCGAGGTGCGCGATCTGGCCGCCTATGTCCATGCCTCCCCGGTGCCCGGCGCGGGCGGCATGCCGGTCGGCTCGAACGGCGTGGCCGTCACACTGCTCTCCGGCGGCATCGACAGCCCCGTGTCGACTTACATGATCGCGCGCCGCGGCGTGCGGCTGATCCCGATCCACTTCTTCTCCTTCCCCTACACCAGCGAGGCCGCCAAAGAGAAGGTACTCGAGCTTGCACAGCTGCTGACGGCGTACTGCGGGCGCATGACCGTCGAGGTCGTGCCCTTCACGCACATTCAGGAAGAGATCCGCGACAAGTGCCCCGAGGAGTATTTCACGCTGATCATGCGCCGCTTTATGATGCGCATTGCCGAGCGTATCGCCGTTTCCAACGGCGCCAAGGCCATTGTCACCGGGGAAAACCTCGGCCAGGTGGCCAGCCAGACCATGGAAGCCATGGCGAGCACCCAGGCCGTCACCCATCTGCCGGTGCTGCAGCCGCTCGTCGGCATGGACAAGGCCGAGATCGTCACGCTTGCGCGGCAGATCGGCACCTTCGATACCTCGATCCTGCCCTATGAGGACTGCTGCACGGTCTTCACGCCGCGCCACCCGCGCACCAAGCCCCGTGTGTCCGAGGTCGAGGCCGTCGAGAAGGCGCTGGACGTCAAGGCGCTGGTGGACGAGGCGCTCGCCGGCACCGAGCGTGTCCGGCTTGAAGAATAATAACGGCGGCAGCATAAAAATTGTAAATTAGAGCTTGACAAATCGCGAAAATCGTGTATAATATCCCTTGCGTTTAGCGGAGTTGTGTAAAGGTAGCACACCGGACTCTGACTCCGTTTGTGAGGGTTCGAATCCTTCCTCCGCTGCCAAAAAAGAAGACCACCCGTCGGGTGGTCTTCTTTTTTGGCAAAGAGGGAGGATTCGAATCATGTCCGCACATGCCGGCGGAATTACGAGCTTGCGCTGCCGGGGGCAGAAAAAGCAAGCTCGTAATTCCGCAGCGGTCGGAGAATGCAAGGAAAAGCGTGAGCCCGCAGCATTCTCCGGGGACCGCAAGGCGGACTGTGCATGAACCAGCGCAAACGCTGGTGAATACATCGAAATCAGCGGCTTTCCGGGGACCAAACTATATAGAATTGCTTATCTTATTTTGCCAATCTACTTTATGCAATGTTTTTAGTCGTACTGATGAAAATTTGAACGTTTTTGAAGATTATTATTGACATTTCGACAACTACTACTGTAAACTGTAAACAGTTATTAACTAAATTTTGAAATTTGAAAGGAAGTAAAACAATGAAAATAACAATTTCTTCGCTATGCTGTATTGCTATAATAATCGGATTATTCTGTTTATCTCCTAATTTTATAAATAGTGCTGACGCAGAAAATGGAAACAAAGAAATAGTCGGGACGTGGTTGTGTGCATTTTCAGACTATGATTATTCAGCAGCTTTACAATTTACAGAGGATGGCATAATACGTATATATAGATGCCGAACACATGAAGGAGATACTAAATATTTTAAAATTGCACAGTATACATACAAAGATAATACTTTAACAGTTGACGGTAATGATTATGAATGTTATTTGGTTGAGAATGGTTTAATTATTTACGGCTTACACACCGATGGATATTATCTTTATACAAGAGCCTAAAAAAATTGTCTTTAAAGCCACAAAGTGCTATGTTTAAGATACCAAAACGGGATGGAAATAGAAAGGCAACCTAATCACATTTGCAAAAGATGCATCTGCGTTCGGGATTCCAAATGTAATTGTTGATGACGAGGACATTAGAGATACAGATTCGATTGATGATCCCGAATAAAAGAAAAAATCGAAGAGAAGAAGTCTGATGACAAGAGAAAATACGACGCATTATAGTCCCTTATTCCGGTTGATCAGTTATTCTGGATGGTTCCTAATATTGAAGCCGATATGGACATAAATGAGGAATACTGATAATAAAAATATACAAGCGTTGAACTACTTAAGAACCAAGAAACCGAAAAACCTCGTCGAAAGACGAGGCTTTTTTATTGAAGTCACCCTTGCGGGGACTCAATCAATGCAGCCATTCCGACAGCGTGAACAGGCGCGCTTTTGTCCAGTCGGCGGCGGTGGAATAGTAGATCAGCGGGTAGATGCTGCCCTCGCGGTAGAGATCCGAGGCCTCATGGATGGCAGCCTCCTTTCTGTCGATCCAGGCGCGCTCGGCGGCGGTCAGGCGCTGGAAATTCTCTGCGTCCAGCATCGCGCCGAGCTGCTGCCACACGTCATTCAGGGCAGCGTCCCAGGCGGCGTAGACCGCTCCGGCCGTGTCGTTCAGCTCCATCTGAGAGAGGTCCTGCTGCAGCTTTGCCTCGAGCGGGGCCGCCGTGCGGACCGCCTCGCTGACGCGCTGCCGGATCGTGCGGCCGCCGTCGGAGAGGCGCATCGAGGAGAAGGCCTGCTGCTCGGACTCGTTGCAGAGCGTGTAGAAGCCGAGCTGGTCTTCGGTATACTGCGCGGAATCGCCCTGCGCCCAGCGGACCCAGCCGAGCAGCTCTTCGCTGAGAGCGCTGCGCAGCGTTGCGGGCGGATAGAGCGTAAAGCGGCCGTCGCCGGTCAGCCCGTAGGGCTGGCTGTAGACCGTGCGGACGCCGTCGAGAATCTCCTCGCCCTCTTCCTTCAGGCAGTGCAGATTCTCGATCTGCAGGCGGACGGCGCCGCCGTCCAGAAGCTCGGCCTGACCGAAGCGGCCGTAGAACTGGCAGAGATACAGCGTCCCGTTGGGGTAGCCCTCGCCGATGTCGCCCATGTCGGAGTCGTGATACGTGCCCCAGAAGCTGCCGTCGCGGTCGATATACAGCTCGGTGCCCCAGCCGCCGGCACCGCTGGAGAACTCAAAAACAAGCTCGCTGAGCGCCTGCCACAAGGCCGCCTCGTCCCACTCCGGCTCCTTCGTGGGCGCGGCAGTGGGAACGGGGGCGGGGGAGGAAGACGCCTCGTCAGAGATCGTGATGACCTCGGCCGGGGCAGAGGTGGCAGCAGGTGCGGCTGTCTGTCCGGCACAGCCGGAGAGCAGCGAGAGAAAAAGTAATAAAATCAGAATGCAGCTGACGGAATGACGCATGGCGGTCTTTCTCCTATCTGCTGGGTATTTCAAAGAGGATTCCTTCTGCGCGTATTATAGTCATGTTCTGTAGCAGGGTCAACTTAATTTATCTTAAGACTGTGTATTGGCGCAGCCTTGGCACATCACAGCCATGTCGTCCGGCAGCGGCGCTTCGAGCGTCAGCAGCGCGCCGGTGACGGGGTGGCGCAGCCGCAGGTACGCCGCGTGCAGCGCCGGACGGGAAAGGCGCGTATCCCCGCCGTACAGCGTATCGCCCAGCAGCGGGTGGCCGAGCGCGGCACAGTGCACACGCAGCTGGTGCGTGCGCCCCGTCAGCGGACGCAGGCGCAGCAGGGAATAGTCGGAAAAGCTTTGAAGCGTGCAATACTCCGTAAAGGACGGCTTGCCGTCCGCGCGAATCTCTTGTGCCGTCGGATGGCCCGGCACCTTGGCGATCGGCAGCTCGATCCGGCCCGAGGGCGGCTCAAAATGTCCCGCGGCGAGTGCGAGATATTCGCGCACAAAAGCGTCGGTGTGCAGCTGCCGCCGCAGCAGCTCGTGGACGTAGGCGCTTTTGGCAATCACCATCAGCCCGCTGGTGCCGCGGTCGAGACGGTTGACCGGGTGGAAGGCCTGTTCGTGGCCCCAGCGCGCGGCCAGGGCGTTGGCCACGGTCGGCTGTGTACCGGCGGCCGAGCCGTGGACGGCCATGTCCGCGCGCTTGTTGAGCACGGCCAGATCCTCGTCCTCGTACACGATGTCCAGCGGCACGGCGATGGCTTCGGCCTCGTTGCGGCCGTCCCAGTCGCTGATCATGACTGTGAGAATATCCCCGGCGCACACACGCTGATTGGTGAAGACGCGCTGTCCGTTCAGACAGATGCCGTCGGGGCGCAGCTTCAGTGCGGCGATGTGCCCCTCGGCCATATGCAATTCCCGTTTCAGAAGACTTTTGACACGGCGGCCCTCCCATGCGGGCAGAACCGTCAAAGACAGGGTACGCATTTTCCTGGCCTCCTTCACGCAGCTGCGTCAAACGATCAAACAGGAAAAGTATACCGTGCGGCCCATAGGCTGTCAAGATACGGGTCTGGAGAGATAAAACACGGAAAATCAAAAAAAGCTCTTGACTTTGCCGAAGAGCTGCATTATAATACACAAGCTAACAAATGAACATTGCTTCACTTGAGCGCTATGTGCAGAAGTCGCGTAGTTGGTCGAGCGCGCACGATTGGAAATCGTGTATACCCCATAAGGGTATCGAGAGTTCGAATCTCTCCTTCTGCGCCAAACCCTGAAACCGTGGGAATTCCTGAGGTTTCAGGGTTTTTTCATATACACAAACAGGAGGAGGTGCGGTATGATGGAGCTGGGGCGCTTTGCTCCCACGCCGAGCGGCCGGATGCATCTCGGCAACGTGTTCTCGGCCATGATGGCCTGGCTGTCGGCGAAGAGCATGGGCGGCGAGGTGCTGCTGCGGATCGAGGATCTGGACACCGTGCGCTGCACGCCGCAGCATACGGCCCTGCTGCGGGACGATTTGAACTGGCTCGGCCTGCACTGGGACCGCGAGCAGCCCTGCCAGAGCAGCCAGAGCGCGCGCTATGCGGCCGTGCTGGACGAACTGAGGCGGCGCGGTCTCGCCTATCCCTGCTGGTGCAGCCGCGCCGAGATCGAGCACGCGGCCAACGCGCCGCACGCCTCGGACGGACACGCGATCTACCCGGGCACCTGCCGCGCGCTCAGCGAGAGCGAGCGCGCCGCGCGCTTTGAAAAGAAGGCGCCGCTCTGGCGCCTGCGGGTGCCGGACGAGACGATCAGCTTTACCGACGGCCATTTTGGGCCCTACAGCGAGGATCTGGCGGCGGAGTGCGGCGATTTCATCCTGTGCCGCGCCGACGGCATTTTTGCCTATCAGCTGGCCGTTGTGGCCGATGATATTGCGGCGGGCGTCACGCAGGTGGTGCGCGGGCGCGATCTGCTGTCCTCAACACCGCGGCAGCTTTATCTCTACCGACTGCTGGGGGCCGAGCCGCCGAGATACTGGCATATCCCGCTGCTGACGGCGGAGGACGGCCGCCGGCTTTCGAAGCGCGACAGAGATCTGGATCTCGGGCTGCTGCGGCAGCACTATACCGCGGCGCAGCTGATCGGCAAGCTGGCCCACGCCGCCGGACTCATAGAAACCGACGAGCCCTGTACGGCCGACGAGCTGATCCCTCTCTTTTCATGGAATATAATCCCGAGAGAGGATATCGCTATTGATCTGAAATGATGATCCCCCGATGCGAATACGCATCGGGGGATCATCGTTTGTTCAGCCGTCCAGACCGACCATCGCGGCGGCCTGCCAGCGCTTGTTATACATGACAAACACCAGCTGATAGCCGTTTTCGGTCTCGAACGAGGATTCGTTGTACCAGGACTGCGCCGTAGCCGAGGCGGAATAGTGGACGGTGCAGGTGAAGCAGCGATCACTGAGAAAATCGAAGTGGTCGATGCTGAACTCGTCGTATGTTAGCTCGGTGTTCGAGGCCCAGTACATCGCGTCGGCGGAGTTGCGGATATACTTGTACAGGTCGGAATGCGGGACCACGATCTCCAGCAGCGTGCTCATCACACCGCGGTTGAGACTGTGGGAGGCGTAGTTCATGTACCGCGTGAAGAAGTCCTGTACCGCCTCGCGGACGTCATCGTCTGCCTCGTCGCTGCCGCGCAGGCAGTAGAGCGAGCCGTCTCTGCCGATCAGCGGCACCATCTCCCGGCCGTCGCTGTCGACCACTTTGATCTCGGGCTTTGTGTACAGCCTGTCGCCGGCGTAAAAGAGCGAGGTATATTGCTTGCCGCCGGTGTAATCGTCGAGCCCGGCAAAGATGTCCTTGCAGCTGTGGTCGACGTTGCTTTCTGTCAGCTCGACACCGTTGACAGTCACGGTCGCATCGGCCGGAGCCTTGACGCGGAAGCTGTAGCTGCCGTAGACGTCGACGGTATACGGGCATACGCCGTTTTCGATCGCACCGCTCGGCGCAATTTCAACGCCGTCGCTGCCGGTCACGGTCACATTGCCGTACAGCCCGGGAATCGTGTAGCGCAGATAGCCCGTCCGCTCGCGAAAGCGCTGCTCGAGCTCGGTCACATGCGGCGGCGTGATGCCGCGCTCGGTGACATAGCTCTCGGGCACGGCTGCACCGTTGACATACAGGGAATAGCCCTCGGGCGCGTCGATCTGCGCCGTCAATGCGGTCAGTGTTGCGCGGAAATCGGCGGCCTCGATACGCGAAACCTCCCACTCGCTGCGGCCAAATGCGGCGTGGCTGCCGCTTTTCGGCTCCAGGGTGACGGTGGCGGCGCGGTGCCTGCCGGCGTACACGCTAAAGCGCGGATGCGCGGCGCTGCTGTCGAGCGAACGGGTATAGCTGAAGCGCTCACCGCGCAGGACGCTCTCAAAATAGGCGTCAAACAGTGCTTCGTTGCTCTCAAACGGCGTGCTGTCCTCCGGCAGGGTCTCGCGGATCGAGCGATACCAGTCGTCCTCGCTCATGTCGGCCATCAGCGCGTCCATAGTGATTTCGGGCCGGGTGCGCTCGTACACGCCGGTATAGCTGTACAGCAGAGCACAGCCCACCGCGCCGAGGATCAGAAGGAACGCCGCCCAGATCAGCAGCTTGACGCCCCAGCGCATGTTATGCCTGACCATCGCCATACGCCTCCTTCAATACGATAAAACCGGTGGGGATCCTGCGCGGGCCGGTGACGGAGGCGCAGTTGTTGATGATCTCCCCGCCATACACCATCGTGGAGGAGGAGCCGCCGTCGAGGTTGCCGGCGTTGATGGCGCCGTATTGCAGCATAATGTTGCACACGTCCTCGACCGTGGCGCCAAAGGTATCGAAGCTGCGCCCGTCCAGG
>ODAI010038039.1_pt1 | contig 10588 bp, 15 predicted proteins | sample 1539321 | NCBI WGS metagenome assembly ODAI01 (sample SAMN02144231, study PRJEB22623) | gut metagenome | biome: sheep rumen | host: Ovis aries | place: New Zealand | reverse complement strand
TACGGATTTTAATATTGCACCATCATAAGATAAATTGACTATGTTTATATCTCTATTTGTTAATTCTGTTTGGTCAAAAGTTATTTTTACATCTATTTCTTTACCCATCTTGGATATTTGGCTTTTAAATGCACTTGTTACACTTTTCATACTATGACCTCTTTCTTGTTGCTATGAAAGAACATTCAAATCCATCATTTTTTCCCCCATTTAGCAACATTGCTCTATTTACAACTTCCCAATCTCCTGTATATGTTTCCATTGTGTATGCTTCTGCTTTATTAGGGTCAAAATACGAAACGGTCTGTGTTGCCGTGTCTAATAATCTTGCTATTGTAACTAATTCGTTTAAACTTAATTTTCTAAATTGCAAGGTAATTTTTGGAAAAATGCCTAGTAGTGTTCCACTCTGTTCTCCTGCTAAATTTCTACCTGAATCTTTTCCCCACAATTTATGATAACCGTATTTCGCTTGTATCAAATATTGACCCATAGATATTCCGTTTATCACTATACTATCTTTATCTAAAAACACTTTACCACCTCTTATCTATTGAAAGCAAAATCATTCTCGTTTTGAACTCTTAACAATTCTCTACTGATGACTCTACCATTCATTGAATTTGTTAGATTAACTGTTATTGGAATCATACTTGCTAGTCTTTGTAAGGTATCATCTGTTAATGGTAATACGGCTTCCGGTCCTTTTTCTCCTGCTACATAATTACCCATCATAACACCCGGACCCGGATTGTTTACAATTCCACCTCGTTCTAGTCTTGGTAATGTTACTTCTCTTAATTTGCCAATATTAACACCCGGTATTTTATTAATGAAATTTATTGCACTGTTTACGCTTCTAACAAATTTATTAATATTATCTTGAATCCATTGTAAGGCAACATTTACTGCATTTGCAAAACTGCCACCAAACGCACCTCCAACATCAAATCCCATTTCTTTTAATTTGTTCGTAAACCAATCTTTTAGTTCTTGTATTTTTGCTTTTGCAGTTTCTTTTATATTTTCCCAAACATTTGCAACTTTGTCTTTAAATTTATCAAATTTTTCTTTTGTTTCTGCTACCCAATTATCTATTTCTTTTCTTAATGCACTACCTACTGCTTTACCTAATCCTACGGCAATACCAAAAGCACCTGTAATAATATTTATTAAACTGTCTATATCTTCTTTTAGACCTTTTTTTAATTGTTTCCATCCCTCATCAAATTTTTCTTTATCTCCTTTGATTAAACCTGTTGCCATTTTCCACAAACCACTAAATATGTCAAAAAAACTTTGGATATTTTCTCCTAATCCATAGAATGTTTTAGTTACATTATATACTGCTAAATCCCAATCTCCAAAGACACTTGTCCATACATCAAAAGGCATTTCAAACAATGATGTTCGCATTTCTTCTTGTCTTGTTTGAAAATCATTATAAAAGTTATTCCAATCATCTGTTGGTGGAGTAGGCATTTCAAAGTCTTGGTTATCCATTCCACCTAGCAATGCACCACCACCACTTGCACTATTATCTTGTAACACATTCATTTCATCAAATCCTGCAAGTTGTTTCTTCGCATCCTTTAAGTTGTTTGCTAATCCTCCTGCACTGTCTTTTGAATCCTTTAAACTTTCTGCAAATTTTTCTGCATCAACATTTGCAAATAATCTTCCACCTGTTAATGTATTTATCAATGATAATGCTAATCTCAATGCTCTTATAATTAATTTAATTATGTATTCTAGTACATTAGCAACAAAATTAATAGCAGGTTGCAATCCTTGTTGAATTACATACAAAATATATTTAAACTCAACTGCCAACTGTTGGTTTTGGTCAAACACTTTTTTAAATGCCATACCAACTATATAAACTGCACCACCTATCAATCCTAATATTGCTAAAATTGGTCCTAGTGTTAATCCGATTGTCGTTAATACAGTTACAACCGTTGACAACGAACTTGCCATTCCTTTTCCTAATCCGGTCATTTTACTAAATATTCTTGTTAATATGGAATTTACTTTTTGCTTTTTCTCAAATCCTTTTGTAAATTCTTCCCCGGATTCTTCTCCTGCATTTTCAACATATTCAACCATCTTATCAACATCTTTTTGAAATTCTTTGTCATCAACTTCTGTTCCGACAACTATTTTTCCATCATCTTCCACATTATCCCTCCTTTACTATTCCTAAATCTTTTAATATTTGATTTACGCTTTGTTTCTGCTCTTCTGTAAGTTCTTTTTTCAACGCAACTCTTTCTTTTTCTTCTTTAATTTGTTGTTTCAATTTACTATCTTGTACACTATTCAAATCAAAGTTTCTTATGTTCCTTACACGATTTAATACGCAACAATTACCTATATCACTATTAGATAACCCGTTTAGCATATCCATAAATCGCCACCAATGGATTTTTTCTTTGTCTATATCTAATCCATTAAACTCGCTATAAATGGAAGCCCATATAAGCCCAAAATCTTGCTCATAATCCATATCCGGTTCTTTTACATTTTTCTCAATTTCTTTACCACAAGAAAGATACTTTTTTCCTATTTCTAGCAACTTTTCGTAATCATCCTGTGCATTTATACCATCTTCTCCATATAGCAGGTAAATAACCCCTAATGCTCGTTCTAAATCGCCTATCGTTTTGTCTTGTGCTACTTTATTACATTCTAACGCTATTCTATAATCTGTATTTATTTTATATCGTTTGCCATTTACTTCTGCATATTCCGGTAATTTCATTTTAGCACTTCACTATCTGTTGAATCTGGCATCTTATATTTTTCTTTGACCTTTTCTGTAATTCGTTTCATATCTGTATCTATATAAGGTTTTAGTTGCGTTCCTACAATCTCATCTATTTCTTGCAATGAGGTCCATCCAAGTTTCCTACCATTCATTAACTTTTCGCAACCTCTTTCTCCTAAAATTATATTGTAAATCTCAACTTGTCTATGAAAGAAATCATTAATTGCCTTTATTTTATCTTCTTGATTTTTTGTTAGAAATTTCTTGCCTTTGACATCTTGCCTTTTATCTATTATTGTAAATTGGTTTTTTAATTTTTCTTTGTTCTTTTTTGTCTGCTCTAACACATCTTGATATTTTAAAGGCAATTCTATATCCTCTAAATCTAAAACTATTTCTTCCCCTGTTTCTATTCCCTCACTTGTTACTATTTTTAATCTTAATAAATCATCCTTGTTTAACTTTATAATATTGTCTGTCATATTATAATCTCCTCTCTAAAATAAAAATAAGAGTAGGATTTTTCCTCCTACCCTTTAAGGTCTTATAGACTTGTTGTTGGTGTGAAAGTAGGTACTCCATTTGAAATTGTTACTGTACCCTCTGTTCTATCCCCCTCATAATATAAATCGTATTCGATTGTTGCATTTTCTCCCATATATTGTGTTACTACGATTTTACCATCTGACTTTGTTGCAGGATAAGAACTACCATTACCGTTCCACATATCAATATCTAATATATGCGTTTTGTAATTTAATCTATCTCTTCCTGCATTTACAAACTCAAATAATGGGTCATTCTTATATGCCGTTTGAGATACACTACCTTGCTTTTGATTTGAAGTGTGGTCTGTTCTTGCATTATCTTCTATAATCCATTTTTCTGTATCAACTTGTGGATTATATGAAATACCATAATCAGTTATACCAATTCCTAATATTTTCCAAGTTTCTGCATTTCCATTAGGTGTAGTATCAAGATAAGTTAAGAACTGACTTCTTTCAATTTTTTCGATATTATCAGGTATCATTCTTTACCTCCTTTTCTAAACTTTATTATCTAAAAAAGTTATTTGTATTTGAATGTTAAACTCTGCCGTGTTAGTATCTGCTATATTCAGTGTTCCACAATTCAAACACTCTATACTTTCTATGCCTTGTATTTCAGGCAAAATGCCCTCTTTATTATTAGAATCTATTATTTTTTCAAATTGCTCAAAAAATCCAATGTTTTTCAAGTTGTTAATGGTATCTTGCGAATATGCTTTTCTACTTCTAAACAAATATATGTCTTTTCGTTTTGCTATCCCTATTATCCATTTTTCAACCTCTGTATTTGTTGGTATCTTATCTAAACTATAATTATTAATGTCATTACTCAACATATTTGCATTTATCCTATTTTTCTTATCACTTGCAATAGTGTTTAAAATATTCATAAGATAATCTCTTAATTTTGAAATTCTTGTTTCTTCATATTCCATTATTTACAACCTCTATTCACAAAGTCTTGCAACTCTTTTTCTATGTCTTTTTTTTCGGCACTCCACATTGCTTTATCCCAATGATGAGTCGCTAACGGATGGGCGTTTGTATTGTATGAGATTTCTTCTCCGGTATAATATTTTGGTGCTTTACTCCACCAACCTGTTATCCTACCGTTTTTGTCTTTTATTGGTATGTTAGGACCCATTACTCTTCCCTCATATATATAATGTGCATAAGGTCCGGGATAGATTATTTCATCTACTGTATTCGTTACCGAATCTGCTAAATGTGGTTTGCTTTGATTACTCATAGGTACATATTTGTCCATTGCTTTCATACACAATTCTGTAAAATGTGCGTGTGCCGGTCCACCTTTTTGTATTCCTATGCGTGTTTCTATAACACTTATTGGTTTTAAATTGAGTTTCATAGATGTTACTTTTGCCATCTATTTTCCCCCAATATGAATATGTGGATTGTTTCCAAAATCATTGTTTGTAATACTTGTTATATTATAAATTAGATAATTTTCTAAATCTTGTTGCGTTTCTATATCTTGCTCTATATTACCCTCAATTACTATATCCCCCACAGAAAAATTTGTTACATCTAATTCACTATTTTTATCATAAGGTATTCTGCAATCAAAATTGTTTGCGTTTTCATACCCTTTATTGATTCCTGCCCCTTTTCCACCAAAAAACCATACATTTGGATAATTGAATCTTATCCATTTTTCTAAATTGGTTTCTTCATTGAATCCTTTATGGTAAACGGTAAGATTGGCATTTGTTATCATTTTAAACCTGCATATAGTAAGTGTTGGTCATTATATATTACACCTAGTAAACTTTCTCTTATAATATCGTTTAACTCTGTTTGCTTTGATTTTATAATTTCCTTTACTTGTGTTGTTGATACATAACTAACAGAATATCCATCCGTGCTTTCACTTGCTACATTTCCTTGTTTTGAATTTGATACACTCGCATATTTTTCTATGCTATTTATTAAATTAAATGTACACATTTTTACTTCTTGTGGTATATCATCTTGGATTCTATTTTGAGTTCTTATGTCAATCATTCTTCTTGCTTGAAATTCTAATATATTAAAAGGCGTTAGGTCCAAAGTACCACCTAATCCTTTATATTCTTCATAAGTTAGGTATTGTCCTTTAAATTCCATAAACGCCCTCCTTTGCTATTAAAGACTTACTCCACTTGCTTCAAATTTTGCTACTACTACTTTTGACTCATCTGTTAATGAAGCAACATAGTGTTGGTCTGCTCCAATTAAAGTTGTATAGTTTCCTAATTCTCTTTGAGTTTCAAGATTGATACCTCTCTTTAAGTAAATAGTTACGGCAGAAGTTTCATCTCCTGTTTGACTTTCAGGTCTTAACTCAACGATAGGGTTTAAGAAATATGTTCCGGCATCATTGATTGCTTTCTTTGTTGGTACAATTCTTGTGTTTGCAATCATACCGATTTCTCCACGCATAATTACATTTTGATTATATTTATCATTTGAAATAAAGTTAGGGTCTTTTCTTAATGTACTAACTTGTCTTGGATGGATAAACATAACTTTTTCAACATTCTCTTCCTCATTTAGAACATCAATAGCATCTACGATATTATTGTATGAAATATCTGTATCTTCTCCTGTTGGTTCGTAAGTTAATTGTGCTCCTTTTAACTCATCCATTACATCATTATCAATTTTACTTCTAATTGCCATTGCTAATTGGTTATTAGTTTCTCCCACAGGGTTACCATAACCACTTAATACTGCTTCATCTGTTAATTCTACTTGTTTTACTGCTTTTTTGATTGTGTATTGTGCAGAAGTTGTTTCTAGTTTTGTTTTATCTGCCGTTACACCCTCTGCTAAATCCTCTGCATCTCCAATATATTTATATTTTGGTACAGTGATTGTACTTCCCGGTTGTCCTACTAATGTGGTGTCAATTCTTGCGAATGGAAGTGCTACGATTGATTTTTCTAGTTTTGCACTAATCATTGGTGCCATTACCTCAGGGTCAATTAATTTTTTTAAAATTGTTGTTCCTGTTGCCATTTTATTTCATCTCCTTATTCATTATATTTTTTAAATAAATCCGGATTGCTTTGTTTTAACTCTAATCTTTGTTGATATGTCATTTTGTCAAAAGCATCTTTTGTAATTGCGTTATCAACATTTTCGTTAACGCTTGGCATATCGACTAATTGGTTAGGGTTTACAAATAATCCCTCTTTGCCGTTGGTAATTGATTCAAATAATTCTTTTGCACTCTTACCAATGTTTACCTCATCTTTTAAGGCAGTTTTTAGTTCATTAATAATTGAATTTTTTGTATAATCATTAACAAACTTACGGTCGCCGATAGCATCAGTAATGTTCTTTGTTAAGGCATCATCCTCTGCTTTTGCTCTTTTGTCGGCATTGTCTTGCTCGATTTGTTTAGTTAATTCCTCATACTTGTCTTGCAAGTCAATAGCATTTTTGGAAGTTTCTTGTAATTGTAGAATTTGACCCTTTAAATCCTGTAATTCCTCTTTGTCTTTGGTTACAAGTTTCCCATATTCTGCCATAATGCAATCTATGGTTTCAGAATCCAATTCTAGTCCTTTTAAAAACTCTCTCATAATATATTTCTCTCCTTACATTTTTTTTCGTGGTCAAGTCCACGCCGTGATTAAAATATTTTTGTGTAATATCGTTTACACTCACGCTACATAAATTATGACATAAAAAAAAAGAAGTGTCAAATTACACCTCTTTTCAAAAATTAATTTTTATTTTTTAATTTTCTTAAATAATTAAGAATTTCGCTTTCACTCATAGTTGTATTATTTTTCATATATTCATAAGTGCTTTTAAATCTAACTTTCAAGTTACTAGATTTTAATTTTTGCATTTTTTTAGAATATTCTTCAATTTTTGCTTCATTAATCCAATCGGGTTTCTCTTTTTCCGGTAAAGTGTTATATAATGCTTTCATTATATTAATATGTTCATCTTCATCTTTCGCCCATAAATGACCTGTATAGCCACTTCCGTTCCCTAAATAATAATTTATATCACTTTCAAATCTACCTAACATCATGCGTTTAAATTGTGGGTCATAATTATTTAAACCGTGTTTTTCTAATGTTTTTATATATGGTGAATTATCACTGCTATTTTCTATTTCTTCTTGTGTAAAATCAAAGGCATCTTTTTTTGCCTTTTTACTAGGATTAATACTATCATTATACTTTCTCATTTTGTCGCCAAATCTATTAGGGTCATCACTATATAACTTTTCTCCTGCAAAATGTAAATCTTCTTTTTCATTTGCTATTTTTGTATCTTCTCTTAATCTTTTTGCCGTTTCTAATGCGTGTTGTTTTGTAATACTTGCATCATCTGATGTTCTTTGTGCTTTTCTTTCCCAAAAATCTGCCATATCTTGTTTGTATTTTCTTAATTCTTCATCTCTATCATTTGAATTTGCAGGTCTATCCGTTTTAAACAATCGTGGGTGTTTTGAATTTTCTTCGTGTAAAATATCTTCTACTCTATCTTTATCAACACCCCATTCGTTTGATAAATCTCTAATAAAGTCATTTTGACTTCCATCATAATCCTCTTGTCCACTCAAAAATAATTTAATATCATCTCTTACACCATTTTCTGCTTTTACATTTAATCTATTACCTGCTTCTATTTGTTTATCTGATAATTTTAAATAATCTTCATTTTTTGCAATATGCTTTCCCTTTAAATCTGATAAATTCCCTGTATATTCTTTTGGATTATATCTTGTTTCTAATCTTCTATCTAACTCATAAGTTTCTTCATCATAATCTAAATCTTTATACTCTGGGTCTTTCTTTATTTTTTCATTTATTTTATTTTCTAATGCAAATTCATCTTTTAAAGTCTGATATTTTTCTCTTTTAATATCACTTGCTTTATTAAACTTTCCACTTTCTTTCATTGCATCACTTAAACTTTGACCCGTTTTGATAAAGACTTTTCTGCCACCTATTGTTCTCCATACACCCTCATCTTCATCATAAATCTCTTTATATCTTTTCTTTGCCATATTATATTCCTCCCTTTTTAATGGTACATATTATATCATATTATATATTATTTTTCAACTTTTTTCTTTCTTTTCTTTGGTTTTAACACTTCTTCATAACTCTTTTTTACTTCTTCAAAACTTTCTTTATCTAATGGTTTTACTATTTCTGATTCTTCTTTTGTATCTACAATAACAACAGGTTCTTTTACTTCTCCTAATACCTCTATTGCGTTATGCTCTAATAGAAAATCTGCTCTTTCTTTTTCACATTCCCATTCGCTTTCTTTTGCTATCCTTTTTACATTTTCCTCTAAATCTGTGAAATTAATTAATGCTCTTACTTTTACTTTCATTTTTCTTTCCTCCTCATAATTACTTTTCACTTTTATTATTTTATCTTCCCACTCATTCTTTAATGGTTGATATTCAAACTTTGGTATATCATTATATATTTTTTCTATCGGTATATTTTTCATATCAAAATCTAATATATACCCGTTCTTGCCATTCTCTATTCCCATTTCTTTAAAACAAGGTATCGGCGTTACTATTACAGGTATTTGCATATACAAACTTTCTAATACACTATAACAAAATGCTTCTGTATCACTTAACTGTACTAAATAATCACTATCTTTTATATAATCTCTTACATCCAACCTAGAATCCATATATACAACATTTTTTCCTCTTACTAAATGTTCCCCATTTGTAAATATTATCCAAATATATGGTATTCCGTTTATATCCAACTCGTTTGCTAATATCTGCATCCGTTTTACTATATCGCCTTTATCTACTGCTATCCTTGTTGCACTTATTAATCTTAATACTTTTCTTGTCTTTTCTATCTCTAATGGATTGTGTAGCAAACCACATTCTAATCCTGTGATTTCTTTAAAACTTTCCATTGCTTCTTTTCCCACTGCATAATACTTTGTTATTTTAGGGTGGGTATGTGGTTTTAATTTGTTATACTTAAAAACTGCGTGTACGATTTCTATGTATTCTTCTGATTCAACATTATCTATTATTGATATATCATAATTGCAAAAAAATCTTTTACACTTTATCTTTTCGCCGTGATATTTTATGCACCTTACATATTTTCGCAATCTTTTTAATTGTACATTTGGAATATTATTATAATAGATTACCAAATCATAATCTTTAAACGCCTTTGCTAACTCATATATAAAGGTTTCTACTCCCCCTATAACATTTATTTTACCAATCCAAAACACATTAGAAATCATACCTTAACCACCGTATTAAGTATATCATAACAAACAAAAGAGTGCAAAAGCACCCTTTAATCTACTAACCAAATATACTCGGATTCTTTATTCCTACAATCATAGGTGTCATACACCGTTCCTGCTTTCGAACAAGTTAGATGAGAACGCATACTTATTAGCAATGTATTATTTGGATATAATGATGAAACATATCCAACCGTTCCTTTTATGCTCGGCAATCTTTTATATGTTCTATCTAAATATCTTATTACAAAGTCTTTTTTGTCAAGTAGTGTTCCCTCGTACTGTGCTATGTCGCTTAAATAGTCATACACATAATCCCACGATTTACCTGTTGCACAAGAAATTGCTCTTATAACGCAATCATCCTCAAATTTATTTACTGCATTTGCATTATAGTATCTATACACTTTACATCATACTTCTTTGTAATGTTTCTCTTAACATTTGCTTTTGTTGTTGAGTGTCTGCTTCTTCATATAGAACTTTAATAAAATCTTCTAATGCTTTTACCATATAATGAAATGATTTATCTGTTTCTTCTCCTGCCCCATATCTTGTTCTACTTTCTTGGTATCTTTCATATTCTCCTGCCATTCTTCCTATTTCATCTTCGCCACGATACCTCATATCTCTTCCTCTTGCTCCATAGTTTCCATAGTTCCCATAACTATCATATCCCGGACCTCTTCCACGATAATTTCCGTATTCTCCGTACATTTCTTTATCCTCCTTTGCTAAATGTTTTATTTTGCTTAATTTATATAAATGGTCTAAATTGTTTGTTGTTATGCCCTCTTCTATAATTCTATTTATTGATTCCTTTGTTTTCTCTATTACCTTATCTTCCATCTTTTCCACCTCCTTTTAAAAGACTTATTATTTCATTGTTCTGCTCTATTATCTCTTCTAAGTACTCTTTATCTTGTTTTTGTAATTCCTGCATTAAATCGCCATTGTTATAGTCTTTAAACAAAACTTCTAACCCTAT
>ODAI013241483.1_pt1 | contig 10589 bp, 8 predicted proteins | sample 1539321 | NCBI WGS metagenome assembly ODAI01 (sample SAMN02144231, study PRJEB22623) | gut metagenome | biome: sheep rumen | host: Ovis aries | place: New Zealand | reverse complement strand
CTCCGCAATGCACACTCCAATTTCACTCATGGAGACGGCAGGCGAAGGCGGTCCCTGGGGAATGGCTTTGCTCGCATCTTTCGTCATAAACGGAAATGGAAAGACTCTTGCCGATTACTTGGACGCTGAGGTTTTCGCAAGCGCAAAATCAAAGACCTACGAGGCAAGCGACGAGGACAAAGAAGGATTCAACGCGTTCTTCGAAAACTATACGGCAGGACTTGCTGTGGAAAAAGCTGCCACAGAAAATCTGAAATAAGGAGAAAATCATGGGTTCAATATATCAGTCATTAAAGGAAGAGGCTTTTGAAGCAAACATGCAGATTCCGAAACGCGGACTTGCAATCTACACATGGGGAAATGTCTCCGCGTTCGACAAGGCAAAGGGAGTATTCGCAATCAAACCGTCGGGAGTTCCCTACGACACGATGACCGTGGAAGATATTGTCGTCATGGATTTGGACATGAAAAAGGTTGAGGGAAAACTGAATCCATCCTCCGACACGCCGACACACGCGGAGCTTTACAAATGCTTTGAGAACATCGGCGGAGTCACTCACACACACTCACCTCACGCGGTCGCTTGGGCACAGGCAGGAAAAGGAATACCGCTTTTGGGAACCACACACGCAGACCACAGCGCGAACGATGTCCCATGCACACCCCTTCTCACCAAGGAAGCTGTCGAGAGAGCCTACGAAAAAGAGACCGGAGTTCTGATTGTGAACACATTCCTTCACCCGGAAAAAGTGGGCGCGGTTGATTACTGGGGAAATCCGTTGAAGCCGCTCGTGCCGTCAGAAAATCCGATGGTGCTTGTTGCGGGACACGGACCTTTCACATGGGGAAGCAACGCGGACAAATCAGTTTACAATGCCGCCGTTTTGGAAGAGGTCGCTCGCATGGCATGGATGACGATGCAGATAAATCCCAGCTGGAGCCGACTTGCAGACTACGTGATTGACAAGCACTATCAGAGGAAGCACGGAAAGAACGCCTACTACGGACAGAAATAAAACTGATTTTCCAGAAGGAACTTCTAAAAATATCCGATTTAAAAACCAGGACGGAAGATCTTGCCTCCAGATTTTTCGTCCTATTTTCTTAGCGCAAAGTCCTGTTTTTCCTCAAAGGGACCGTAAAATTCTTTTTCTGTGATGATGTACCAGCCGCCGTCTTTTTTTCGCAATGTAAAAGTATTTTCTTGCTCGGACATGAAAATAAAAACCCTCGTAAGTGCCAAGCTCTTTTCCATCCAACACAAGATGGACATTTTCATTTTCGTCCCTGAAAGTGTACGCAAAGTTTTCTCTGGGATGAAACAAACCAGGTCGATATTTAAACGGCTCGATTTTTTTGCCGCATAGATTTATAAAATATTTGTCTCCTGCCTTATAAATAAAATCGAACTGATTTTCGCCCCACATATGAAACGCACAAACAGATTTTTCATTTACGCCCGCAGGAAGTTTTTTAATGATTCTTTCCGACTCCACCGCAAAAAATTGCATCGCACAAAATGCCAGCAAAATCAACAAAACCACTTTTTTATTTTTCATAAATGCCCCCACATTCTTTCAGAAAAAAAGGTCTGAAACCCACCGCCTTTTATTCTATATTAATAGAAGGAAAATGTTAAGTGGGGAGGAGAAAAATAAATAATAGAAAAGTTATAAAAATTCTTGAAACAATAACCGAAATGTAATATAATACAAATAAATTTATTACTTATAGGTTATAATATGGACACAAGAATCATGCAGATACGAGCTTTGGACAAGAAAACCCAAGATTTAAAGGCAGCTAAAAACATAGTTTCTTACTCCTCTGGCTGGATTAATACTGTACGCGAAGCTATCGGTATGACGACAGTTCAACTTTCTCGACGCCTTGGCATCAGTCAACCTCGTGTTACTAAAATGGAATCCAATGAGGAAAACCTTAAGCTTTCAACTATGAAAAAAGTAGCAGAAGCTTTAGGCTGTGAATTCGTTTATTACTTTAAGCCGAAAACAACATTTCAGGATATTGTAAAGGAACAGTCTCTAAAAAAAGCGGCCGAAATTCTGGGAGATGTAAATCTGAATATGGCTCTTGAAAATCAGAATGTTCCAATGCAAGAATCCATGGAAGATTTGGCAAATGAGTTCATAAGCAACAAGACAAAACAGATTTGGGATTAACTATGGACATATTTGAGGCAGATGATAATTCCACCCCTCTGACACCAGAAGAAAAGGATGGTCTTAAATTGAAATGGATTACACTTCGTTCTGAACTCAACGAAGCAGAGGCGCGTAATATAGCACAGGCACAGGTCTGGCTTATGTCAAACAAAAACAAGGACATTTATTCTGATGTCTTTTTACGGAATCTGCATAAAAAAATGTTTGGAGATGTTTGGAAATGGGCAGGAAAATATCGCGAGACAGAACGTAATATCGGTGTTGCACCATATCAAATTCCAATTAAACTAATGCAGCTTTTTGAAGATGCAAAATATTGGATCGCAAACAAAACCTTTTCAAATCATGAAATAGCAGTTCGTCTTCATCATAAGCTTGTACAAATTCATCCTTTTCCAAACGGCAATGGCAGACTTTCCAGATTAATGGCAGATTTAGCTTCTATTCAACTAGACGGCAAACCTTTGTATTGGGGAGACAAGAATCTTGTAAACGTTTCGGACATCAGGTGCCGCTATATCGAATCACTACGAAAAGCTGATGCTGGTAATTATAGTGCTTTGTTGGAATTCACTGAAAAAGAAAAATCCTAAACAGGACAGAATATATTTTGAAACTCCACAGAAAATCCATGAATATTTTTTGATAAAGATTCGCATTTTATTGACTAATATATGCAATGCATATATTATTATAGGTACATGCATAATACATTAAAGAAGCCCCAGGGAGAATCCATGAAAAAACAAATAACAATATTTTTATCATTATTCTTTATTTTCGCAACAAGTTTTGCTTCTACAAACCAACTGCAATATGGATTCGTGGGTAAAGAGATAGAAGTTGAAAATTTTAATCAAAAAGGAAAAGTTATATGCAAAAATAATCTAGTCATTTCAAACGCCTCGTCTAAAAATCTAGAAGTAATTGTCCATGCAAAAAAAAGCGCGGATTCAGAAAGAGAATATTTGGGCGAAGTATATCTACGACCAAATGAAACTCAAGAAATTAAATCTAAAAAGGCATTAAAAAATTATAAATACATTCTTATTGCTAGTAGATATGGTGACATAACTGTTTCGCAGCTTATTTGCAAAAACAATGATATGTATGCCCTTATAAATTTAGTTAAGGAACCTCCATTAAATGTTTCTTATGATGAAAAAGGAACTCCCATTTCAAAAGACAATCTTTATATTGCTGATATTGCAAACATTAGAAGCGATAATATTTTTGTAGAAAATAAAACAGATTCTGATGTAAAAATATATTATGAAAAAAATGGAGAATGGATATATTTTGACCAAGCGGCAAGCTCCTACAGTTCACTTATTACTAGATCCTCTTTTAAGGAGTGGCGTTTTATCTGTCTCGAATATTTAGGGTCGAACAGTACTAAATACACGATAGAATTAAAAGAGTCGTTTCCATTTCAGCTCATTTGCATAGGATATCCTACGTCTAAGAAAGAGGATAGTTCAACCAGCATTTCATCGAAAACCCCTTCATTAAATGTTTCTTATGATGAAACAGGAACTCCGATTTCAAAGGATAATCTGTATATAGTTAATACCACAGATTTTGATGGAGATATTCGCATAGAGAACACAACAGATTCTGATGTAAAAGTATATTATGAGAAAAACGGAGACTGGATAACTGTAAGAGAAAAAGTAAAGCCAAATGACAGTTTTTTTCTCCAAAAATCTACATATAAAGGTTCAAATTTTCTTTGCCTTGAATACTTAGGATTGGATAGTTCCCCATATATTGTACAAACTGAAAAATCTTATTCATCATACAATATTTGCATTGGTTATCCTGCTCCATCATGGAGCGGTGAATCGTTTGAATCGATAAGGCAAAAAACAATAGAAGAAAATTTACCTGATAAGGATTGTAAAATTTTAGTTCAGTCTATGACAACGAGTACACCCAATTATGCTGGTGGAGTTGATGTTAGAATAAAATTTTGGAACGTTTCAGACAAGACCATAAAATATGTTTATTTTACTGTAGAACCCTATAATCGAGTTGATGATGTAACAGCGTCAACGATAGGTGGAAAATCTTTGGTGAAATTAGAAGCTGTAAACTATATTGAGCAAAATCAATGCTACGATGCAACATGGGAGAATGTTTGGTACAACAGTACAATAGCGTATGCAAAAATAAAGAATATAAAAATTATCTATAAAGATAATTCTGTTTTTGAGATAGGGGAAGACAATATTACTGAAATCTGTGATATAAATCCATTTTCCTGCCAGCTAATCAAAAATGATGTATTCTCATTGATTCCCAGTTATAATAATGGGCGGGTTTATTATAATGTTATTTCTGATTCAGATTTTGACGATTTTAATCTTTTGTTTGAAACAACTCCAAAAACAATCTACTCAAAAGCAAAGAAAAATATTGAAATAACATTTAAAGATTTTGAGAAACAAAATAGCAACTCAGGCAGGAAAATTATACGAGCAGTACATCCGAATTATAAGACTGGCTTACTTTATGAAACTTTATCAATTACAGTAACTTACAAAATCAAAGGTTCTACAGAACCTCTTGTGATATTCATTGATGATAAAGAAACGTTGGAAAAAATACAGAATTATGCTTATTTAATTGAAGAGTTAGGATTGATGTAAAGGGGAAGAATCCGTTCTGGTTATAATAATCGGTACTTCCAGAAAAAACTCATCAGGCATTCGGCAGCAGTTTCAAGATTCAGTCCTCCCTCAAATTTTTTCTACGGGGCCACGCATAGACAAAATCAATAAAACTTGATATACTATGACAATTATGGGAGATTTTGAGACCACGCTGGTTATAAACCCGCTTGAGGATTTGAACAAAATAAAGGCGCTTGCATCCGAGCCGCGAATTCAGATGCTGGATCTGCTCAGAAAAAAGACATGCAACATAAATGAAATCTCCGCGGAACTTGGGCTGCCGCAATCAACCGTCGCGACGCACATTTCAATTTTGGAGGACGCGGGTCTTTTGGTCACGGAATCCGTCAAGGCAAAAAAGGGGAATCAAAAACTTTGCAGACCAGCTTTCAAGGAGCTTATCATCCAGTTTCCTGAGGAAAAAAGCAGCAGGGAAAATTTCATCGAGGTTGAGATGCCCATCGGCATTTTCACGGACTGCCATGTTACCTCCCCGTGCGGACTTTGCTCTGCTGACAAAATCATCGGTTTCCTCGACATCCCGGATTCTTTCCTCAACCCCGACCGTATGAAGGCCGGTCTTTTGTGGTGCGGAAGCGGCTACTTCGAGTACAAGTTCCCCAACAACTCCATGTACGACCAGAAGAAAATCCAGAAGCTTGAAATCAGCATGGAGCTTTCGTCTGAGACTCCGGGAACGAATCCCAACTGGCTTTCGGACATAACGGTGTGGGTGAACAGGACGGAGATAGGCACGTGGACTTCCCCTGGTGATTTTGGGGACAAGCGCGGAAAATACACTCCCGACTGGTGGAAGCTTGAGGGCTCGCAGTACGGACTCCTGAAAAATTTCTACATTACAAATGAGGGAAGTTTCATCGACGGAGTGAAGATTTCCGACGTCACAATCAGCGACCTGCACATCCCGGACCACCACTCAATCCGCGTGAAGGTGGGAGTAAAGGAGGATGCCGTGCACATGGGAGGCATGAACATCTTCGGCAAGGGATTCGGAAACTACGACCAGGGAATCATCCTGCGCACGTATTTTGACGAGTGATGAAACTTATTTCAAAAATAATTGATAAATATCAATGTTTCTTCTTGTAAATCAAGAGAGACGGTGCTATAATTTCCTCATGGCGGTACGGAAAGACTGACAATCTCCGGTGCCGCTAAATTTCAGTACAGAGGTTTTTATGAGGCACAGTGTCATCGTTGACGTGAACGATAAAAAATCAACAATCAGCCCCGACATCTACGGGCATTTCTCCGAGCATCTGGGACGCTGCATCTACGGCGGATTCTGGGTCGGAAAGGACTCACCCATCCCGAACATCCACGGTTACAGAAAGGACGTGGTTCAGGCATTCAAGGACATCGACATTCCCAACCTGAGGTGGCCGGGCGGATGCTTTGCCGACGAGTATCACTGGAAGGACGGAATCGGTCCCAAGGAAAACCGCAAGAGAATGATCAACACTCACTGGGGCGGCGTGGTCGAGGACAACAGCTTCGGAACAAATGAGTTCATGGGTCTCTGCGACGAGCTCGGATGCAAGCCCTACATCTGCGGAAACGTGGGAAGCGGAAGCGTTCAGGAGATGGACGAGTGGGTTGAGTACATGACTTTCAGCGGAGAGTCACCCATGTCGCGCCTAAGGGAACAGAACGGACACAAGGACGCATGGAAGCTCCCGTATTTCGGCGTGGGAAACGAAAACTGGGGATGCGGCGGAAACATGAGGCCTGAGTTCTACGCGGATCTTTACAGAAGATTCCAGACCTACGTAAGACAGTACGGACCCGACAAAATCCAGAAGATTGCCGGTGGACCGAACATCGACGACTACAACTGGACCGACGTGCTGATGAAAAACGCCGGAAATTACATGGACGGACTTTCCCTCCATTATTACACATACGAATACGACTGGGGACACAAACGCTCCGCCACCAAGTTCGACGACAAGGGATGGTACCGCACGCTGAAAAACGCATTCCGCATGGACGAGCTTGTACGCAGACACGGGGAAATCATGGACAAGTACGACGCGGAAAAACGTGTGAGCCTCGTGGTGGACGAATGGGGAAGCTGGCATGAGGTGGAGCCCGGAACGAACCCGGGATTCCTCTATCAGCAGAACTCGGTGCGTGATGCCCTGATTGCGGGAATCCACCTGAACATCTTCAACAACCATTCTGACAGAATCCGCATGGCAAACATCGCTCAGGCAGTGAACGTGCTCCAGTCACCGGTACTCACGGAAGGCGACAAGATTGTTCTCACACCCACGTGGCATGTCTTCCGCATGTACAAGGATCACATGGGATCAAGGCTCCTGGGCTCAACGGTCGCAACTTCAAGCGCGGGATTCGAGGCGGAGGATGAAAAAATCAGGATTCCGGGGCTCAGCGTCTCGGCTTCGGAAAAAAGCGACGAAAAATCAGGAAAGAGCCGGTATCTTGTCACAATCTGCAACACGGATTTGTACGACACGAAGGAAGTTGACATCGGACTTGCGAATCTGGGAGGCGGAATCTCCAAGGCGGAGGGAACCTTGCTTTCGGGAGATGAGATGAACACATGCAACACTTTCGAAAAGCCTGACGAAGTGACCGGAAAATCCATGAGGGTCTCAGTCAGCGGAAAGGACGCTGTTTCAATCACCATGCCGCCACGCTCGGTCGCAGCTGTCACAATCTGGAACTAAGGAAACACGGGGGACACTATGAAATCTAAGGTAACGGTCGTGAGGGAGTTCGAGCTCGGAAAGGTGGACGACAATCTTTTCAGCTCCTTTGTCGAGCATTTGGGAAGGGCTGTCTACACTGGAATCTATGAGCCGGGTCATCCTCTTTCGGACTCTCAGGGATTCAGGACGCTGTAAAGCCAAACGCCGCCGAGCTGATTTTAGGCGACAAAAACGTCTATCATGTCCCCCTGAAACCCGCCTCCTGGAACGTGATGAGGTTCAAGGTATAAGGCTAACACTGGGTAATACGGAACGGTGTCTTGGGGATGCCCAAAAAGTATGTTTTGTCATTGCCGGACTTGATCCGGCAATCTGTAAAGTTTTATAATGCATCAGTATAGATTATCGGGTCAAGCCCGATAATGACATTTTTTGGACAGCCCCATGACTGATTGGCACGGTTTCCGCCGTAAATGAAAGCGGTTCCTTTTTTAGATTTACGATTCCCAAGTTTGACTTGGATTTGCACTTGCCTTCTACACAAATCCTCCATAGACTTTTATCCGAATATGCACTATATTTAATAGAAGAAATTGGAGGATTTTTCATGGCGGACATACGCGTTTTCCCCGATGCACCCGAGGGAACCCCCGAAAGCAAATTCGTGCATCTTCACGTGCACTCGGACTACTCGCTTCTTGACGGAGCCTCAAAACTGGACACTCTGATTGCCAGGGCAAAGGAAATGAACATGAAAGCCCTTGCGCTCACGGACCACGGAAACATGTTCGGAATCCTGAATTTCGAGCACATCTGCCATAAGAATGGAATCAACCCAATCTGCGGAGAGGAATTCTATGTGGCCGAGGGAAGCCATCTGGAGCACAATCCCCTGCCGTACTCAAGGAACGGAAAGCACCATTACAACTACCATCTCATACTGATTGCGCAAAATGACGTGGGATATAAAAATCTCTCCTGGCTCTCGTCGCTTGCCTTTACCGAGGGAATGCACTCGGGAGGAATCTTTGAGAAACCCAGAATCAGCTTCGAGCTCTTGCAGCGTTACCACGAGGGGCTTATCTGTCTTTCGGCATGCGTTCAGGGAGAAGTTCCCATGGCTCTTCTTTACGACGACGATGAGAGGGCTTATGAGACGGCGAAAAAATACAAGGAGCTTTTCGGTCCCGACCATTATTACATAGAGATTCAGGACCACGGGCTTGATGACCAGAGAAAGGTTGCCCCAAAGCTGATTAAGCTCTCAAAGGATTTGGACATCCCCCTTGTGCTTACGAACGACGTGCACTACTGCAAAAAGGAGGACGCAGAGGCCCAGGACGCTCTTGTCTGCATAGGACTGAAAAAATCCATGAAGGACCCCAACAGAATCAGCATGTACGCGCAGGGACAGGAATGGTACCTGAAATCCGACGCGGAGATGGCAGAGCTTTTCCCGGAGTACCCCGAGGCGATGGAGAACACCCTGAAGATTGCCTCCATGTGCGACCTCACGATCCATCAGTACTCGACTCCGGAGCTTAAGACCTGCCTTCCACGCTTCGAGCTTCCCAAGGAGTTCCAGATAAGCGACGACTACACGAAAAATCAGGATGCCTATGTGCGCTACCTTGTGGAGGAGGGGCTTAAAAAACGCTACAAGGAAATCACGCCGGAAATCCGTGAGAGATGCGAGTACGAGCTCGGAATCATTTTCAAGATGGGATTCTCGGGCTACTTTTTGATTGTGTGGGAGTTCATCAACTGGTCGAAGAGAAACGGAATCCCCATAGGACCGGGACGAGGATCGGGCGCGGGAAGCCTTGTGGCGTACTGCATGACAATCACCGACATTGACCCCTTCCGCTACAAGCTGATTTTCGAGCGCTTTTTGAATCCTGAGCGAGTCTCCATGCCTGACTTCGACGTGGACATGGACTTCGAATTCCGCCAGAGAATCATCGAGCACACGGTGGACCTTTACGGTGAGCCGCAGGTGGGACACATAGTCACATTCGGTACATTGAAGCCAAAGCAGTGCATCGCCGACGTGGGACGAATCCTTGACATACCGCTTTCCGAAGTGAACATGTTGAAAGCATGCATTCCCGACAATCCCAAGGCCAAGCTCAAGGACGCGTTTACGGAGCCGGATGACAAGCACCCCGACAACGGAAAGCTCATCCCCTACACGAAGATGGAGACCTTCAACAACGACAAGACCAAGTTCGACCTCTACCAGCACATGTTCGCGCTCTGCAAAAAACTTGAGAACGTAAACCGCAACACGGGTCTTCACGCGTCGGGCATGGTGATTGGTCTTACAGCTCTCCCGGACTGGGCTCCCGTCTTTAAGGACAACAAAACCGGAAGCAAGGCAGTGCAGTACACGATGGACATAATCGAGCCGTGCGGGCTTGTGAAGTTCGACTACCTTGGACTCAAGACGCTCTCTCTGATCCGTTACGCGGAGAACATAATCAACAAGCACAGAAAGGAAGGTGAGCCTGAGTTCCATGCCGAGGATGTGAGCGAGACGGACGACAAAACATTCGACCTTTTCTCAAGGGGTGACACAGTTGCGGTCTTCCAGTTCGAGTCGCCGGGAATGCAGAAAATCCTGAGGCAGGCAAAACCCAGGTGCATCGAGGAGCTCGTCGCTTTGAACGCGCTTTACCGTCCGGGACCGATGGACTACATCCCGAATTACATTGACGGAAAATGGAAGCCTGAGACAGTGCACTATCCCGACCCGTGTCTGGAGGACATCCTGAAAGAGACTTACGGAGTCATGGTCTATCAGGAGCAGGTCATGCAGGTCTCCCAGAAAATCGCGGGATTCAGCCTTGGAGGCGCCGACATGCCCCGACGGGCCATGGGAAAGAAAAAGCCCGGGGTCCTCATGGGAAAAAAGAAGGAGTTCGAGGATGGAGCCGTAAAGCAGGGATTCACCAAGGAACACGCCGACGAGATTTTCGACATCATGGTTCCCTTCGCGGGATACGGATTCAACAAGTCCCACGCGGCGGCAT
>ODAI011145329.1_pt1 | contig 10589 bp, 10 predicted proteins | sample 1539321 | NCBI WGS metagenome assembly ODAI01 (sample SAMN02144231, study PRJEB22623) | gut metagenome | biome: sheep rumen | host: Ovis aries | place: New Zealand | reverse complement strand
GCATACAACAAGACACGTGGACCTGCACAAAGTGGCGGACGGCTACGTCGCCGATACGCCGGGTTTCTCCAAGCTGGACCTTACCACCATGGAAAAGGCCGAACTGGCTGCGTGTCTGAAGGATTTTGAAGGCTATCACGGGCATTGCCGCTTCCGCGACTGTCTACACGATAAGGAGCCGGACTGCGCCGTAAAGAGCGCGGTCAGGGAAGGGAAGATCTCTTCCGTCCGCTATCAGCACTATCTGGAGGCACTCAAAGCCATCGAAGAAGGGAGAAAGGAACTTTATGATTAAAGTTGCACCGTCCGTACTGTCGGCGGATTATCTCAATTTAAAGGAACAGCTCTCCGCCCTGGAAGAAGGTAAGGCGGACTGGCTGCACTTTGATGTCATGGACGGCCACTTTGTACCGAATCTGACGTTCGGTCCGAAGATCTTAAACGATATGTGCAAAGCCACATCTCTCTTTAAGGATGTTCATATCATGGTCGACAATCCCGTCACGGTAGCACCGTGGTTTGAGAATGCCGATCTGATCACCTTTCACTACGAGTCCAACGATCCTGTTCCTGAAGTGATTAAGACAATCAAACAGGCAGGTAAGAAAGTCGGCATCTCCGTCAAACCTAAGACGGATGTCACGCTGCTGACACCGTATCTCAGGGAGATGGATCTTGTGCTGGTGATGAGCGTCGAACCGGGGTTTGGCGGTCAGGCCTTTATGAGCGACATGCTGGATAAGGTAAAGTGGCTGAAGGAATACCGCGAAACAAACAATCTGAACTATCTCATTGAGATTGACGGCGGAATCAATGCGGAAACATCCCCGCTGGCCATTGAAGCCGGCTGCGATGTTTTAGTTGCCGGATCCTACGTCTTCAAGGGCGATATTAAGGAAACAATCCGCACGCTGAAGCTTGCGTCCATCCGTGTTGTCTATGAAGCGGACAAATGCCGCACGGCTGCCTACGATCAGGGAAAACTGATCGGGGAGTGCGACTATCTGGTAGAAGGAAACATGTGGAACTTCTGTCATACGGAAGTGAACGAAGAATATAAGGGAATGGGAATTGCCGTAAAGTTCGTGGAACTTCTTCTGAACAAATGCGAAGAAGAAGGTCATGAAGTGAAGGCAACCTGCTCCTACGTGAAGAGATACATCGAAGCCGGGAAGTAACCCGGCTTTTGCTTGCAAAAAAAAACACAGAGGAATCTGTGTGTAAGAAAGAAAATAAAAACCGCATTTCTGCGGTATTTTATTATTTCGCTTCCTGTTGAGCTTTCAGGGTACGTAAAGCACGAGCGGACATTTTGACTACCTGTTCTTTTCCGTCGACCATAACTTTAACCTTTTGAAGGTTAACATCCCATTTACGACGAGTTGCACGAAGTGAATGTGAACGTTTGTTACCATATAAAGCCTTTTTTCCAGTTACTGCACATACTTTTGACATAATATGTAAACCTCCTTTCCCTGAAGACTTGCTTAGTTATTTTAACCTATATTATTTGCGTTTGCAAGTGCTTTTTTTCAATAATTGCGCATTCTTTGAATCTATTTTATAATATGCGTGAGGTGAAACGGCATGATTGAAACATTTTCCGATTTTTTATCCATTCTGATGTTGGTCAACTTCATTTTTCTGTTCGGATATGTGATCATTCAGGCCCTGAACAAGAGCCGTAAGATCCGGATCATCGAAAGAGAACTTGAGTATTATCGCGAAACCGAATAAAATCCTATTGCAGGATTTTTTTGATTCTGTGCTTGTAACATACTAGGAAAGAGGCTGAAATGGAACTGGGAAAAAAGGAAATCAAAAAGCTGAATACCATGTATCAGGATATGCTGAATGAAGTGTATGCCTACGAATATCTGAGAGATACACTGGAAGAGAAATACTATACCGATGCCTTAAAGAAAGTCATTGCCGAGCGGCAGGGCCATCTGAGAATCCTGCAGAAGCTCTGCGGCAGTGAAAAGACAGCGACGGATGCGGATATGAAGTATCTGAAGCGCTTAGTGAAACTGTTCGGTGTCAGCCGCATGTTCAAGCATCTTTCCGGAATTCTGGAAGAGCGGGCGAAAGAGTCCGAAAAGCTCTCCAAGAGTGTGCCGGAGCTGAAACAGATCGCCATGGCGGAGTTCCGTTTCCAGCAAACTTTTGAACGGTTGCGAAACTGGAATAAAGGTTAACGGGAAAGGATTGTAGTATAATAGCAGTATGAAAATTATGGTGGGACTCAGCGGCGGAGTCGACAGTGCCGTCGCAGCATATCTGTTAAAACAGCAGGGGCATGACGTTACCTGCGCTTTTATGCGCAACTGGGACAGCGGCGCCAATAATGATGTGTTGGGGAACCCGACGACAAATGACGATATCTGTCCGCAGGAAAAAGACTACAACGATGCCAAAAGCGTCGCCGAAAAGCTCGGTCTTCCGTTACTTCGTATCGATTTTATTGAGGAGTACTGGAATGAGGTATTCATGCAGTTTATCGAGGAATATAAAAAGGGCAGAACCCCGAATCCGGATATCCTCTGCAACAAATACATTAAATTTGACCACTTCCTGGAATTTGCCCGGAAGAACGGTTTTGAATATCTGGCGACAGGACACTACTGCAAGCGTCTTGAAAAAGACGGGAAGGTGTACTTAGCCAAAGCGGATGACCGCAACAAAGACCAGTCCTATTTCCTGGCACAGGTCTCTGCGGAAGCCATCTCCAAAACGTATTTTCCGTTAGGTGAGATCGATAAGCCGGAAGTGCGCCGCATCGCACAGGAGTTAGGTCTTTCCGTGGCGGACAAGAAGGATTCCACGGGAATCTGCTTTATCGGGGAGCGGAACTTCCGTCAGTTTCTGCAGAACTATCTGCCGGCCAAGGAAGGAAAGATCATCGACCTGAAGAGCGGAAAGGTGCTCGGAGAGCATATCGGTGTGCTCTACTATACGATCGGACAGCGCAAGGGACTCAACCTTTCGGGCGGTCCGTGGTTTGTGGCGGACAAGGATGTGGAAAAGAACATCCTCTATGTCGTCAACTTATCCTACAGTGAACTTTTAAATTCGGATTCCTGTCTGGTTTCCGGATTTAACCATATGACGGAGTTGCGTCCGGAGAATTGCTGCGCGAAATTCCGCTACCGCCAGAGTGACAATGAGGTACGGGTGGAATATGTGGATGAAAGCACGGTGCGCCTCTACTATCCGCAGGGCGTCAAATCCGTGACACCGGGCCAGCAGGCGGTCCTCTATCTCGGGGATATCTGTCTGGGCGGCGGGGTCATTGAAGAGACCTACTACAACAACAAGCCGATGCATATCCGCTTAAAGGAGATCAGCGATGGAACTGCTGAATAGAAAAAGTCATATTCCCGTACTGAATGCCGTTCTGGTTGCCTTACTGTACGGTGTCTTTTACTGCATATTCGGTGCGGACATCATCTATGCGATCACCTACGCCTTAAAAGGGAACTACAGTACCATGATGGCGGTGCAGGTCGTTTACTATGCGCTTCTGACACTGATTGCGGCACTTTTACTGCTTCCGGTATGGAAGGAATCCGCCGTGAACCTCAAGCGCAACGGACAGAACAACTTCCTTCTTGGCTTAAAGACGTTGGGGAAGATGTATGTTTTGATGATCGCTTTGAACATCACCATCGGAATCATCGTCGGCCAGGACACCAGCGCCAATCAGGAAAGCGTCAATGAAGCCTTAAAGCGCAGTCCGGTACTGATCAGCATCTTTGCGGTCGTACTGGGTCCGATCTTTGAGGAGTTGGTCTTCCGCGGAGCCATCTACCGTAAGTTAAGAGAAAAGGGAAAAGTCATCGCCATGGCGGTTTCCTCTCTGTTATTCGGTTTTATCCATGTCTACAGTTCTCTCTTTTCGGGAAACTACAAGGACATGTTATTTATCATCACCTATGCCGCTTTGGGCTACTGTCTCGGCGAAGCCTATGAGAAGTCCGGCAGCATCTACGTGACGATCGGCATTCACATGGTTGTGAATCTGATCTCCACAATTGTTTCCTTTCTGACAATGATGATCTGTCTATGAGCGAAGAACTGTTATCCATCCAGGGGAAATTCCAGCATATTGTTTATCAGAGCGACAACCATTACACGGTCGCTCGTTTTAAGCTGTACGACCTGGAGGAAAAGACCATTGTGGTAACAGGCTATCTCTCCGAAATTGAAAAGGATACGCTGTATGTGCTGCACGGCAACTACGTGGAGCACTACCGCTACGGCATGCAGTTTCAGATCGCTACAATGGAGAAGCAATTGCCGACGGATTACGACTCGGTGATTTCCTATCTGAGCGGACCGCTCTTTCCGGGCATCGGGAAGAAGATGGCGGAAAGCGTGGTGAATACGCTGGGCGTGGAATGCTTGGAACACTTAAGAGAAGACATCAGTTTACTGGACGCCGTGCCGCGCATGAATGAGAAGAAAAAGAAAGTCATTCAGGATGGGCTGAACGTACAGGATGATCTGCAGGAGGCCATTGCCTTTTTCTCCACGCACGGACTCGGGATCCGCAACATCATGCGTTTAGACCGGATTTACGGCAAGGAAGCGCTGAGTATGGTGAAGGAGAATCCGTACCGCATGGTGGAGGAAGTCGACGGCATCGGCTTTAAAACAGCGGATAAGCTGGCGTTAAGCATGGGCTTTGAATATAACGACCCGCGCAGAATGGAAGCAGCGCTCTTATCGCTGTGTCTCGGGGAATGCATCAAGGAAGGGGACTCGTACCTTCTTTATGATGAGCTGAAAGAGAAAGCGGAGAAAGAGTTTGAAGGCATGATGGACTTCGATGCGGCACTGGATGCCCTGCAGATGCGCCGTCAGCTCATCGTGGAGGAAAACCGCGTCTACCATCATACGCAATATGAAGCGGAAGAGTTCATCGCGGAATATCTGAATACGCCGCTTGTGGATCTTGAGGAGCATTTTGACGACTCCGTGATCTCCGAGCAGTTACATTTACTTGAGGAAGAAGTGGGCATCTCCTATGACGAGAAGCAGGTGGAAGCCATCCACACCTTCTTCAAAAAAGATATCATGATTTTAACGGGAGGCCCGGGAACGGGGAAAACGACGGTGGTGCGTGCCATGGTCGATCTCTTCCAGCGGCTCTACCCGTACTATACCATTGCGGTCAGTGCCCCGACGGGACGGGCCGCCAAACGCTTAACGGAACTGACGGGCGTGCATGCGACCACGATCCACCGCTTATTAAAATGGGATCTGGAAAGCAATACCTTCGGGGTCAATGCCAACGAACCGTTAACTGAGGACCTTTTAATTGTCGATGAGGCCAGCATGATCGACCAGTGGATGCTGTATAATCTGCTGGCGGCAGGAAGAAACTTCAAGAAGATCCTGATCATCGGAGATGAGGATCAGCTGCCATCGGTGGGAATCGGCGCTATTCTGCGCGATCTGATCGCTTCCGGGAAATTCACGCTGGTGCGTTTGGAGAAGATCTTCCGTCAGAAGGAAGGAAGTTCGGTCATTGAACTGGCGCATGAAGTGAAGCAGGGGAAGTGCGACAATCTGGAGTCACTCAAGGAAGTCCGCTTTATTCCGGCGACGCAGTACGATGTGAAAGACTATATTATCCAGCTGGTCAATGCGGCGCTGGAGAAAGGATATGAAGTCAACGACGTTCAGGTCCTCTCTCCGAAATACAGCGGAGTCAGCGGAATCGATTCCTTAAACCATGCACTGCAGAAATTCTTAAATCCGCCAAGCGAATACAAGCGGGAGCTGACGGTAGGTTACCGTACTTTCCGGGAAGGGGATAAGATCCTGCAATTGAAGAATCAGCCGGATGATGACGTCTATAACGGCGATATCGGAACGCTGGCGGAAATTATCTATGCCAATGAAGGCGACAACAAGACCAATGTCATGCTGGTGGACTTTGACGGGACGATCGTGGAATACACGCCGGACTTTTTCCAGAACATCACCCATGCCTATTGTGTCTCGGTGCATAAAGCCCAGGGGTCGGAATATCCGATCATCATCATGACGGTTTTAAAGGCGGATCAGTTCATGCTGAGCAAGCGTCTGATCTATACCGGCATCACCCGTGCCAGCAAGTCTCTCATCCTGATTGGGGAGCGGGAAGCCTTTGAAAAGGGCATTCAGACCATGGAGCGCCATGAGAGAAGAACCACGTTGCAGATGCGGTTACAGCACTATGAAAACTGGGCAGATCTGGAGGAGTAAGAATATGAAGAAAGCACTGTTATGTCTGCTTCTGATGCTTGTGATATGCGGATGCGCAAAGGCACCGGAAGAAAAGGAAAGTCCTGCAGAGGAAGAAATACCGGAAAAGCAGGAAGAAGTTATGGAGGAAAAAACAATGAAGATGCGGATCAATACGACGGAAGTTGAAGTGGAATGGGAAGAGAACGAATCGGTGGAAGCACTGAAAGCTTTATGTGCAGACGGGGAATACACCATTGCGATGTCCATGTATGGCGGATTTGAGCAGGTGGGCGAGATCGGAGCGGAACTGCCGCGGCACGATACCTCCACGGTGACGGAAAGCGGAGATATCGTTCTTTACAGCGGTGACTCCCTTGTCGTCTTCTACGGCTCCAACAGCTGGTCGTATACCAGACTCGGGAAAATCACCGATAAAACGGAACTGGAACTGATTGAACTTCTCAGCCGCGGTGATGTTACGATCACGCTTTATCAGGAATAGAACCAAGGCGGAATCCATTGGGATTATGCCTTTTTTTGCGGCTTTTCATCTTCTCTTTTTCTTTCGCTATGATATAATTACTACGGTAAAACGATGAGGAAGAAAAAAGGGAGATCCGGCTTATAGAAAGCAGACGGCCGATGCAAGTCTGCAGCACGTTTCCCTGCGCCACTTCTAAGTGAAACTAACCATTTCCGCTGGTCAGCGTTATTGACGTAATTAAGTGCACGAAAGTGAATTAGGATGGTACCGCGAATCAATCGTTCCTGAAGGTACTTTTTTTCATTTTAAAGGAGATAAAACTATGAGACAGTTATCAAGTGATCAGATCCGTCAGATGTTTCTGGATTTCTTTGCGTCCAAGGGCTGCATGATCGAACCGGGTGCCAGCCTGGTCCCGCATGATGACCCGACACTCTTATGGATCAACGCCGGGGTATCCGCACTGAAGAAATACTTTGACGGTACGGAAAAACCGAAATCCAACCGGATCTGCAATGCGCAGAAATCCATCCGGACCAACGATATTGAAAATGTCGGCAAAACAGCCCGTCACCATACATTCTTCGAAATGCTGGGAAACTTCTCCATCGGGGATTATTTCAAGCAGGAAGCCATTCCATGGGCCTGGGAATTCTTAACCAGCAAGGAATGGATCGGCTTTGATCCGGAATGTTTATACGTCACGGTCTATCCGGATGATACGGAAGCCTATGACCTCTGGGTCAAGGTCGGCATGAACCCGAAGCATATCCGCAAGACGGAAGACAACTTCTGGGAAATCGGAAGAGGACCTGGCGGACCGGATACGGAACTCTATTATGACAGAGGCGAAAAATACGATCCGGAAGGAATCGGCGAAAAGCTCTTCTTCGAAGATCTGGAAAACGACCGTTACATCGAAGTCTGGAACATCGTCTTCTCGCAGTATGACTGCCGTCCGGGCGAACTGCCGCGTTCCGAATACAAGGAACTGCCGCAGAAGAACATTGACACCGGTATGGGTCTGGAACGTCTGGTCTGCTTAGTGCAGGACGGCGAAACCAACTTTGATACGGACTTATTCCTGCCGATCATTCACGAAACGGAAAAACTGGCAAAGCATCCGTACTCCGAAAAGGAATATAAGATGGCTTACCGCGTCATCGCCGACCACATCCGTACAGTCACCTTTGCGCTGGCAGACGGTGCCTTATTTGCCAACGAAGGCCGAGGCTACGTCTTACGCCGTGTCTTACGCCGTGCCGTCCGTTACGGTATCAAGCTCGGTATCGAAGGCGCCTTCATGTACCGCTTGGTCCAGACGGTGGCCGACAACATGAAAGTCTTCTATCCGTATTTGGAAAGCAAGGTAGAATACATCAGCAAGCTGGTCAAGGCTGAGGAACTGCGTTTCCACTCCACGCTGGCAGCGGGCGAAAAACTTCTGAAAGATCAGATGGAAAGCTCCGAAACCAAGCGTTTAGACGGCGCAGTTGTCTTCCGCTTATACGATACATTCGGCTTCCCGTTTGAACTGACCAAGGAGATTGCCGAAGAAAACGGCTTTGAAGTCGATGAAGAAGGCTTCAAGGCGGAAATGAACAAGCAGAAAGAACGTGCCAGAGCCGCCAGAGCGGACGAGCAGAGCATGGCTTCCCAGTCCAAGGATCTGATGGACTTCGTCGAAGAATCCTCCTTCCTGGGCTATGAAAAGGTGGAAGCGGATGCCAAGATCATCGGCTTATTCAAAAACGGCGTCAAGGTGGACGAAATTATCGATGAAGGCGACATCATCCTGGATGTCACTCCGTTCTATGCGGAAAGCGGCGGCCAGGTTGCCGATATCGGTACGCTGGATTCCGAAGTGGTCCATGCGAAAGTCGTCGACGTGAAGAAAGCGCCGCACAAGCAGCATCTGCACCATGTGGAAGTCGTCGAAGGAACACTTTCCTTAAACGATACGGTCCACTGTGCCATCGATGCCACAAGAAGAACAAGAATCAGAGCGAACCACTCCAGTGCCCACCTGTTACAAAGCGCACTGCGCAGCGTGATCGGCGATCATGTCCATCAGGCCGGTTCCTATCTGAACGACGAATATTTGCGTTTCGACTTTACGCACTTTGAAAAAGTCACACCGGAACAGCTCCGCAAGATCGAAGACATCGTCAACGACTGGATCAGTCAAAAACTGCCGGTCACGACGGAAGTCATGGATCTGGAAGAAGCCAAGAAGACCGGAGCCATGGCCCTCTTCGATGAGAAGTACGACGCCAAGGTCCGCGTTGTCACGATGGGAGATGTCTCCAAGGAATTCTGTGCCGGAACACATGTCGGCAATACCAGTGAGATCGGTGTCTTCAAGATCATTTCCGAAGAATCCATCGGCAGCGGCATCCGCCGTATTACATCCTGCACATCCATCGGTGCCTACAAGGAATTCTTAAAGGAAGAAGACATGTTGCAGAAGGCTGCGGATATGCTGAAGAGCGGATCCACATCCCTGGTATTAAGCAAACTGCAGCAGTTATTGGACGAACACAAGGCTTTACAGGAAGTCTGTGCCCAGCAGAATCAGCGCTTACTCGCCTTAGAGGCCAGCGAACTGGTTCAGAGCTACCAGAGTGCCAACGGACTGAATGTCTTAGTCAAGGAAGTCAAGGATGCCGACGGCAACGCCTTAAAGTCCATGGCGGATAATCTGAAAGTCCGCGTGGCGGATGACGTCACATTCCTCTATACGGTCAATCCGGGCAAAGTCGTCTTTGTCTGCCATGCTTCCGAAGCAGCCATCAAGGCCGGCTATAAGGCAGGGGACTTAGTCAAGGCGGCAGCGCAGATCTGCGGCGGAAACGGCGGCGGAAGACCGGATCTGGCTCAGGCAGGCGGCAAGGATGACACGAAAGTGGCAGCGGCCGTCAAGGAAATCTTAATGAAGTTCGGTCTTTAATAAAGACTATAGATAAGATAAAATATAAGAGAGGTGATCATTATGAATAACAATACAGAAACCATGGCCTTCCGTTCGGATGAGTTAAGAAGAGAAACCATTCGCAAAGTCCTGGATCTTGTCAACACGGCACTTAAGGAAAAAGGATATAATTCCGTCAATCAGCTGTCCGGTTATTTGATTTCAAATGATCCGGCTTATATTTCTTCCCATAAAAACGCCCGCAGCGTCATTCAGACGGTCGAGCGTTATGAAATCATCGAGGAACTGGTAAGGTATTACCTGGAACAGAAGTAATGCGCTATATCGGACTTGATTTAGGAAGCAGAACCTGTGGCATCGCGTTAAGCGATGCTTTAGGTATGATGGCACATGCATATAAGACCATCCGCTTCGAAGAAGATGATTATGACACCGCTTTGGATCTTGTGATCCAGGAGGGGAAGGAAAACGACGTGGAGAAAATCGTTCTGGGGTATCCGAAACACATGAACGGCTCTGTCGGCATCCGCGGCCAGCTGTCGGAACAGTTTGCCGAGGCCTTAAGAGAAGAGCTGAACATGGAAGTGGTACTCTGGGACGAACGTCTCACCACGGTCGCAAGCGAAAGAATCCTGATTGAGGGAAAGGTCCGGCGGGAAAACCGGAAGAAGTACATCGACCAGCTTGCTGCAGTAAACATTCTGCAGGGATATCTTGACAGTTTAAAAGTGAGGTAACTGATATGACAGACAACGAATTATATGTCACATTGGACGACGGCAGTGAAGTAAAATGCGAAATCCTGTTCACTTTCGATTCCGAAGACTACGGTAAGAGCTATGTCTTCTATACAGTGCCGGGGAATGACGAAGAAGTCTATGTTTCCAGCTACGATGAAGAAGGCAACCTGTTCTGGGTCGAAGATGAAGCGGAACT
>ODAI010940176.1_pt1 | contig 10589 bp, 5 predicted proteins | sample 1539321 | NCBI WGS metagenome assembly ODAI01 (sample SAMN02144231, study PRJEB22623) | gut metagenome | biome: sheep rumen | host: Ovis aries | place: New Zealand | reverse complement strand
CTTATAAGTCTCCAGGATACTTGTCTTAAAATAGGGACGGTCCGTGGGCAGGATAGCTGCCATCTTTTCGATATCCTCTGTGGCCTCTTCCTGGATGATATCGACGATATCGTCGATGGTGATGATTCCGACCATGCGGTTTTCGTTGTCTACGACCGGCATGGCCGTGAAGTCGTATTTCTGGAAGAGCATGGCCGCTTCTTCCTGGTCAGTCGTGGTATTGATGCTGATGATGTTTTCATTCATCATCTCCCCGATCACGGTGTCGGGATCCGCCATGACCAGATAGCGGAGGGCGACCGTGCCCAGCAGCACGCGCTGGGGGTCAACTACGTAACACACGTTGACCGTCTCTTTGTCGAGACCGATCTTGCGGATCCGGTCTATGGCATCCCTTACAGTCATGCTCTCCTTCAGGTCGACATACTCGACCGTCATGATGCTTCCTGCCGAGTCCTCCGGATATCTCAGAAGGTGGTTTATATCCGCCCGTGTGTCGGGGCGCGCATTGCTTAGAATCTTTTTGACTACGTTGGCGGGCATCTCTTCGAGGAAGTCCGCCGCGTCATCTGCCATCAGATTATCGATGATGCCGGATGCCTCACGGTCCGACAGGGACTGGATGATGTACTGCTGATCTTCAATCTCCAGATCCGCGAAAACATCCGCCGCCATCTGCTTGGGAAGAATACGGAAAATTTTCAGAGATTCCTCATCCTCCATATCATCCATGACCGCGGCGATATCCGCGGTCTGCATATCCGCACATGTCTGCCGCAGTTTTGTATACTGTCTCGATTCGAGCAGCTCCCGGAGCAGCTTTTCATATTCCTGATTTCTGTCTTCCATGACGCCCCCTTTCTACAGTATTGCCAGTTGGCAGCAAGTCACACCGTCGTCGGCCTCAAGGTGTTTCATGCGTGTTTCATGCGTTTTCACGCAAAAGGCCCGTCTTCTCTGACTTCCTTATCAGACTCAATCATCCGGCCAGGATTATCCTGCTGCGATCAGCCGACCGGAATCAGCCGGTCTGAATCAGCCTGCCAGGATTATCCGGCTGCAATCGGAAAGAAGCCCTCCGACACTTCCCTGACAGAGGCTCCCCCGCTCGTGAGCGCTGTGATCATATTGATCAGCTGCTCAACACGGGCTGATTCTACCGTCAGACGAAGGGTCACCTGCGCGCCGTATTCGGTCTCTCCCATCTCGATTTCCTGACGGCGCAGTTCATAGAGCAGCCGGTCCAGGGCACTGTAGTCCACTGTGACCTCCAGCTGCCGGCAGAGACACATCCTCACTTTCTCCGTGTTTTCAAGCGCTGCGCGCGCAGCCTGAGTATAGGCGCGTACCAGACCTCCCGTGCCCAACAGCGTGCCGCCGAAATACCTGGTCACGATCACGAGTACATTGGTGCATCCGCTGCCCTCGATCACTTTCAATATAGGCTGGCCGGCCGTCCCTGATGGTTCCCCGTCATCTGACGATTTTTTTCGTTCACCGCCCTCACCCAGAACCCAGGCATAGCAGTGGTGACGCGCGTCATAATATTTTTTACGGACACCCGCGACATAGGCAGCGGCCTCTTCCTCCGAGGATACAGGAACCGCCTCCCCGAGAAACCTGGATTTTTTTTCTTCATATTCACCGTTTCCGGGATCCCGGATCGTCAGATATTCGGACGCCATCATCTTCTCCTCAGAATCCGCCGCGGGGCATCCGGGCGGCTCACAGACTTCAAACCTCTCTCGTGATTCTTATGTCGCGTGTACGGGTTTCCTTGTCTTTATCTTTCGAAGGCGGGGAAACTTTTCCGTACCGGGCACGCAGGCATTCTCGCGGGGCGTTTATTCTCCATCGCGGGATTGTGCCAGCGATGAAACGAATTTCCTTTTTTGCGCGCCTGTCCCGGGGCTGAGTCACGGATATAGCGCGATGAAGAATGAAAAAAACAGTACACGCCTTATATAGTATACCATCAAAATTAAATTTTTGTGAAAAAAGTAGCATGCATCAGCGCAATAAAGCATTCTTAAAAAGTGTTCGGCGATACAGGCCCTTTCGTTGTATTGTATGGATTGTTACAGTACAGACCGGCTCGAAACTCGAGGCGTTTTTCGCGGCTTTTTCGCGAAAAACCCGAGTTGTACGGCGTTTGGCGGCGCGTAAGCGCATTGGAATCGCCAAACGCGTCGTTACATGTCCACGCCTTCGATAGGGCGTGGACAGTAACTATGGATTTTCCGTAACGAGTTTTTCACATTTTCCGTGTTTAATATAAGGAATACATTTGGTATAATGGTTGCTATGGTTTTAGATTTACAAACAGATATCCTGAAAATACTGGGTCCGTTTTTGGGACGGGAAGGGATTTAATTTATGGTATTTAACAAAAAAAATCTGAACAGGAAAAAGAACGAGCTGAAAGCCCGGGGAGAGAGACGGTTTTCCAGGTTCAAAATATTGATTGCCACGCTGCTGCTGGCAATTATTGCAGGAGCAAGTGTCATCGGAGTGAGTGCCGCTTACGGCACCTACAAGGGAATTCTCGAAATCTCTCCGGATATAGGCAGCATCGACGTCAGCCCTAAAGGATATTCCACCTTCGTGTATGACAAGAAGGGCAAGACGACCGCCACTCTGGTCTCAACGGATTCCAACCGCATCCCGGTCTCCCGGGAGGGAATCCCTGAAAACCTGGAGCACGCTTTCGTCGCGATCGAGGATGAGCGCTTCTACCAGCACAGAGGCATCGACATCCCCGGCATTTTCAGGGCCTTCTATGTCGGCGTCACCAGCGGATTTGATTTTTCCGAGGGAGCCAGTACGATCACACAGCAGCTGATCAAGAACAATGTTTTCACAAACTGGACCAACGAGACCACACAGGACCGGATCAAGCGAAAGATCCAGGAACAGTATCTGGCCTACCAGCTTGAGAAAATGATGGATAAATCCGAGATTCTGCTGAACTACCTCAACACGATCAACCTGGGCCACAACACCCTGGGCGTCGAGGCGGCCTCCCAGAGATATTTTGACAAACACGCAGCCGATCTGTCACTGGCGGAGTGCGCTGTGCTGGCGGGAATCACGCAGAATCCCAGCGCTTACGACCCGATCATCTATCCGGAAAACAACAGGGAGCGCCAGGAAGTCGTCCTGGAGCATATGCTCTCTCAAGGTTACATCACCAGGGAAGAATACGAAGGCGCCCTTAAGGAGGATGTCTACAAAAAAATCGACAAGGTCAACAGTGAGAAGGAAAAAGTCGACAACAAGGCCAATTCCTATTTTGTCGACGCCTTGATCCGCCAGGTCCTGCGCGACCTTCAGAATCCGGACCTGATGAAGGACAGCACTCTGAACCAGGGGAATCCGCTCACTGCGGAACAGGCCACCTCCCTCCTCTACAGCGGAGGCCTCAGAATCTATTCCACACAGGATTCCGATATTCAGGCCATTGTGGACAAACAGTGCAGCGAAAATTCCGGCAACTTCCCCAAAGGGACCAAATACTATCTCAATTACGCTCTGACTGTCACCGCTCCGGACGGCTCCCAGACCAACTATGACAGCAACAGCATGCAGGCCTATTTCCTGGGAAAAGATGAAGACTACAGCATCATGTATACATCCGAGTCCCGCGCCAAAGAGGATATCGAAGCATTCCGCAAATCTGTCATGGGTCCTGAGGATTCCTATGAGGAAAACTATGAGCTTGCTCCCCAGCCCAATATTTCCGTGACTGTAGCCGACCAGAATACCGGCTATGTCGTGGCTATGCTGGGAGGACGCGGTGAAAAGGAAGCCAGCCGGACCCTCAACCGGGCCACCGACACAACCCGCCAGCCCGGTTCCACTTTCAAGATCATCAGCACCTTCTCGGCTGCTCTTGATGATAAGGACGCAAAGAAAAACGGCAGCCCCTACACATTGGCGACAACTCAGGTAGATGAGAAGTACACTTACAAAAACGGCGTTGAAGTCCACAACTGGTACAAGGACTACCGCGGGACCGTCACGATGCGCGAAGCAATCTGGGACTCCCTCAATATTTACGCTGTAAAGACCCTCACTGAGATCGGCCCTGAACTGGGTATGAAATATGCCGAAAAGCTGGGAATCAACACCCTTATAGATAACGAAGAAATCAACGGAGAAGTGTTCTCGGATGCCAACCAGACCCTGGCCCTGGGCGGAATCACCTACGGTGTTCGCAATATAGAACTCAATGGTGCTTTCTCCACGATCGCCAACGGCGGCAAATACATAGTCCCCCGCCTCTATACCAAAGTCACCCGTGTCACGGAATCCAAGAATACCAAAGAGGGCACGAATGAACAGCAGGAGGAGGTCGTCCTCCTGGACAACACAAAACCCGAGTCGGAGCGCGTCCTCAAGAGCACGACCTGCTACCTTCTGACAAGCGCCATGGAAGATGTCCTGACCAGGGGAACAGGCCAGCCCGCAAAATTTGATACGACTGAAACAGCCGGCAAAACCGGCACGACCGAAGAGAGCAACGACGTGTGGTTCTCAGGATTTACTCCCAACTATACAGCGACTGTCTGGGCGGGATATGACAACAATATCAAGCTGGCCAAAGACGAGGAAAACCTGGCCATGACCATCTGGAGACAGATTATGTCCAACATTCCCGCCAACAAAAAGGCATCTGAATTCAAGAAGCCCGACGGTCTCACCACTGCCTATATCTGCCCTGATACCGGTCAGCTGGCTGTCAGCGGCTACTGCCATGAAGCTTACAATGAATATTTCGTAAAGGGAACAGAGCCGACGACCTACTGCAGCGTAGGACAAAATGACAAAAAGAAGGCAGAGGAAAAGAAAAAACGGGAAAGAGAAGAAAGAGAGAGGAAACAGAGGGAAGAAGAAGAGGCCCGGAGAAAGAAAGAAGAAGCGGAAAGGAAGAAAAAGGAGGCAGAAAAGAACAGGAAGAGCAATGACTCAGACGATGAAGAAGAAGATTGATCGACGAGTGATTGACGAGTAGTCTGTCGCGTAATTGACTAGTGTTGATCCGGTCACACCCTGACCGATTATACGGGCTGTGTTCACGGGCCTGGTCATAATGAAAGGAAAACAGTCCCCTGAGACTCTCACATACGGGCCTCAGGGGACTGTTATATTTTACGGTTTTATGATTAATTTTATGAGACTAATGTCTCAATGATTTAATGATTTGTGCCCTGTCAATACAAACCCCTGCAGGGAAAAACCGCCCCGGGTTTCGAGCCGGTCTGTACGGCAGCGACACACCTCTCAGGAGTCTTTCCCGTCAGGACGGCGGACCTTCAGGAAATAGGACACAGCCCCGGCTGCCGCCATGACAGCCCCGGCGATAAACAGGTAGTCCACAAGCGTTGAATCAGTCCCTGCAATCCTGAGGATCCCTCTCAGAAGACTTGCCGAAGTCAACGCAGCGATTCCAAAACGGTAAAAGTCTTTCTGCTGCCCCCCGGCCTCCTGTCCGTCTTCGGATTTCTCCCCGCTTCCGGGCAGAATCCCCAGATATTCAAGAGCGGCAGGTACTGCGCCCATGATCAGGGGCCAGGCAAAGAGCCAGGTCATCCAGGGTGAACGGATCTCATGGGAGAACCTGTAATAGACCAGGGCAAATACCGCAAAGAATGCAGATGCTGCCAGGTACCGCACCAGTATTTTTTTATATTGTAAGTTCCTTTCAGTCTTTTCCAGGCTGGTTTTTACACTCATATGGTCAATCCACTCTCCTCTTCCCCGCCCGTACCGTATTTTCCATACCGGGCTTCCACATTCCGGGTTTCCGCATTCCGGGCTTCCGCATTCCGGGCTTCCGCATTCCGGGCTTTCACATACCGGGCTTCCGCATTCCGGGCTTCCGCATTCCGGGCTTCCGCATTCCGGGCTTTCACAAAGGCTTTGTCAGTAACCGATATATACGATGTCGCTGATCAGCCGCTCCTGTATGACATCCCCGAAAGTGGTGGGCTTATTGAGGACCTCTCCCCTGAACCAGAAGGTCGAAGAACCGCCTCCGTCAAGATTATAGGCAACATCACATCCCAGGTCCTGCATCAGATTACCCAGGTCGAAAAGGGACAGTCCCTCACTCTCCTCCGTCCGTCCGTCTGAAACCACCATGATATAATGCAGCGGCTCGATCATGCCGATCGCTGTGCGTGGATTTGTGATCTGCGCACGTTCCACCTCCTCGTCCTCTACGACTTTCACTTCGCCGTGATTTACGAGAGCGGGACCGAAGGAAAAAATCTGCTGAGCGCCCTCTTCCTGAAGTTCCTCAGCTGTAAACGCCCCCTCCTCGATGATTTCAAAAGAGCCGTCCTTCCAGATCACGAGATCCTCCCCGTATGGGTAGGATGTATTGGATTCGCTGCGGTAGAGAAGTCCGTTCCGCAGGACATAACCGGACGCACGGAATCCGTAATAATCCCCGTTGACCGCGAATACGGCATGATTTCTCTCCGCTATATCAGAAGTCACTTCTTCCACGTTTCTGCCGAATGAATCACCTGCCAGCCCGGCCTTAAGCAGTGATGGATCCACGATTTTTACATCCGCGATATAATACGTAGTATCAAGCCAGCGCCCGGACTTTAATTCTATAAAAATATTGCCGTCGCGGTAACTGTTTTTGGTAACCACAGGTTTATAGTCCGGCCTGCTGATTCCCGGCCGTCCATTCCCTGAGCCCAGTCCCATCATTTCCTCGACACTGATCACACCGCTGGGAATAACAAAGGCGTCAAGCAGCACGAAAACAGTGTACAGGATCAGAGAAATCACAAAGATCAGCCGTATTCTTTTGCGGTGACCTGATTTCTTTTTATTCTCTTCTTTCATTCAATTCCAGTCCTCCGGAAGGAACAAATCATTTTCAGTCTGCATGATTAAAATGAAAAAAACCGGATGTCCTGAAGACATCCGGTTCAAAGAGTAGCGAGGGGGGGACTTGAACCCTCGACACCGCGGGTATGAACCGCGTGCTCTAGCCAGCTGAGCTACCTCGCCATATTCAATTCCGGCCTCCGTTCACAAGCTTTTGTTTTTCCCTTTGGCCAGCTTCTATAGTATACGATTGCCTCTCATATTTGTCAATAAAATATTTTACTTTTTTTCAGTACGTTTTTCAACCGGAGGGCGGCCCTCCCGGCATGGAACTTTTGCCGGGACGGCCGCCTGTATTATCAATTATCAAACCAGAAACTATAAAACTGTGTTTTACCTGCTCTGGGTCATGTGCCTCAGACGGCATTCACTGTATTTTTTCTTCCCGGGCGGGTTGCACAGCCTTTTTTTTAACAAGGCCTGCTCATATCCGGTCAGCCCGGTCAGCATGTCATTATCACTCGACAACGCCGTTGTGCACCACCTGGGCATTGAGGGTCCCGCGGTGAACGCCAATCTTGATCGTATCTCCTTCGGAGACCTGGTCTGCCAGGATCAGGCGGGCACTCGCTGTCTCCACATTCTTCTGTATGTAACGCTTGAGAGGACGGGCACCGTAGGCAGGGTCATAAGCCGCATCCGCGACGAAGCTTTTGGCCTCATCTGTGAGGTGGATCGAGATCCGGCGTTCTGCAAGTCTTCTGTTGAGATCCTCGACGATCAGGTCGATGATTCCCTTGATATCGCTCCTGGAGAGAGGGTTGAACATGATGGTCTCATCCAGACGGTTGAGGAACTCGGGCCTGAAGGTGTCGCGGAGCATCTTCTGGACTTTTTCCCTTGTGGAGGAGGAAATCTCCCAGTGTTCCGGCTCACTGTAGACAGTATCCGAAAGTGTCTCTCCGTCCTTCTCTGCGGGTGTGCCGTCAAACTCCTCGCCCTCGTCAAAATTGAACCTGACCTTGTCTCCTCCGCTGCCGGCTTTCCCGCGGCGCTCAATATCCGCCAGGATCTCCTGTGCCCCGATGTTGGAGGTCATGATCAGGATGGTGTTCTTGAAGTCCACCGTCCGGCCCTGGGAGTCGGTGATCCGGCCGTCGTCCAGGACCTGGAGGAGGACGTTAAAGACGTCCGGGTGGGCCTTCTCGATCTCATCGAAGAGGACGACGGAGTAGGGCTTTCTGCGGACCGCCTCGGTCAGCTGGGCGCCCTCCTCGTAGCCCACGTACCCCGGCGGCGCTCCGATCAGGCGGGAGACGGAGAATTTCTCCATGTACTCGCTCATGTCGATGCGGACCATGTTCTTTTCATCGTCAAAGAGGGCTGCCGCCAGGGCCTTGGCCAGCTCGGTCTTGCCAACGCCGGTGGGGCCCAGGAAGAGGAAGGAGCCGATGGGCTTGTCCGGATCCTTGATGCCCGCCTTGCTGCGGATGATGGCCTCGGTGACCCGGGTCACGGCCTCGTCCTGGCCGATGACACGGCGGTGGAGCTCGTCGCCCAGGTTCAGGGTCTTGGAACGTTCGCTTTCGGTCAGCTTGCTGACCGGGATGCCGGTCCAGCGGGACACGATGCGGCTGATCTCATCGTCGGTCACCCGGTCGTGGACCAGGCTGTCCTCGCTGTTGTGGGCGGCCTCCTCGCTCTGAGCCAGCTCTTTTTTCAGCTGGGGGAGACGGCCGTACTGGAGCTCCGCGGCCCGGTTGAGGTCGCCGTTCTGCTGGGCGATCTGGATCTCGCTGCTGACCGCGTCGATCTCCTCGCGGAGTTTGGACAGGTTGTCCACGCGGTTCTTTTCGTTCTCCCACTGGGCCTTTTTGGCGGCAAAAGAATCCTTGAGTTCGGCCAGCTCCTTCTGGAGGTCTTCGAGGCGCTCGCGGCTGAGCTTGTCCTCCTCCTTCTTGAGGGCGGTCTCCTCGATCTCCAGCTGGAGGATCTTGCGCTGCTGCTCATCCAGCTCGGTGGGCAGAGAATTCATCTCGGTCTTGATCAGGGCACAGGCCTCATCGACCAGGTCGATGGCCTTGTCGGGCAGGAACCTGTCCGAAATATAGCGGTTGGACAGGACGGCCGCGCTGACCAGGGCATTGTCGAGGATCTTGACACCGTGGTAGACCTCGTAGCGCTCCTTGAGGCCGCGGAGGATGGAGATGGTGTCCTCGACCGTGGGCTCGTCCACCATGACGGGCTGGAAACGGCGCTCCAGGGCCGCGTCCTTCTCGATATACTGGCGGTACTCCTTGAGGGTGGTCGCGCCGATGCAGTGGAGCTCGCCGCGGGCCAGCATGGGCTTGAGCATGTTGCCGGCGTCCATGGCGCCCTCGGACTTGCCTGCGCCGACGATGGTGTGGAGCTCATCGATGAAGAGCAGGATCTCGCCCTCGCTCCCCTTGATGTCCTCCAGGACCGCCTTGAGACGCTCCTCGAATTCGCCGCGGTACTTGGCGCCGGCGACCAGGGACCCCATATTGAGGGAAAAGATTTTCTTATTCTTGAGGCCGTCCGGCACATCGCCGCGGGCGATTCTCTGGGCCAGGCCCTCGACGACGGCGGTCTTGCCGACGCCGGGCTCACCGATCAGGACGGGGTTGTTCTTGGTCTTTCTGGACAGGATCCGGATGACATTGCGGATCTCCGCGTCCCTGCCGATGACCGGGTCCATCTTCTGGGCCTTGGCCTTGGAGACCAGCTCCTCACCGTATTTTTCAAGCGTGTCGTAGGTCGCCTCGGGATTGTCGCTGGTCACCCTCTGGTTGCCGCGGACCGTGGACAGGGCCTGGAGGAAGGTCTCCCGGTTGATCCCGTAGTCCTTGAAGAGGGTCTTGAGGGTGCGGTCGGCGTTTTTGATCAGGGACAGGAAGAGGTGCTCGACGCTGACGTACTCGTCGCCCAGGGCCTTGGCCTCACTCTCCGCCCCCAGCAGGGCCTTGTTCATCTCCCCGCCCACATAGACGCGGGAGTCACCGCCATGGACCTTGGTCAGGCCCTCGACCGCGCCATGGGCACGGTTGGTGAAGGAGCCGGGATCGATCCCCATCTTCTCGATCAGCTTGAGGATCAGGCTGTCCTCCAGGGTCAGCAGGCTGTAGAGCAGGTGCTCCTGCTCGATCTGCTGGTTGCCGTACTCATAGGCCAGCTTCTCGCACTGGTTGATGGCTTCAATGGATTTCTGTGTAAATTTCTGAATATTCATAGACACCTCACTTCCTACGCCCCTCAGGGCGTGTGAGTATTGTTTACTTTGTTCTATATGAAATATAACACATACAATCCGTTTGTCAACAGGTTTTTTTCATCAGGAAAAAAATGGGCCTGTAGGGGCGTGAGTCACCGGGGACGGTTCTTCTGACTCATTTTTGAGCCGCCGGGAACGCGAGTCACCCGGGACGGTACTTCTGTGACAAAGGGGAAGTTCTTTTGTCACGTTTTGGAACAGTGGGGAGTTCCGCGTTTCATCCAGGTTCAGAGGTTTAAGGGACGAACCGTGACGGTGCATACCCGAAATAGTTACAGGGTTTCAGGTGGGTCTGAACTGTAACCCGAAATACACATGTGCCAGATTTTGTGCCAGAAAGGACCGTCCCCAATGTGGGCCAAATAAAATCAAATAAATATCAACTTAATACAGAACCACAATAAAACTATTGCCTTGTAATAGTTCAAAAATTTTTTGAAAACTGAAT
>ODAI013967941.1_pt1 | contig 10590 bp, 8 predicted proteins | sample 1539321 | NCBI WGS metagenome assembly ODAI01 (sample SAMN02144231, study PRJEB22623) | gut metagenome | biome: sheep rumen | host: Ovis aries | place: New Zealand | reverse complement strand
TTCCTCTTCTGTGAGTGATGACAATGAACTGTGTGCTCGAGAGCTTGTGAAGGTACTTGGCAAAACGAACTACGTTGTTCTCATCCAGCGCCGCCTCAATCTCATCAAGCAGACAGAATGGTGAAGGCTTTAAGTTCTGAATAGCAAAAAGAAGTGCAATTGCAGTAAGTGCCTTCTCTCCACCGGACATCTGCATCATATTTACAAGTTTCTTACCCGGTGGCTGAGCATTGATCCTGATTCCTGCCTCAAGTACGTCTTCACCTTCAGCAAGCTCAAGAGCACCGTGTCCGCCTCCGAACATTTCCTTAAATACCTTGTCGAACTCCTTATTTATGAGTTCGAACTGTTCAATGAACTGCTTTCTCATTGACTCGTCAAGGTCCTTGATGATCTCTTTTAACTGCTGTTCAGCAACGATAAGGTCATCGTGCTGTGTCTTCATAAATGTGTATCTCTCCATGAGGTTCTTATAATCCTCAATGGCATTTACGTTGACATCACCAAGCTTTTTAATGGATTCCTTGAGAGAATGAGTCTCCTTCCTCATAGAAGGAATGTCTGTCATTTCCTCATCGCGCATGGAAGCTGCATCTGCAAGAGTGATCTCATACTCGTTCCACATGTAGTTGATCTGAGATTCAATAGCTTCCTGGCATCTCTCTTTTTTGCTGACAAGTCTGATAACCTCTTTTTCAAGATCAGACATTTGCTTATTGAGTTCCTGAGTTTTGTCAAAGAATTCTTTCTGAGATACCGAAAGAGCGTTCTTGGCTTCTTTCTTCTCTTTAAGTTCCTTAGTTGCATCGGTCTGCACATCGGTTGAAGCCTCAATGGTGAGTCTTATTTCCTCGATGTCTTTCTTACTCTGCTCCAAGGTCTCATCATTTTTCCTGATGGTCTCAAGGATTTCTTCAAGAGCATCCTCTTCAGTCTCAATATCTGAATTTATACGATCAAGATTCTGCTTCTGGAATTCCTGTTTCTGTACAAACTTTTCGTACTCGATATCCCATTTAGCAACATTATCGTTTCTTGCTTCCTCGTCCTTGTGAAGAGTCTCAAGCTGTCCCTGGAAAGACTCTACCTTCTCGGAACATTTCTTTTCAAGTTCTTCGGACTCCTTCAGCTGAGAAAGAGCTTCCTCCTTCTCTGCAGCAATTTCACTGAGTTTGGTCTCTATCTCTGCATTTTCTGTCCTTAAGTCTGAGTATGAACCTTTTTGTTCTTCCTGCTTTTTCTCTTCGTTTTCAACATTTATTCTTGCAGTGTTCTGGGCGATGAACTTGCCCTGAAGTTCGGTCCTGAGTTCCTCTGCAAGTGCGCGAAGTTCATTTCTCTTGGACTTAAGGCCATCAATTTCTGCCTGGGTATCTTCTACTTTTTGCTTGTACTTTTTAACGTTGGCTTCAAGGTCCTCCATTTCTCTTCTTCTTCCGAGAAGATTGGAGTTGTTCTTGAAGGCACCACCACTGATCGCTCCGCCGGGAACAAGAAGTTCTCCTTCAAGAGTTACCATTCTGATGGTGTAATTGAATTTTCTTGCGATCTTAACAGCGTTGTCTACATTATCAACCGCAACGATCCTGCCGAGCATCGCCTTGGCAACCTTCTTGTACTTGGGGTCTGTGTTTACAAGCTCGTCAGCCATTCCAAGTACTCCGGGCTCATCAAGAGCCTCTTTTGCCTTGAGCTCCGGAGGATTATCAAGAGATGTAAGAGGAAGGAAGGTAGCTCTTCCTGATTTGGACTGCTTGAGGTATGCGATCATCTTCTTGGCAGTCTCTTCATTGTCGGTTACGATGTTCTGAATATTACCGCCAAGAGCAACTTCTATAGCTGTCTCGTACTTGGGTTCTGTCTTGATGATATCCGCTACAACACCAATGATTCCCTTGGTGTCTTCCTTGCGCTCCATTACTTTCTTGACACTACCGCCATAGCCCTCGTATCTCTCTGTGAGATTAGCAAGTGCCTCAAGTCTTGACTTCTCCTGCTGATAGAGTTCCTGAGTCTTTCTGAGCTCAGTGTCCTTAATAGTCATGTTTTCACGAATGCTAAGGACTTCCTTCTCAGTCTCTTTCTGCTTTTTGTTCATCTCCGAGATTTCAGATGTTATACTGTCAAATTCATCTCTGAGCTTTTTGAGAGTCTCTTCCTGTCTTGATTCATCGGAACGTGCTCTTACAAGTTTGCCGGTAAGTTCAGCCTTTCTGATGTTTACCTGTTCCTTCATGGTATCCAGCGAGCTGAGCTTGGACTTTATATTGGCTCTGGTGCTGAGAGTATTGATTATAGTACTCTTGCACTCTTCAATTTCATTGTTAATGCTCTCGATCTTGGAAAGAGTTGTCTCGAGCTCTTTTTTAGCTTCATTTCTGTCTGCTAAAAGACCTTCTGCCTCTTTGTCGAGTTTTTCCTTTTCCTCGAGATATTTATCTCTCTCGGCATATCTTACTTTTAATTTATCACGCTCATCCTTTTCTCTCTTTTTGAAATGAGCGTCGTTATCGGAAGCGGATTTGATCTTCTCGTTGAGGATACCGATCTGTCCTTCAAGTTTTTCTCTCTTAACGGATGAATCTGTGATCCTTGCTCTCGCTTCATCAATCTCTTTATCTATTTCTTCAAGCTGTTTCTGAATGCTCTCGTATTCTTCTTTTGTCTTTTCGTAACTGTTTTTGGCGTTATCCAAAGACTCAGTTGCGATGTTGTAATTGTTTTCAGCCTCTTCAAGCTGCTGTTTCTGCGCCTTGTTCTCAACAAGAAACATATTTACATCTAAAGTCTTAAGTCTCTCACGAAGTCTTAAGAACTCTTTTGCAACTTCTGACTGCTTTTCTAAAGGCCCTACCTGTTTCTCAAGCTCTGAAAGGATATCGGAGAGTCTGGTCAGGTTTATCTTTTCCTCTTCGAGTTTCTTGATAGCTGTTTCCTTACGGGTCTTGAACTTAACGATTCCGGCCGCCTCATCGAAAAGATTTCTTCTGTCTTCCGGTTTACTTGAAAGGATCTGGTCAATCTGGCCCTGTCCGATGATAGAATAGCCCTCTTTACCAATACCTGTATCCATAAAGAGCTCATTAACATCCTTAAGTCTGCAGGATGAGCCGTTAATCATATATTCACTCTCTCCTGAGCGGTAAAGACGTCTGGAGACAGTAACTTCATCATAATCAATAGCCAGGGAATGGTCGGAATTATCCAATGTGATGGCAACATAAGCATAGCCAAGAGGCTTACGAAGCTCTGTGCCTGAGAAAATAACATCCTGCATGGATCCGCCACGCAGCTGTTTGATACGCTGTTCACCAAGAACCCACCTTACGGCATCAGCTACATTACTCTTACCTGAGCCGTTAGGTCCTACGATTCCGGTTATACCGTTGTGAAAATCGAACTTTATCTTATTGGCAAAAGATTTAAAGCCATGGATTTCAATACTTTTTAAGTACATTACAACTTATTCTTTAATACAAGAAGAGCCTGACTGGCGGCTTTCTGTTCCGCAGCCTTTTTGGTCTTTCCTGTCCCCTCTCCCAAATTCTTGTCTCCGACATAAACGCGGACCTCAAATATTTTATCATGTTCAGGTCCACTTTCGCCACATATTTCATACCTTACTTCACCCAAATTTTCTCCCTGGGCTATTTCCTGAAGCATTGACTTGCTATCGCCAAACATCTCGATGGCATCTTTATTTGTAAGCACATAGCTGTCTATAAAGCGCTTGGACTCCTCAATTCCTCCGTCAAGGAAAAGAGCTCCAATAACAGCTTCCATCACATCGGCAATGATAGATTCCTTATCACGACCGCCTGTAGTTTCTTCTCCCTTTCCCAGAAGAATGTAGCTCTTTAAGTCAAGAACTCTTGCATCAAATGCCAAAGCGCCTTCGCATACCAGAGAAGCTCTCATTTTTGACATTTGTCCTTCCTTCTTGTCGGGGAATTTTCTGAACAGATATGCGCTGGATATCATCTCAAGCACAGCATCTCCAAGAAACTCCAGTCTCTCATAGTCGGGATGTCTGTTTATTTTCTGCTCATTAACAAAAGAGCTGTGGGTAAAAGCCTGGATGAGTAGCTGTTTGTCTCTGAAAGTATAGCCGATCATCTGTTCAAATCTGCTTATATCTACATCCTTAATCATAATTTCTCCAATATATAAATAATGAGGCAGCTACTATAGCCGCCTCAAAGTCATATTATTTACTTGCAATAGCGCTCTTAAGGAGTTCTACGGCTTCTCCTACAGTAGTGATATTTTCTGTCTTCTCAGGATCGATCTGAACATCAAATTCATCCTCAAGCCCCATAATGATCTGGAAAAGATCAAGTGAATCAGCTCCAAGATCCTCTGTAAAGGTTGTCTCAGGCTTGATCTCCTCAGGATCAACATTAAGTACATTTGCAATAACTTCTTTCATTTTCTCGAATTCCATTTTAAATCTCCGTTCCTTTTATAAAATTATTTCAGCACTAATTATCATTCTGATATCTTTGCGCTAATCTTCTCACTAATCTTTTGCTCTGTAAAGGTCACACATTGCAAAATTGAATTTTTTACCTCAATATCATTGGCACTTCCGTGAGTCTTAACTACAAGACCTTTAAGCCCGAGCATAGGTGCTCCGCCGTATTGATCAAGGCTATAGTTGGAAAGTGACTTCTTGAGATCATCCTTAATAAGAAGTGCTCCGATCTTGGTCTTAAGACTTCCCATAAGGCTTCCCTTGATGATATGCATCATTGACTTGGCAACGCCTTCATACATCTTAAGGATAACATTTCCTGTAAATGCCTCACATACGATGATATCTGCTCCACCGGCAGGAATATCTCTGGCTTCTACACTTCCGATGAAATTAATATCCGGACAGTTCTTAAGAAGAGGGAATGTCTCTTTTACCAAAGCGTTACCCTTCTCCTCCTCGGCACCGATGTTAACAATGCCGACTGTTGGATTTTTGATTCCCAAGATGTTCTCCATATAAACGGTTCCCATCTTAGCAAACTGTACAAGATGCGAGGATCTGGCGTCTACGTTAGCTCCGCAGTCGATAAGAAGTGATGTGCCTTTCTCTGTAGGAATAAGAGGTGCAAGAGGTGCTCTTTCTACACCCTTGAGCCTTCCGATGATAACCTGTCCACCTACAAGCGTAGCTCCGGTACTTCCGGCAGAAACATAGGCGTCTGCTTCACCGTGGCTGACCATATACATAGCCTTAACTATTGAAGAATCTTTCTTCTTACGAATTGCCATTACGGGAGGTTCTGCCATCTCTATTACTTCTGTGGCATTTACAACTTCAATCTTGTCCTTTGGATAGTCATACTTGGAAAGTTCAGCGTTTACAGCCTCCTCCTGACCAACAAGGAATACCTTGAGGTTACTGTTCTCCTTAACAGCATCTACGCTACCCTTTACGGTTACAAAAGGTGCATTGTCTCCACCCATTGCATCTACTGCAACTCTAACAAGTTCAGACATATTAAGTCCTTCCCCAATTTATTTTGCTTATAAACCAATTCCGCAATCTTTAAACATTCTACTAAAGTGCCATACAAAAATCAAGGCTTTCCGGCTAATGCCGGAAAGCCTTTAATTCTTTGTAAAAATGAGGTTTTACTAAAAATTAATCCTCAACTTCAACAATGCTCTTCTTATTGTAATAGCCGCACTTCTTGCATGCACAATGTGGCTGCATAAGAGCTCCACAGTGACTGCACTTTACCAAAGTAGGAGCTGTCATTTTCCAGTTAGCTCTTCTCTGATCTCTGTGGCCTTTTGATGACTTATTCTTAGGGCAGATTGACATTCAGTAACACCTCCTTACTGTATCCGTATAAGAAACTGCCTTTTTACGGGCAATCATTTACGTTAATCATTTGCATACCTATGTATTGTACCCACCAGCATAGATTTTGTCAACATCTTTTTTAATTTCCCTTGTTTCAATGGCATATGGCATCAAATACATCTTATAATTTCTTTGTTTTTGTCAAAAACATATCAAATCTTGAAAATATTGAAGTCATCAGTTATGATAGCCTCAGTTATAAATATTTTCAAATGGAGATTTTCTCATGAAAGAACTCAATTCCTGTAAAGAGGCAATGGCCAAGAGTATCGAAAACAAATATTTCGCTGTCGCACATTTATATAAAGATGAAAAAGCCATGGAGATGCATATTCATGACTGCTATGAAGTATATTTCTCAATTTCCGGCGGCAAACAGTTCCTTATAGACAATCAGGTCTATGATATCGCCCCGGGAGATCTTTTCCTTATCAATCAATACGACTCTCACTATCTGACTCAGATTGATAAAGAGCTTCATGAGAGGATCGTAATCATGATCGATCCGGAGTACATGCGCAGTATCTCGACGGAAGAAACCGATCTTGACGCCTGTTTCCAGGGAAGATCTGATAATTTCTCCCACAAGCTCAGTCTCACCCAGGAACAACAGGGGAGATTCTTATATTTCATCAACAAACTTGTCACCAGCAACGGCTATGGCCACGATCTTCTCGAGCGCGCAACCTTCACAGAGCTCTTTGTCATGATCAACAAAATAGTCGCCGACAGAGAAAACAATACAGAGGCTGAAAAGCCTGCAACCTATAACGAACAGGTCGATTCAATCCTCTCCTACTTAAACAATAACCTTCAATATCCTGTCAGCATAGGAGACCTCTCGAAGCATTTTTACATCAGTGAGTCTTACATCTGTAGAATCTTCAAAGCTGCCACAGGCACTACGATCAACAAATATATGACAGCCCGTCGAATCTCCATCGCCAAGTCCCTCCTAGCTGAAGGCATTGGCGTAAGTGAAGTCTGTGAACGCTGCGGTTTTTCAGACTACAGCAACTTCCTGAAAGCCTTCACTAAGTCAGTTGGAATTTCACCAAAGAAGTATTCTCAGTATTGCAATAAATAAAAAACGCCTCAGGCCAAAGCCTGAGGCATTACTATTTACATCTTGATCTCGTGGATCCAACCCTGAGGAGCTTCTACGGTGCCCATCTGGATACCTGTGAGTGTATCGTAAAGCTTCTTGATAACAGGTCCCATCTCTTCGCTTCCGTTCTTGAAGACGATCTCTTTTCCGTGGTCATTGATCCTGCCAACAGGGCTGATAACAGCAGCTGTTCCGCAAAGGCCCATTTCAACGAAATCCGGAACTTCTGAGAGCTTAACAGGTCTCTCTTCTACATTCATGCCAAGGATCTCTTTTGCAACATAAACAATTGATCTTCTTGTAATTGAAGGAAGAATTGAATCTGTGTGAGACTGAGGTACAACAAGGCCTCCGTCCTTAGTAACGAAGATGATGTTTGCTCCGCCTGTCTCCTCGATGTATGTTCTTGACTCAGCATCAAGGTATACATTCTCGGCAAATCCTTCCTCATGAGCTGTTACAATAGCATGAAGGCTCATTGCATAGTTAAGACCGGCCTTGATATTACCTGTTCCGTGTGGAGCTGCTCTGTCGAAATCACTGATCTTAACTGTGATCGGCTTAGCACCGCCCTTGAAGTAAGGTCCAACGGGTGTTACGAAAATTCTGAACTGATACTCATCAGCAGGCTTAACACCGATTACATTTCCTGTTGCAAACATAACAGGTCTGATGTAAAGAGTTGCTCCGCTTCCGTAAGGTGGTACCCAGTCTGCATTCGCAGCAACGACTTCCTCAACAGCCTTTATAAATCTATCTTCCGGGAAAGAAGGCATTTCAAGTCTCTTAGCGGAATCAACCATTCTCTTTGCGTTGAGATCAGGTCTGAAGGTAACGATCCTTCCATCCTCTGTCTCATAAGCCTTAAGGCCTTCAAAGCACTCCTGTGCGTAATGGAGAACACCTGCATCCTCACTGAGTGTAATTGTGGAATCCTCAGTGATAACACCGTCATCCCATTTTCCATCCTTGTAATTGGATACGAATCTCTTGTCGGCAACATGATAAGCGAATCCAATATTTGCCCAATCTAAATTTTTCTTAGCCATAATAACAGCTCCCCTTCCCGTACTTTAACACGTCAAAGCACTAATAAATTCAATTATAATTCAAAATAATTTAACGTCAAGAGCTCATCCGGCAAAAAATCACTTCTTCCCAGGTTTCTTTTTGTTAAAAAATTTCTTAAATCCTGAAATCTTTTTTGAGGCTGCATTATATTTTGTGTTGCTCTGGTCACTCAAAAGCTTGTATTCATGATCTTCAATATAGGCAAGATCGTAATAGTCACTGGTGTCCGTACTGAGGTCCTTTTTGTGCAGATAGTGATTGGTTATCCTTGCAACAAAAGCATAGAATACCGCAAAAATAGGTACACCTATAAGCCATCCGACTATTCCCCACATTCCGCCAAACAGCATGATGGAGAAGATGACCCAAAAGCTTGAAAGTCCTGTGGATCCGCCAAGAATAAGCGGTCCTAAGATATTTCCGTCAAACTGCTGGAGCACAATGACGAATATCAGGAAAATCAAAGCCTGGATAGGATCAATGAGCACTAACAAAAGAGCTCCAGCCGCGCCACCGATGTATGGTCCGAAGAAAGGAATGATATTGGTCACACCGACAATAACCGAGATCAGCACAGGATACTCAATCTTCAGGATCTTGCAGCCAATATAACAAATGATACCTATTATCATTGAATCAACTATCTTACCGCCAATGAAGCTTTCAAAGGTCCTGTGAGTAAATCTGAAGGCAGATATCAGTTCGCTGGCTACATCTTCCTTAAAAAAAGCATAGGCCATCTTCTTGCCTCTGGTTGTGAACCTCTCCTTAGAATTAAGGACATATATCGCAACGATAACACCTACGATAATGTTGATAACAACGCTAACACCTGACATAACGCTCTTTGAAGCAACCTTGACAACCGTCTGCCACTCAGGAAGATAGGGCCTTATATTCTGTGCTATAAAGGCAGAAAGTGTTGCGTAATATGAATCAAGCTGTGAATCGATCAGTTCCTGAAGATCAGGGTTGTTCTCAAGAAGAGAATTGGAGAATTCATCTATATTTCTGACATAGACCGGCAGATTGTTGATGATCTCTCGTATACTGCTCACAAGCTGAGGAATAATGATATTAAGCAGCATATAGATGAGAAGGATAAAAAGCGCCATAGTAAGGAGAACTGCTATACCTCTCATCTGCTTTCTCTTTTTTCGATCTGCCGTTTTGGAAAAAGACACATCATATCCCAGACGCTTATAGATCGGGATAAGCAGAGTCTTCTCTATTCCGTTAAGGGCAGGAATCAGAATGTAAGCAAGGACGATTCCCATAGTTATGCCGGATATTGAATCCAGCATCTTATTCAGTGATGAAGCAATTACTTTTCCGTGAAACATCAGGTAATATGCTACAAGCAGCGCTACACCCGAGCAAAAGATAGTAATGCCCCATGTTATTTGATTTTGATTAGGCCTGTTTTTCATCTTATTCCCTCAAAAGAAATATGAAATTATTTAATTAAGTCCCTCAAGCACATAAACAAGACTGTCAAGACAATCAACCTCAATATCCTCGGCCTTACCTGCGTCGCACTTTGTTGCAAAATCAGGATTCATGGGAATTCTTCCAAGAACATCAAGTCCACGTGATGCAGCGTATGCATCGAGTTTGCTCTCACCAAAGATATAAATAGGCTCGCCGCAGTGAGGACAGACCATGTAGCTCATGTTCTCGACTATTCCAAGCACAGGAATGTTCATCATCTTAGCCATGTTGATTGCCTTATCAACGATCATTCCAACAAGTTCCTGAGGGGTTGCCACAACGATTATTCCGTCTACAGGAAGTGACTGGAACACAGTAAGAGGAACATCACCTGTTCCCGGAGGCATATCTACAAACATATACTCAATATCGCCCCAGTTAACATCGCTCCAGAACTGCTTGACAATCCCTGCGATAACAGGACCTCTCCAGATAACTGGATCTGTCTCGTTCTCCATGAGCATGTTAAGAGACATAACCTTCATTCCGCCCTCTGTTGTGGCAGGGAGCATATTTCCGTTTTCATCCGCATAGTTAAGCTTACCTATTCCAAACATCTTTGGAATTGAAGGGCCTGTAATATCAGCATCCATGATAGCTGTCTTGTAGCCCTTTTTATTCATAAGAGAAGCTGAAAGCCCTGTTACGAGACTCTTTCCTACTCCTCCCTTACCGCTTACGATTCCAATGACTTTTTTAACATGAGAATTAGCATTTTCAGGTGCTCTCATGCTCTCTTCCATTTGTTTCTTAAAATCTTCCGGCTTTTTGCCATGTCCGTTTGCCATAATAAAACCTCTGTTCCTAATTATTATTTCTGATCCTTCTCGTCACCGAGATAAGATTCTATGATAAACCTTGGTCTGTTCTTGGTCTCAAGGTAAATCTTGCCAATATATTCGCCGATAACACCGAGGGAGATCATCATAAGGCCGCCAATTGCCCATACAGATATAACTGTAGTTGTCCATCCCTGTATCGTATTACCTGTAAAGTGCCTTATAAGTGAGTATATAAGAACTGCAATGCTCACAAAAAAGATAAAGAAGCCCAGTCC
>ODAI014699019.1_pt1 | contig 10591 bp, 7 predicted proteins | sample 1539321 | NCBI WGS metagenome assembly ODAI01 (sample SAMN02144231, study PRJEB22623) | gut metagenome | biome: sheep rumen | host: Ovis aries | place: New Zealand | reverse complement strand
GTCCTGTATTAAAGTCTTCCCAGAGCCGTGAAATCTTCTTTGCGGAGCTGAGTCTTTCCGGAGCTGTCCGCCCGTGTCAGGGAGCAAGGAACCTGAGATACTCGTCGAACAGGTTGAACAGCATATCTCCGGAACATACCGGAACCTCCGCCGTGCTTCCGGAAAGTACGGCAGTGGTGTAGAGGTCTTCCGCCCGGGTCAGCACCAGCGCCGGGATCACGTCATAATCAGGTCCGAACAGCACCTCCAGATATCCGCTGTACTTTGCCGCCTGGGAGACCTCCTCCGGGTCGATCCGGTCCTTCATCTTGAATTCCAGGGAAAATACCCGGTCTTCCGTGATCACCAGGACATCCGCATAGATACGGATATACTTTGCCCTGTTGATGCGGAGTTCAAAGGCGATCTCCCAGTCCTCCCGTCCGGAAACGATCCCTGCGCCTGCAGAGATATCCGTATCACCCTGTACTCCTGTATATCCGGACGCCGCTGCATCCGGCGCATCACCGCAGATCCCGTCCAGATCCCGGAACAGCTGAACCATCACCTTCCGGGCGTCACGGAAGGAGTGAAACAGTCCGCGGGTGTCATTCAGGTTTCTGCCGATCCGGCGGCATCCGTCCAGCAGTTCTTCGAACCATCGCCCCTCCGGCGTATCCAGGAATTCCTTCACCGTGCCGTACCAGCCGCAGAAATCCGCGAGACCCAGGTGCGGCCGCATCTGCCGGATCAGTCCGTGCCAGAGATACCCGTCATCCCGGTAACAGAGTTCCCGCATAAAGGGGGAACGGTAGAGATACTGATTGACCGTGTGCCGGTCCACGGGGGGATTTCCTCCGTTTCCGGCTCCGTGCCTTGCGATATCCTTTGCAATCTCCCGCGCCGGGATCCCGTCGTTCCTGCAGATCGACGCGTAGATGGCGCGCTCGGTGAGATCCGTAGTCTTCATCTGCACCCTTCTTCCTGATCTGCTGCCATGCTCTGACCGGAGTTATGCTTCTTTGTTTCTCCGCAGCACGTGGTCCACCGCCGCGATGACCGTATTATCGACGGCAAAGGCGATGATCCAGGAGATCACCAGACACAGAAGGAACATCATCAGAAGCTCCGCCGTCATCGGCAGCCCTTCCCGCATCAGTCCCCGGCGCAGGACCGCGTGGAGGACAAAGAAATGGATAAGCAGGATCGAATAGCTCTGCCGGCTTAGAGCCGAGACAAAAGCCCGCGCACCGCTCAGAAACGCATTCGCACCGCAGGCGCCGGTCCCTTCCGCTCTGCGCGTGCGGTAAAGCTGCTCTGCGCGCAGAAACAGCACGAAAAGTGCGCTGCTCATGAAAAGCATGAGACTTGAGGTGTTCGCGACCACGTTCATGAAATCATCCCGCACTGTCACAAGATACACGGAATAAGCGAAGGCGCCGGCGCCGGCCGCAATGATCGCCGGATCATACTTCCGCATCCAGTCCCGGGTCAGGAAATATCCCATCAGGAACAGCCCCGGCCAGTCCGCAAGGTAAAACATCACTCCCACCGGCACCCGGTGTTCCAGCGCAAGCGTTGCCAGGATCCGCAGCACCAGAATGGTTCCCGCCAGGATCTTCTCCTCCCGTTCCGTCATGCTCTTCAGCAGGAAGCGCAGGAACCAGGCGATGAGATAAAGGCTGATGATCACATACATGAGCCGCAGGTGAGGCCCCATGAACACCGTGTCCGAGGAAACCTGCCGTACATAGCCTTTGAACAGGAACCAGGGGCCGTCAGCGCTGGCGCACATGCCGAATACGTAAAAACAGGCATAGACCAGCAGAGGCAGCACCACCTTCCAGAGCCGTTTTTTCAGGAACTCCGTGAAGTTCTCCTCCCGCCAGGGAAGAAGCAGCGCGCCGCTGATCAGGACAAACAGAAGATTGCAGTTGATGCAGAACACGCAGAGCGCCTGCAGAAACAGATACCGTTTCATGTCGTGGGGCAGGGCCAGTGCCTCCGGCTCCGCCACATGAAGTGCCACCACCATGACTGCCGCCAGGGCACGGACCGCGTCGAGCCAGACAGTCCTGCCGCCGGCTGCTTTGCCCGCGGCGGTTCCCGGTTTTTTCAGACCTCCGGGAACTGTTTCCGCGACGGAAGCCCGCCCTTTGCCGGCCCTCGCCTTCACAGCCACGGCTTTCGCCTTTACCTTTGGCAGTATGCCCGCCCATAGGATAAAGAGCACCAGCAGGAGCTTCAGCAGACCGCCGCCGGTCATCAGCTTCCGGGCCGCGCCGGCTGCCGTCAGAGGCTCCCGGGGCACCGCTTCCATGGATTCCAGCCGGAAATCCGTCCGGATGTCCAGCCGCAGCCGGTCCCAGGATCCCGCCGGGACCCGGACCAGGGCGGTCTCAGTCCCGCCCATAAGATACTCTTCCGCCCGGTGAAAACGGTCAAAAGCTCCGTCCGAATAATACAAAGTCAGGATGGAATCATTCACAATGGGCTCCGCAAAGTTCACCCGGACCGCATCCCAGCCGCCGCAGTCCTCAAAGATGATCTGCGGATCCTGCCCTGTGGGCTGCCAGAGATCACCTTCGATCGTATAGTCTGCCGCCAGTGATGCCGGTTCCGCGATCACGAATCCCTGTGCCTCCGGAATTCCCGTTCCTGTTCCGTTCTGTCCGGCATTCATGCCTTTCCTCCCCGGATGCGGTGAGAAAGCTTCTGCAATGATGCGTACGCCTTCGGACACCGCTGCTCAAACCGGATCAGCATACGCTCCCGGCCCGGCAGTTCCTCATAATATCTGCGGTAATGCGGATCAAAGATCCCGTCAAAATCCCTGAGATTAACTCTGGTCAGGAAATAAAGCCGGTGGGAAGCGCTGACCGCTTCCCGGTGGTACCGTCCATCCGTCGCCCGGTCGAAGCCCTCGTACATGGCCCGCATCGCCCGCGCGTAATCATTCTGCTTTTTCACATAGTCGCCGGTCTTCATGCTGTTGGTCCAGGATCCGGCACCGTTGAAGCGGTAGACGCTCATCGGCCGGTCCATATAGAATGCATATCCCCGTGCGGCCGCCATCAGTTCCAGAGGCCTGTCGCCCACCGGGCAGTTCACATAGTAGTCCGGAAGCACCTGCACCATCTCCCGCCGGAACAGCATGGATCCGAAGGGGAAGGCGCCCGCCTTGTCCACCAGTTCCTGGGGCGTCAGGATCCGGTCTTCCCGGTAAGGCCGCATCAGGTTCCGGTCCGTCATCTCCCCGTTGTCGTTCTGCACCTCCGCCGCGTGGACACAGAGACTGCACTCCGGGTGCGCCTCCATATATGCGACCTGCAGGGCCAGCTTCTCTTCATCACACCACCGGTCATCGCAGTCCATCAGCGCGATATATTTTCCCTCCGCCCTCGGAAAGTTGAAGGCGCCGGAAAGGTTCGTGATGCCTTTGGAGTACTGGTTTTCCGTCTGGATCAGCGGCTTCACGATGTCCGGATAGCGGGCTGCGTATTCCCGGAGAATGTCACCGGAACCGTCAGTCGAAGCGTCGTCGTGCACCAGGATCTCGACCCGGAAAGAACATTTCTGGGCGAGAAACCCGTTCAGCGCCTGGCGGAGATAAGGAGCATGCTGAAAACATACCGCACAGATACTGACCATCACCGGGCCGTCTGTGGGGAAACCGGCCTCCGGATATGTTACAGGTTCCGGCTGTTTCATGATCGTCGTGTAGGTTCTTTTTCTGCCCATTCCGTCTCCTTCTCTCCGAAGCTTCTCCGCGGAGCAGTCATTTATGTCTTTTAATTCCCCGCCGCTATTCCCTGTTCTTATTTCCTGTTCCTATTCCCTGTTCTTCTTCCGCAGGGTCCCCGCAAGGTCCAGAAGTTCCCGGAAGCCTTCCCGGTTCACCGCCGCCGACAGGGCGCAGTAGATCAGGACACCCGCCGCGATCTGGAGGACCAGGGTCGGAAGCGGGGCAAAACCCAGCCGCTGCAGCTGCCAGACTGCAGCCCCCATCACCGCCGCGCAGGCTGCGGAGGGAAGCATATCCAGATACTGCTGTCCGATGCCGTAGCCGATCAGCCGGTTCACCGGCCAGGCATTGATAAAGGTGCAGAGGAATTCGTCCACCGCCTTCAGGATCAGCATCGTGATGATGCCGTAGCGCAGGCTTACCAGCAGGACCGCGATCCCGACGGCTTTTTTCAGGATCTCCAGCTTCAGGAAGAGGTCGCTCCTCCCCAGGGCGGTAACCATCTGAAGGTTTGTCACATGGATCGGCCAGAAAGCGTAGCACACACACATGATACAGAGGTACGGCGCGCAGAACAGCCAGCGGTCCGTAAGCAGGACCCGGATCAGGGGCACCGAGGTGCCGATCAGTCCGGCCATCATAGGAAAGACCGCAAAGGCGGAAAGCCGGATGCTGCGCCGCATCATGTTCTTCAGCCGCACTTTGTCGTCCTGGTTTCTGGAATAGGCGGGCAGGATGACCGCCTGGATCGCCGCGGAAAGATTCTGGGTGATCAGCTTCGGGAACTGCTCGCCCCGGCTGTAGCCGCCCAGGTCCGCCGGAGAATAGCGGCGGCCGATGATGAGTCCGTAGACGTTCATCCAGATGGTGTCGATCAGTCCGGAGACCAGGATCTTCCAGCCGAACCGGTACAGTTCCCCGACTCTCTGCAGGTCGAAGCCGCCGCGGGGCCGCCACTGAACTGTCACAAAAAGGCCGCCCATCAGGGCGAAATAGTAGACCAGCTGCTGCGCTGCCATGGCCCAGACGCCGAAGCCGGCGGACGCCATGCCCACCGAGACCACGCCGGACAGCAGGACTGCAGCCATGCTGGCCTTGAAAAGCTGACGGAAATTGAGACTCCGGGACACATAGGCTGTCTGGATCGAGATGACAGCCCCCGGAAAAAGGACGATCCCCATGACCCGCAGCAGGGGCTCCAGCACCGGAGTCCGGTAATAGCGGGCAATATGCGGCGCCAGGAACCAGAGCAGGAAATACACCGGCACGGCGATCCCGAGGCAGATACGGAGTACGGAAGAATAGTCTTCTTCCCGCACCTCCGGCCGCTGGATCAGCGCCGTCGCAAAACCCGACTGGACGAACACGTTCGCGATCGTGATGAAGATCATGATGAGGCCGATGGTCCCGTACTCCGCAGGAGTCATCAGCCTCGCAAGGATCAGGGCAACGACAAACTGCACGCCCTGTGCCCCTGCAAGCTCAAGGAGCTTCCAGAGGAGGCCGTGCGCGACTTTGCTCTTCAGGTTTTCTGACGAATGTTCCAAATTATGTCCCTTATCCTGCCCGTTCGAATAAATCCAGGTCCCGCCTGCGGGACTTGTGTACCTGCCGCAGCAGGGGGATTTCCCCCTCCCGCTGCCAGCTTACAGAAACATGCACTCCCCGACAGTCCGGTGCAGCCGGTTGAAGGTGAAGCCGTATTTCAGGATCGTGAAGATTTTCTGAGCCCGGTTCATTTTCCGCAGGCTGACAAAGGCCTGCAGCAGCTTTACCTGCTTCGGGGACAGTTCTTTTCCGTACTGGCGCCCGAACTCCGCCGCCTGCCGGAACAGCGCCGTGTAGACGCCGGAAGAATAGCGGTCCATCTCCTTCTTCGTCTTCCCGTCCTTCCGGAACAGGCCCAGCCGGTCCAGGACTTCCCGGACCCGGGACCCCTTCGCGGCGCCGAGGACATTGTCCCCGTGCTGGCGGTAGTCGTAGAGGGCCTTGTCCAGGAAAATGATCTTTCCGAAAGCCGCCGCCGTGAGGGCGATCCAGTGATCGTGCATCACCGGATGCTCCGGCACCGGATGCCGCCGGAGGATCCGCGCCAGAGCCCGGTTCATCATCATGGCGCCGCCGGTCACGTTGTTCTGGACCAGCAGCCGGTTCAGGCTGTTCCGCTGCGGCGACATCTGCTGATACCTCACATAGGAGGGGGAGATCACATTTCCCGCCTCGTCCGTGATCCTCATGTCGCAATGAACCAGAAGAGGCGTGTCAGCGCCGTACTTCTCCTCCGCTGCCAGCATGATCCGCAGAGTTTCCTTCACTTTCTCCGGATGCCAGACATCGTCCTGATCCGCGAACAGGATGTAGTCGGCGTCAGTTCCGAAGGAATGGAGAACGCTCATGAAATGGCGTGCCGCGCCTCCGGAAGGTTCCGTCCGCTGCACGAACTGCACCCGGTCCGGATACAGTTCCTGATAATCCCGGGCGATGCGGGCGGTGCTGTCCGTCGACACGTCATCCGAAATAAGCAGACGGACGCCGGGTTCCGTCTGCTTCAGGATGGACAGGATCTGTGCATGGAGATACTTCTCGCCGTTCCGGCTGCATAAGATCACAAGGACCGTCATTTCTCTGTTTCCTTTTCTGCTGCCTTTTCTTTTTTCTTCCGTTTTTTAGGTGCCGGCTTCGGAGCAGTCTTCGTCATCAGCACCACAATGCTGCGGGGCGCCATGACAAAGCCCCTCTGATCCTCCAGAAGAGGCTCCTCCCCTGCCGGATACCAGCCGTTGAGAGCATCGTCCGCGGTGTTTGCCGCCAGGTGCCAGACCGCGCCCCGGTCCGGATGCGGAAGGGCAAAAACGTGCTCCTCCCAGTGCATGTTGTACATGACAAAGAAGGTGCTGTCAGGCTTTCCGCTTTCGTCCGGCGCGTAGGCGCCGTTGTAGAGAATGCCCAGCTGGCGCCGCCAGAGCTCGAACTCCGGCCGCCAGGCCATCACGCCGTGGTAGGAGACGTCCGGGATTCCCGTAGCCCGGGGATCCATGAGCTTCGGCTGTTCCGTGCCGTGGAAAGCGCGGTGCTGCTGCCTGAACGCGATGCTTTTCTTCACAAATTCAAAAAGCCATGCCTCAGTCTTCAGCAGCTTCCAGTTGACCCATGAGATGGCGTTGTCCTGGCACCAGGCATTATTGTTTCCGCCCTGGGTCCGGCCGAATTCATCGCCCGCAAGGATCAGGGGCGTTCCCTGGCTCAGGAACAGAAGGAGGAATGCGTTGCGGAGCTGCTGCTTCCGGAGTGTACGGATCTTTTTCTTCTTGCTCGGTCCCTCAACGCCGCAGTTCCAGCTGAAATTCTCCTCCGGTCCGTCAGAATTTCCTTCCCCGTTCGCCTCATTGTGGCGGATGTCATACATCACGGTATCCGCAAGGGTGAAGCCGTTGGTGTTCGCCATGTAATTGATCACCGCAGCGTGGGGCGGATTGTTCCTGCTGTGGTAGATCACGCTGTTCAGCATGCCTTCGTCTCCCTTCAGGAAACGGCGCATGTCCCGCTGAAAAGCGTCTCCGCAGGAAGCGAGCCTGCGGCTGTCCTTCCGCGGCTCCTCCCGCCAGCTTCCGGCAATCAGCTTGACCCCCGAGAGATACGGATCCCGGGAAGCCGCCGCTGCGTCTGCATAACCGGTCAGGCGGATGCCGTCCACATGGAAGAAGCGGACATAGTAGCGCAGAACTTCCGCGACATAGCTCGCGTCCTCGCTGCCGTCAAAAAACAGTTCCGTGATGACCTCGATTCCTGCCTTGTGGAGTTCCCGCACCAGCGTGCGGAACTCTCCGGCGGGATCCCGGTCCTTTTTTCTGCAGAGGCTGGCCTTCGGCGCAAAGTGATGCGCCTTGGTATAGCCCCAGTAATTGATCTTCCCGGTCGGCCGCGTGCCTTCCGTGGACACATTCTTCCACTTCTTCGCTCCGCCCTTCCCGGTCTTCGCGGCGCCATCCCCTGCATGCGCGGCGACGGGACCCGTGTAGTCCAGACGGGTCGCCGTAAGTTCCTCATATTCCTGGCAGGGCATCAGCTCCACCGCAGTGATCCCGAGTTCTTTGAGATACGGGATCTTCTCGACGATCCCGTCGAAGGTCCCCTTCTGCACCACACCGCTGGACGGAGATTTCGTGAAGCCCCGCACATGAAGGCGGTAGATGATGGTGTCCTCCAAGGGCGTCCGGAGGGGCTTGTCTCCTTCCCAGTCAAAGGGCTTCAGGAACAGCGGGCTCCGGAGAGGGTTCCCGTACTGCTCCGCCTTTCCCCAGGAATCTCTGCCGCTGAAGGAATGGCCGTAGGGATCCTCAAAAAGCCCCCGCTCACAGGCAAAGTCATATTCCGCGGACAGAAGTGCCTCCCGGATCTCTTCCTCCGTAAGCTCTCTTCCGGCTGCCTCGGCAGCTTTCTTTCCGGCAGTCTCTTTCAGTTCCTGATAGGAGATGTCGGAAGACCAGACATCCCCCATCCGTTCCTCCGGAAGGAATTCCTTCACAAGGAAAGGCTCCTCCTCATTTCTCAGGCAGAACCGGATCGCGCAGCTCTTTCCCGGCGACACGACGTTCACATGGATTCCCTGGCCGAGGAGCGTTACCCCCATCGGAAGGATCGTCCGGAGATCCTGCGAGTCTCCCGGGCGGAATTCCGTTTTCTCCTGCGCATTGTATGCGCGCGCTTCCATTTCAGTATTTCCCATCGTAATGCCTCCTCAGTGATGTCATACCCACACGATGTCACTGCCTATGATGTCTGATCTGTTATTCTCTGCTGTTCTGTATTTTTCTGTTTTCTTGTGTTTCTCTGTTTCCTTGTATTTCTCTGTTTTCTTGTATTTCTCTGCCGCCCTGTATTCACAATTCCGCGTCAGAGGTCGATCTTAAGCTCCACAGGACAGTGGTCGCTGCCGGGGATTTCCGAATGGATCACGGAATCGATGATCCTGTCGCGGATATCGTCAGAGACAATGAAATAGTCAATGCGCCATCCGACGTTTTTCTCCCGGGCGCGCATCCGGTAGGACCACCAGGAATAAGCGTCCGTCCGGTCCGGATAAAGATGACGGAAGCTGTCTGTAAATCCGGAGGACAGGATCCGCGTCATCTTCTCCCGCTCTTCGTCGGAGAAGCCTGCGTTGTGATGGTTCGCAGCCGGGTTCTTCAGGTCGATCTCCTGATGGGCCACATTCAGGTCCCCGCAGAAGATCAGCGGTTTCTTCGCGGCGAGCTCCCGGATATGCTTAAGGAACGCGTCCTCCCAGCGCATCCGGTAATCCAGCCGTTTCAGTTCGTTCTGGGAATTCGGTGTGTAACAGGTCAGAAGATAATAATCCTCAAACTCCGCGGTGATGACCCGGCCCTCATGGTCATGCTCCTCCACGCCCAGGCCGAAAGTCACGTTCAGCGGCTTGTCCTTTGTCCACATGGCGACCCCGGAATAGCCCTTCTTTTCCGCGTAATTCCAGTAATCGTAGTATCCGGGGAAGTCCAGCTCGATCTGCCCTTCCTGAAGCTTTGTCTCCTGGATGCAGAAGGCGTCGGCGTCCAGGTCGTGGAAAACGTCGAGAAAATTCTTACCCGCGCAGGCCCGGAGCCCATTCACATTCCATGAGACGAATTTTTTCACCATATGCCCCCCTATATTGGGAAGATACGGATTGCTCCGCGCTTCGCGCTCCCGCAATCCTGGACGTCTTCGCAGTCCGCGCCTCCGGCGCTTCCTGCTCATACGTCCGCCCCGCCATATGTCCATGCATCCGCGCAGACAAGTCCGCCGGCTGCATGGCCGCATGGCGGGATCTTCCTCGCTCAGTCGTCTTTCGCATCAGATTCACTGACAGTATAAGTAAATCTCTTTCTCGCCATCTCGTCGCTCTCAAGGTAAGCATCGTAGGTCGTGATCTTGTCGACCAGTTTTCCATTGATGATTTCCATGATGCGGTTCGCCGTGGTCTCGACGATCTGGTGGTCTCTGGATGAGAAGATCAGGACGCCCGGGAACTTGATCATGCCGTTGTTCAGGGCGGTAATGGATTCCATGTCCAGATGGTCGGTGGGCTCATCCAAAAGGAGGACGTTGGCGCCGCTGATCATGAGCTTCGAGATCATGACGCGGACCTTCTCTCCTCCGGACAGGACCTTGACCTGCTTCACCCCGTCCTCTCCCGGGAACAGCATTCTCCCAAGGAAGCCGCGGACGTAAGTCGCGTCCTTGATCTCGGAATACTGGGTCAGCCACTCGGTGATGGTCTCATCGCCCGAGAATGCCTTGGTGTTGTCCTTCGGGAAATAGGACTGGGTAGTGGTGAGACCCCACTTGTAGGAACCTTCGTCCGGCTCCAGTTCTCCCGCCAGGATGCGGAACAGAGTCGTCTTGGCACGCTCGTTCGGGCCCACCAGCGCCACCTTGTCGGTGCGGTTCAGCGTAAAGCTGATGTGATCCAGGACCTTCACGCCCTCCACAGTCTTCGTCAGGTTCTCCACCGTCAGGACCTCGTTTCCGATATCGCGGGACGGACGGAAATCGATGAAGGGATATTTCCGGCTGGAAGGACGCATCTCGTCCAGCTCGATCTTTTCCAGGGCACGTTTTCTGGAGGTCGCCTGCTTTGACTTCGAGGCGTTCGCGGCGAAACGCTGGATGAACTCCTTCAGTTCCTTGATCTTCTCTTCCTTCTTCCGGTTCGCTTCCTTCATCTGCCGGACCATCAGCTGGCTGGACTCATACCAGAAATCATAGTTTCCGGCGTACAGCTGGATCTTTCCATAGTCGATGTCGGCGATCATGGTGCAGACCTTGTTCAGGAAATAACGGTCGTGGGAGACCACGATGACAGTATTT
>ODAI013607818.1_pt1 | contig 10591 bp, 7 predicted proteins | sample 1539321 | NCBI WGS metagenome assembly ODAI01 (sample SAMN02144231, study PRJEB22623) | gut metagenome | biome: sheep rumen | host: Ovis aries | place: New Zealand | reverse complement strand
TCTTTGCGTCCGCAGGAAAACAATAGAAAAGACATCACTCGGCACATAAAAGACCATATCGTTATAGATACACTTAACGAGGCTCTCTTCATCTTTCTCTTTCGCCATAGGCTTATGCTCCTCTCGCTATAATAATACATGGCTAATCAGCCAATAAAGGCACACTTTCTCCCTAATAAATATTTATAGCATATACTGCAAATGTGCTTTTATTGACTGACAAACCTTTTTTCAAAAAATACTTTGCAGTGATCCTGGGTACAGATCACATTGGAATTCCACCAGCCTCTCCGGCCCCTGTCTTTAGGGAAGTAACATTAACTAAGGAACGCATCATCGCCTTGGAATCCCCAATCCCATTTTCAGCAACATATACGACGCTCCGCTACTCTAAAGGAATTCGCTTTTCTTCCTAAATACAAGAGCCGCATCATGGCGTACTTGCTGTTTGGCTTAACGCTCCGGTTGTTCTGCAAAGTACAACGATATTCAGTTTTCAACGTACATATCCACCACTAAGGTTGTGCTAAATCGCCCGGACTTGTCAGCCCGAAAGACACACAAACGACTCCTGCAGCTGCTACACCGCTTCTAATGTTTATGTGTCTTATGAGAATGACAAAAAATGAAGGTCCGGGAATCAGGAGATACCGTTATGTAAAATAATTATTCCTTAAAGCTCATTACTGCTTGAAAAAAAGTTCTGCCTATTTCAGATAGCAAATCTTCAAAGCAAAACAAATCCTCCTCAAATCCTGTTTCCTCTGACATCTTCTTAATCTCTTTATTGAGTTTGTAGCGCATAAGTCTTTCGTAATGCCTGTAAATCTCATACAATGCGACGGAATTACCACTGATTGCCTTCCTGATAAGTTTTTCTTCCGGCGGATTAAACTCATGTTTCTTCATCCTTGCAAGCGGCTCCTTTCTTAAGTTCCCTAATTGCATTTGATTTGGTTACTTTCACAGTATTCTTGGAAATTTTCAACTCTGCTGCTATTTCTTCGTTCGGCATCCCCAGCATAAAACTCATAAGCAAAATTTCGCGTTTTCTGGTCTGCAAATGATTGAGCAATTCTGCAAGCTGCTCGTCATTTATATTGACCACTCTGCCTCTTACCAAGATCTTTTCTGCCAGCAAGCTGTCATACATCTCATCATGTTCTATCTTATCAACATCAAGATTGTCTCCTCCCCACTGCCTGCAGAGATACTTCATTTGTTTATACACCTCATTATGGGCAGCATGATATATAACTTCTTTACAAAAATGGTCAAACCTCTTCCCTAAATTTCCTTTTCCATCTCCTGGAACAGATTCATTGGTTATCATAAATATTTCCTTTCTACGATAACTTCCTGATTCCGTCCTTCATAACAGTAAAGTAATTTTGATGCCCAAAAGTTAGTACAAAATCAAAAAAATCTTTCTAACTTTCAAATCGTCAAAATATCTTAGGACTATAGATTATTCTTACGAACCACCATTTTTAGTGTAACAATCCTGATATTATATACATTGACCATGTCAAAATTCCCAATTTCTTTGACATTTTTGTAATGACAGCTCTGTATAAAGCAATAAAACTAAAACGCTTTTACCATATACGCAAAAAAGCAGGTAACAAATTTACTGATACCCACTTTTCTATACTGTGCTTTCTATATTAATTTTCTTCTAAATTACAAAAAATATTTCTTAGCAAATAAAAACCGTGATATAATGATAGCAGGTCGAATTAGCGTCCTGCCGCAAGGCAAAAGGCATATGGATAACAGCTAGTGCTTGGATTTCGATCCATGATAAACTGTCGTACATCTGCCAGGGTTTTTCCCTTCTAAAAGATTGATAATTGAATATTAAAATCACTTATCAAGCAGCTGCTTAGCATAAAAACTTCTATAATCATCCATGGTATTATCAACTGAAATCTTATATTTTTTTACTCCATCGTAGCCTCTGGCCTTAAGCTTAGTGTCAAGAAGGTTTACGATGGTTGCCGGCGCATTTTCTATTATGTTCTTCCCACCTTTCTTCTTTCTCTTATTTTTCCCATCTTTTGTAAGCCTCTCGTCCTCCTTTAGTTTGCGCCTATGTGCAGCTATCTGGAAATTATAGTCATTTATCCTGATATCGCTCCCCATTTCCAGTACACTGTTTGCTATTATATTGGCACGTATCCTGCGTTGCTCGGCCTGAATACGTTTTATATTGGCAAGCTGATTCCTAGCATTTATGTAGCCATGTGAATAATTCCACTTAAGCGGGATCTTCCTGCCCTGTTCGATAAGTCCCTTCTTAATGGTTCCATCTTCATTGAAATTCTCAGCATTGCTAATACGTTTAGATGTGTCCATGTATCTGTATAGATCTCCAATTTCTTCTTCCCTGTCATTTTCGAACCGAAGATCTATAGTTACGGTGTTTTCACCATCGGTAACTGTCACCGATACTGTATCTATATAAATTCCCAGCTTCTTATCACCTATCGGATGAATCTCATTCCCATCTGCATCATGCTTTATCGCAGGCGCAGCAAGAAGAGTGAGCTGAAGGACGTAACGATCTTTGCCATTAACTCTTTTTCTTATAATCCGTACTACCCTAAATTCCTTATCTATCATATCCATAAGAAATCTATCCTTATGATCAATCAAAAGTGGCATCTTTATATTCTTGCCCTTTTTTGAGGAATAGACACAGTAATAGCTTTTGTCTTTCTCCATCTGTCTTGTGGAAATACCGTTTTCATCTACAATTCTTATTCCGCTGATTCCATTGGTAGCAATGCTCCTAAGTGACCCTTCCTTCTTAAAGTGTACACTCTTTCCATCTCCAAAAAGCATCCTCTGAAAAGCTGCCCACATGGGTATCCCTACGGTTCTGGTCACAACATTTGTGGGTACTACATCACTGAAATGCTTGGCATGAGCACATGATATGCTCCTAAAGCTGAAATCAGTAAAACCATTGTCAAACAAGAGCTGCTTTCTGTCAGCGACTGCCTTCTTATACTCTGGGGAAGACTTCAACTGCTTTCTCTTTTTAGTATCTTTTTCATCATAAGTTTTGCGGATTATGTCCATGCATCTCTTATATTCCTCAGATTCTTTCATTTTTTCTAAGGTTTTAAGTCTCTCGGAGAGCATGGTGTTATATATTATGCGGCAGGTTTCAAAGCGCTTTGCAAGAATGTCTTCCTGCCATTTTTCTGTCTTAATAGGAATGGATATTACTGATACTAGTGGCATAATTTCCTCACATAATTCAGAATTTTTTTAAATACTTTGCCTGATACCACTCAGGTCTTTTTGCAACATCAGTCCAGGCTATGACATCTCCTTGCCCTTGATGCGTAAACCCAGCTGCAACAACACTTCCGTCCCTTTTAAGTCCCAAAGTAATACCATATCCTGCAGATATATCTACAATATCTGACCACTCACAAATATCTTTATAACTATCCGCATTTACATCTGTTGAAACAACAGTCCCATCCTTTTTTAAGCCTACTGTATGAAAATCGCCGGCAGAAACGGCCACTATATCTGTCCAATCTGTTACATTGCACTGCCCGTATTTATTTTCACCTACAGCTACAACGGTTCCATCTTTTCTTAATCCAACAGTATGTCCAGTTCCTGCATTTCTTCCTCCCCCAGCAGAAACCGCTATTATATCCTTCCAATGGTCTCCATCATTTTTTATCTGGTTCAACTGCAAATCTGCACCCTTGCCACAAATCAGTACATCTCCGTCAGTTGTAAGCCCTACTGTATGTCTCCATCCACAATCCACATCAGTTATGTTTTTCCAATCTTCAATCTCTATCTGACCATCCCCATTGTGCCCCTGTGCAATTAGTGTACCATTGTTTTTTAGTGCCACCACAAACATATCTCCAGTCGAAATATCTATAACATTTCTCCACTCACTAGTATCTATCTTGTAGTTATCTGTAATGGTGGCAATTACAACCCGTCCATTTTTTTGAAGTCCTAGAAGATTCTCACCATATGCTGTGATAGATATAATATCTTTCCAAGCCTTTACCTTCTCTTTAACTTTCCCATATGAGTCATCTCCTACAAAACTAACTGTGCCTTGGTTTGATACACATGCGGAACAACGTATTCCAGCAGATATGGTCTTAGACAAATATCTCATTTCGATTTGTTGAAGGCATTCTTCGTAGTAATTCCCACTATCCATAAAATCTTCTAAACTATTAAATATAATACTTGCCTCAGAATAACGTTCATCATTAAACAGCTTTACAGCTTCATCGTATTTTTCTTCATTTTCCTTCTTTTCTTTACTCAGCTTTTCTGCTATCTGTAATTTTTCTTTACTATCAAGATAATTTTCCAGTTTTTTATACTCCTCTATTGCACGGTCATAATCACCTTTGGAAAAATACTCTTCAGCATTTTTATACTCATAATTTTTTATCTGATTTTCCTTTTCAATTTCCAGCTGGACTTTCGAACTATTTACATATTTAATACTGTCTTTATAGTCTCCGAGTGGCTCTAATTGATCAATTGCTTTTTGGTATTCTCCTGAATCATAATATCCTACTCCCTCGTTATATGACCCTACCAACGCTCTTTTGGTTTCATATGCATGAGCAAATACACCTATAACAATTATACTGATGCAAATTAATAGTATTCTTTTTCTTTTCATGTACTTTTCTTTTTCCTCTCCGAATCATCATCTATATTACCATAAAGTGTGCTCCCTGCCTTCATAGTAAAAAAACCCAAAAGAATTGTTAATGAACACGCAACTACTAAAAATTTGTTTTGTGAATGATCTACAGTATACAGAAAACAGTACACACTTCCCACAAAAACAGAGAATCCAAAGAACAGTCCATAACTAGAAAAATCATCATTGACAATTCGTTCTTCTAACGCAGTATTACTTAGTCCAATAAGAACGGAAAAAATCACAAGAATCAAATCCAAAATATGCCTTTCTACAATTTGTCTTACAGTATATTCATAATATATATCCATGCCCATCATCATAACAACTGGTAATAAAGTCGGAATAACAACCCATGCCAGCCATTCCCTCTTTCGTTTACCTAACCCATGCCACCAATCATACATTTTGTTGTATGTATTACTAAGAATTTTCATTTTCATATTCCATTCAATAAATAGTATCTGTACAGAACGAGCTTTTTGAAGCAGTATTCAATAGTTCTTTAGATGAGAAAGAGAGCCTGAATGCACAGGCTCTCTTTCACTAAGATAAGTATGATACCTTACTTAACTGTTGTCTTGGAAGCTGTAACAGCTTTCTTAATTGTCTTAATATTAGCTTTCTTGTTAGAACCCTTAACCTTGATTGTTGATCCCTTCTTGAGACCCTTGAAAGCACTCTTTGCTACTTTAAGCTTTCCACCAGCATTGATTGTGACTTTCTTAAGGTTCTTTGCATTCTTGAACGCACCAGCCTTAATTTCCTTAATAGATGAAGGAATTATAACCTTTGTAAGCTTCTTGTCACCCTTGAACGCATTCTTGGCTATAGATGTTACTGTGTAAGTATTTCCACTGTGATCCTTAACTGTTGCAGGAATTGTAAGCTTTGTAGCTTTCTTATCAGCATCTGTTCCCTTGTATTCAACTGTAGGAGCTGAAGCTGTAGCATCTGTTACTACGAATCCTGTTGCATTTCCATTTGCATCCTTAAGCTCTGTACCAGCTGCTGCAGGAGTTCCGGATGTTGAACCATCTGACTTCTTAGCTGCTTCGTCGATCTTGGCCTGAGCTGCTGTTGCTGCGTCAGTAGCTGTCTTAGCAGCTGCCTCTGCTTCTTTTGCAGCTTCATTCTCACCAACCTCAGCTGCTGCTTTGGCTGCGGCGGTTGCTGCTGCTGCTGCATCCTGAGCTGCCTTCACTGTTTCAGCTGTAGGATTAGATTCTGCTGCTTTGGCTGCCTCTATTGCCTTTTCTGCAGCGTCAAGAGCTGCCTGAGCTGCGTCTGCCTGTTCCTGTGATTTTGTTACAGTAACTTTACATGTAGCAGGTGAAACCTCATCATCCCTGCCTACTGAAGCTGTAATAACAGCGGTTCCCTCACCTACTGCTGTCACCAAACCTTCTTCAACGGTTGCTACATCTTCGTTACTTGAAGTCCAAATTACTGTGTCACTTGTTCCTTCAGGAGTTGTCTTAGCAGTAAGCTGAGCTACGTCCTTGCAATTAAGAGCAAGTGAAGACTTATCAAGGCTTATTGCTGTTGCTTTATTTAAGTTATTAACTTTGATTGTGATTGTAGCTGTTGTTGCAGTTCCATCCTTATATACGGTAACTACTCCAGATCCCTGTGACAATCCTGTTACAAGACCGTTGTTTTCATCAACACTTATATGTGTGCTGCCTTCAGTTACTCTAAAAGTTATTTCCTTATTGTTTGTTATATCTTCACTACCATTCTTGGCAATAAGCTGAATAGTTTTTCCTTTAGCTATTATAGGTGGTGTAATTTCCTCTGCAGTCGTCACAGTTATTTTTTCTGCTTCGACCTTAAGATCAAAGCCATAATTTGTTCCATCATACTTAAATATAACTGCTCCGCTATATGTGTCCGTTTTTGTACTAGAAGCTATCTTTACAGTTCCATCTGAAACTGTTATTCCTGCTTTCTTAGCATCTGCAGATACCGACCATGTACCGGATATTTCTTTATTTCCATTAACGGCCACAAAAGATCTGCTTTCACCTTGAAGCATATCTACGGTATCACCGACAGCAACATCAGCGTCATACTCATCAGTGAAAGAAACTGTTGCTGCAGAAACAATAAGCTTGTCTGTATGGACAGGATCTTTTGTTCCATCCAAATATGCATTAAGAATTATTGTTCCATCTTTCTTTACAGTAAGCTTGCTTCCACTTACAGTTGCAATGGTTACGTTTTCAACTTCCCATGTCACACCAGATGTAATTTCTTTATTGCCGTTATAAAGTTTCAGATCAACAATGTCTTCAGGATATACATCAGCAACAGCTTTTCCATCAAGCTCATACACAACTCTATAACTATCATCTACAGTCAATGAAAGCAATGTTTCAGCACCTGTGCCTAACTTATAACCAACCTTAGTTGAGCCTTCACCAACCATTGTTATCACACCATCTTCAACAGTAGCGATATCATCGTTGTAAGATTTCCATGTATAATCAGATGTTACATTTTTATTGCCCACCTTGATTACTACATTAACTACATCACCTGTATTAAATGGTTCTTTATTACCATTTTTATTATAGGCATCGTTAAGATTTGGATTAGGACCAGTTATAGCTGTATAAGCTCCAGCACTGTTCTTTACAGAAACAACAGTTTTAGGATCTGCTACTGTAATTGTGGCTTCATCAGAAGTTACTTTATACCCATTTACTACCTCTGCGGTAGCTGTAATTTTATATGTACCGGCAACAGTAGCCATAAATGTTCTGTCGCTTATTGTTGCGTCTGTTGTTGATGCACCATTCTTAGTTATCTTCCATTCAACTTCACCATCATACTCTTCAGAATCAAGCATAACAACAATCTCTTTTTCTACATTTGTCTCTGCAGCATCAAAATCAAGAGAATCATCAGCATTCACAATTGATATCTCCGGATCATCTACAGCAGTAACGTAGAACTTAATTTCTTTTGTTACATCATCTGCTATTTTATATTTTCCTGTTATCGTGGTTTTAGCTAAAGTCTTCTTCAATGCCTCAATCTCACCATTCTCATTAACAGATACAGCAAGCGGCTGACTCGATTCCCATGTAATTTTTGCAAGTTCTTCACTTGTTGCATCTACATTTGCAACCTTTACTTTTATCTGGTCGGTTGAACCTACAATCATGGATGTTATAGTATCATCCGTACCAGAAGGATCTGATTTAGCATCTGCTTTAGATGATGTAACAGTCAGTGCTACGGAATCATCTATTACTTCAAAAGGATATGTAACATATTCTCCGAAGAAAGGTCCGACAGTCATATCACCATCACTTACAACTACATTGTAATTTCCAGGCTTAGCCTTAGTAGTTGTAACTATTCCTTCAGGACTAATAGAAGGATCAGAAGTACTTGCAGTAGCTTGCACAGCATTACCTAAATCACCCAGCTTTTTAGTTTCAGTTTCAAGTTTTTTCAAAGCTGTTTCATACGCAGCTATCTCACTTGCGTCCGAATCTTCTGTAATCACAGGAATTTCAATACCCTGAATCACATCAAGCTGATCATTAAAAGCTTCAAGTGCATCTGTATATGTTTTTAGTTCAGCGTCTGACATAATAGTAGTTTCCAGATCTGATACCGCATACGATGCCCCATCATCTTTCTTAGCGCTTTTTGCTTTCACTGTAAAGCCTTTATTATCTGACAAGCCAATATTGTTCTTGGCTGCACTCGTATCAAGTTCTATAGAAGCGACATTATTGGTTTCCAGTGTCAAAACAATCGGATCACCCACGGGTATCTGTCTGTCTGCAGCTCCTGATTCATCAGCTTTATAAAGCTGAAAAGATACGGATGCATCACCATTTCCATATTTAGCATAGGCTTTCATGACATCGCCTGACACATCTGCTGTTATTTCTGCTGATGTTTTTGTGTAATCGAATGGTATCTGATCACCCTCATAGCTTCCTCCATTCACACTTATGGTTGGTATTGCAAAGAATGTCCCATCCTTGTCAAGACCATACCCACCATCTACTGATGTTGCAGTGAATGTCAGTTTCGTAGTATCACTATCTTTCAAACTTCCTAAGTCTAATTTGCGATCAGCACCTTCTGCAGGAAGAGTCCAACTTCCTAGCGAAACTTCTGCCGCTTTTGCAACGATAGTCGTGAATGGTATAGCAGCCACACCACTCAAGTTACTTACAGCCAACGCACCGGCCAGTGCAAATGACCATAACTTTTTGTTTTTCTTCATTCTTGTACCCCTCTTTCTAGAAAGATTTGTTTACCCCGAATTTCGGAGCCAGACTTAGTGTCCGGAAAGACATACGATGATACACACGGATGTTTCCTCATATGTCTCGCCTGGCACTAAGGACGGTTTCCTTGTTCCGGGAAGTTACACTTTTCTTTTTGCACTCGTTTTTTATTTTTGAGTGCAAAAATGATTTAAAAAGTATCTTTTACTTTTTAAATGCATAAGAGATTTATTCACGAATGAAAAACATAAAAAGGGGGGTTCTTTTTTAAATTTATATTTTCTTTATAATTTTAATATTTACTTTATCATTGATAGTCATTTATTTTTGAAAACCAATATAGAAAATATTTGAAATTAATTGACCATTTCCTCGTTCTCTGCTATTATAGGGATTGTTATAATTTATAGACTCCTAAACTGCTACAGGGATATAGGTGCATCCTGCATCTGTACTGTGGCAGTTTTTTATAATTCTCATATTTCCCACAGTACCAAAAATGTAAAGGCAATCGCCGGATACGGCGATATGGGTTCAATGCCGCCTGCCCTATGTCAGACTGAACCCGCAAATCGGAACCGATTTGCAAGAAGAATACCAAGCATTGGATGTGTCATGACACATCCACATTTACTGACCATCTTCCCTGCCGGCAAAATGGAAGTAAATGAGCTTGCAAGGGGCTATGCCCCCTGAACCCCGTCTATTCAGAACTGCTTCCATTATTTCTATTAAGTAAATGAAGCGTTCTGCCAGAACAAGAGACATTATTACAGTATAATTTAAAAGGAAGTGAGTTTTAATGAGTAAAAAGAGGGAACGAAAGAATCCGATACAGGTCTATCTCAGCGACGATGAAAAATATGTCCTTAACAATAAGCTCAGAGCATCAGGCATGAGGTCAATATCTGAATATATTCGCCACCTTATCATCTATGGATATGTTTACGATATCGACTATAAAGATCTTCAGGAATATAACCGACAGCTCTCTATCATAGGCAAGAACATTAATATGATAAGAGAACGTTTATTCAAAACAGGCAGCATTTATGAAGAAGATATAAAAGAAATTAAGGAGCTGATGAAACAAGTATGGCATACACACGAATCCATGCTATCAAAAGCACCGTTACAAAAGCGGTAGACTATATTTGCAACCCAGAGAAAACAGAGCAGAAACTTCTTGTTGATACTTTTGGTTGCGGAATCGAGACTGTAAAACATGACTTTATGTTTGCGCTCTCACGAACTAATCCATCTGACAAAATTCTGGCATATCACCTAATCCAGTCATTTGCCAAAGGTGAAGTTTCACACGAAGAAGCTCATCGCATAGGAATTGAGCTTGCTGACAAATTGTTAGAGGGTAAGTACTCTTATATTGTGGCAACTCATACAGATAAGGGCCATCCACATAATCACATTATTTTTTGCGCTGCAGATAATATTGCGCACAAGAAATATAATGCCTGTAAAAAAAGCTATTATCATATAAGGAAATTAAGCGATGAGTTATGTAAGGAACATAATCTTTCTATAATTATACCAAGTGGCAAAAAGGGAAAAAGTTATACTGAATGGAAGGCTGAACAAAAAGGTATTTCATGGAAGAAAC